>Ga0134124_10000598_pt1 | contig 29435 bp, 27 predicted proteins | sample KB304_FD_96880 | JGI IMG/M metagenome (GOLD analysis project Ga0134124, IMG submission 96880) | Terrestrial soil microbial communities without Nitrogen fertilizer from Kellogg Biological Station, Michigan, USA - KB3-0-4 | ecosystem: Environmental > Terrestrial > Soil > Unclassified ... | reverse complement strand
TGCTCGACGCGCAGCGCTTGCGGCTGACGTTGTCGGGGCTGGCGTGCGCGGTTGCGTGCGGCGCGCGCAGCGCGGCGAAGCGACGCTCGCCGCGTGTGGTCGCTGAAAAGACGCTGCGCGCGAGCGCGAACCCGGTTCCTGCGCCAATTGCGCTATTTTCGCAGCGTGAAGCGCCGCGCGCGGTGGCTTGAGTTACGCGACGAAGTGCAGCTTGGTGCCGACTGAGCCGGAGGTTTCCAGCTTGGGCGCGTCCGCTGATTGAATCAGTTGCACCGCTTGCTGGCCTTGCACGGCCGTTTGGTCCTGCTCTTTGCGAGTGACCTCGATGGCATAGGTGGCCGCAGTGGTTGGCCCGATTGCTCCGACTGGATCAGCCATGGGTTCGACCTTTCGCGGCGGACTTCGCCAATTTGAGTGAACGGTTGGTTAGCGCCAGGCTTGAGCACAAAAATAGGGCGCCGAGCACTTCTCGGCCTCGAGGCCGAATGCGCTGTGTTTGCGGGCATTTGCGGCCGCGCGCCGCGCTGAGCGAAGCTGCCGGCGTTCACGGGAGATCGCCATCAGCAGTCGAGTCGCCATTCGCGGTGTGAGTCACGCCTTCAATCCGGGGGGCGCGGTGTTGCAGCACATCGACCTCGTGATCGAGGCGGGGTCGTTCGTGGCGTTGCTCGGTCCGTCGGGCTGCGGAAAGTCGACGTTGCTGCGCTTCATCTCGGGGTTGGAGAAGCCGGCATCGGGTTCGATCGCGATCTCGGCGGGCGCCGATGACGCCACGAGCGCGCGGACGAAGCTCGCGTTCGTGTTTCAAGATGCGCAGTTGTTGCCTTGGCGTTCGGTGCTCGACAATGTCGCGTTGCCGCTCGAGCTTCAAGGGACGAGCCGCGCGGAGGCTCGTGAGCGCGCTCGTGGTCCGCTCGCAGAAGTCGAGCTGAATGACGTGCACGAGCGCTTTCCGGATCAGCTCTCGGGCGGCATGCGCATGCGCGTTTCGATCGCACGCGCGTTGGTCACCGAGCCTTCCGTACTTTTGCTCGACGAGCCGTTTGCGGCGCTCGACGAGTTGACTCGTCAGCGTTTGGACGAGCGTTTGCGCAAGCTGTGGCAAGCGCGGCGCATGACCGTGATCTTCGTGACGCACGCGTTGGCCGAGGCCGCGTTCTTGGCTGAGCGCGCGTTGGTGATGTCGCGGCGCCCCGGACGCATCGTGCTCGATCATCGCCTGGAATTGCCGGAGGAGCGCTCGCTCGAGCTGCGCGCGGACGCGGATTTTGCGGCGCAAACCGCCTTGCTTTATCGGGCACTGAAGGAGCACGGTGCGTTCGACGACGGCTCGCACACGCGGAGCGACGCATGACTGAACGGTCGCCCGGCAGCGCGGCAACACGCGAGCTCCTGGCGTCGGCTTTGCCGCCCGCATTGACGTTCGTGATCGTGATCGCGCTCTGGGAGGGCATCGTGCGCGCCTTCTCAGTGCCTAGATTTTTGGTGCCACCGCCATCTGACGTGTTGCTGGCGATGTGGAGTGAACGCGCTTCGCTGAGCGGGGCCTTGCTCACGACGGCGCAAGGCGCGCTGTCTGGATTTTTGCTCAGCGCGAGCCTCGGTACGACGGTCGGGCTGGCTTTTTCTCTGTCGCGTTGGCTCGAGCTCGGGCTCTACCCATACGCGTTGTTTTTGCAAACGGTGCCAATCGTCGCGGTCGCGCCGTTGCTCGTCTTGTGGTTCGGGCCAGGGCTGCGCGCGGTGGCCGTGTCGGCGTTCATCGTGTCGGTGTTTCCGATCATCGCCAACACCTTGGCGGGCTTGCGCAGCGTCGACCCGCGCCTCTCGGATCTGTTCCGGCTGTATGGTGCGAACCTGGGCGCTACCGTGCTCAAGTTGCGTTTACCGACGGCAGTCCCCAGCATGATGACCGGACTCAAGGTCGCTTCGGGGTTGTCGGTGATCGGCGCGATCGTCGGCGAGTTCGTGGCTGGATTTTCCGAGGGCAATGCCGGTCTGGGGATCACCGTGCTCGCGGCGTATCGCCAGCTCCGGACGGACCTGCTATTCGCCGCGGTGCTCTTGGCCTCACTCTTCGGTCTATTGCTATTTGCCCTAGTCAACGGCCTGAGTACGCTGCTTTTGCGGCGTTTGCGCGCACCTGGTTAAGCTTGCCCAGGCAGAGGTGGTAAAAGGGGGCGTGCTCTCTGGCCGCTGCCTTTCCACGCTTCTGATTGGGCTCTCCGTGTGCTTGGTCGCAGGCTGCGGAAAAAAATCCCAACCGGCTTCTACCGATGCGGGTGCTCCAGCACCAGCGCAGGTCAAGCTTGCGCTCGATTGGGTGCCCGAGCCGGAGTTCGGTGGCTTCTACGCGGGGCGTGAGAACGGCGCTTACAAGCGACACGGCATCGGCATCGAGATCCAGGGGGGCGGCGCGGGAGTGCCGGTCTTGCAGATGGTGGCTACGGGCCGCGTCGACTTCGGCACGGTCGGCGCCGATGAACTGCTGACGGCGCGCGCGCGAGGTGCCGATCTGGTGGCGCTGTTTGCGGTGTTCCAGACCTCACCCCAGGGGATCATGGTCCACGCTGCACGCAAGCTGCAGAAGCTCGAAGACGCGTTTCATTCGGGCACGCTCGCGCTCGAGACCGGCAAGGCTTATGCGGCGTATCTGAAAAAGAAGTTCGCTTGGGACGGGGTGAAAGTGGTTCCGTACGACGGAGGCGTCGCGCACTTCTTGACGGACCCGAGCTTCGGCCAGCAATGCTACGTGACCTCCGAGCCGATCGCTGCCAGGCAGAAGGGCGCAGATCCAGCCGTGTTTCTGATCGCGGACTCGGGCTTCAACCCGTATGCAACCGTGGTCGTCACGCGCCGTGAGTTGCTCGAAAAGCAACCCGAGCTGGCCAAAGAATTCGTGCTTGCCACGCGTGAGGGCTGGCGCGAGTACCTCGATCACCCCGAGGCCACCAACGCGCTGCTCGCCAAGTTGAACTCGGCGCTGGATGTCGCCACGCTCGGGGCCGCGGCCGAGGCGCAGAAGCCGCTGATCGAGAACGCCGACAGTCAGCAGCACGGGCTCGGCAGCATGCAACGAGCGCGCTGGCAGACGCTGGCAGATCAACTATTGGATTTGAAGTTTTTGGACAAACCCGTCGCCGTGGCGGATTCGTTCAAGCAGCTCTGATCATTCTCGCGACCGAATCAACTCAAGAGGTGCTGGTATGTCAGGGTGTAGGATCGCTTCGGGGTTGTGTGTGACGTTGGCTTTGGCCGGCTGCGCCGCGCAGCAAACTGCGCCGGCTCAGTCCTCGGGTCAGGCCCCCGCAGCCGAAGCTTCACCCGAAAGCACACCTCGAGCGGCTGCGCGCGCGCGGCTGCGCGCGGTGATTCGCGACCAGTCCTTCCTCGACCACTTGTCGGACTCGGTGCGCGCGACCACGATTTCCGAGCCGTTTTCTGGGCGAATGGTCATTCTATACCTGGTCGATGATCGGGGGGCTGCGCGCGGCGCGCAGGACGCGGATCTGGCGGAGAGCGGCGTGACGCGCGAGGCGCTGCGCGCCGTCGTCGAGTGGAACCTGGAGCAGGTGCTGAAAGAGCGCCTCACGTGCACTAGCCACGCCCTGACCGAACCTGCGCGGCACGGCTTTTATGAATCGAGCCGCTTACTGCTCGACAAGCAGTGGGCCAGACTGGCGGCCACTGCCGGTACGGTGGTGGTTGCAGCTCCCAGCAACGACACACTCTTCGTGGCCTGCAACCCGTCGCCGGAGACTCTGCAAAAGCTCGCGGTGATTGTGCAAAATACGTATCCGCAAGCCGCACGCCCGGTGTCGCCTGCGTTGCTGACTTGGAGCAACGACGGCTGGCGCGAGCTGCCGGCACCTTGAGCCGCTCGGTCTCAGCTGAGCTCAGCTCAGCGATTGCACGGAGCGTCGCTCGCTGACGCGCTCACGGAGTACTAGCCCGGCAGCGAAGCCGCCGAGCAGACCCAGCACGTGGGCCAAGCCGGCGACTTGCGGCGTGTTGTAGTCGAACGTGACCTGGAGCGCGACCACCACGAGTAGGCGCAACAAGATCTGTTTGGCCATCGGTGCTCGCTGCCTGATGAAGGCTCGCAGCATCACGGCGCCGGTTGCCCCCAAGAGGCCCATGATGCAGCCGGAGGCGCCCACCAAGAGCTGCGATTTACCGACTTGGTACCAAGCCAAGCACAAGTAAACGACGCTGCCCGCCAGGCCGGCAAACAGATAAATCAGGCTGAAGCGCAGCCTACCGAAGGCTCGCTCCACGAACGGCCCGAGCGCCCACAAGCCCAGCAGGTTCATGAGCAAGTGCAGCCAGTTGGCGTGCACGAACAAGTAGCTGAACATGCGCCACCACTCGCCGGAAAGGATGTCGTTCGCGAAGAACGCCCAGCGGTCACCGAACTCCTCGCTGGTCGCGACGAGTCGCAACGGGTAGCTGCCCCGAACGTAGATCAGCGCATTGATCAGCACCAGCGCCATGGTCATCCGACGCTCGGTCCGCTGCAGTGGATGATTCAGGATCAGATTTTGTCGTTCGGCGAAGGCACGCGCAAAGTGGGTGACGATGTGCGCGGTGCGCGCAGTCGGTGGCTGGTACGAGGTCGTCTGCGCCAGAATCCCGAGGTAGCGCTGAGCGCGCTCACGGATCGATGCGTTCTGGCTCTGACGCAAGCGGCTGAAGGTCTGTCGCGCTTGCTCGAAATTGCCGCCGTGTAGACTGGCCAAAGCAAGCCAGGCGTCACGCGTTTCTTCGTCGTAGCCAGGGTTTGCAGCGGCGAGCACTTGGCGAGCGAGTTCGACGTGCCCGGTGTACACGAACAGGTACAGAAATGCCGGCTCGATCACTTCGCCCGCGAGCAGGAGCGCCTCCTGGCTGAGCATGAATTCAGCCAGATGGTGGCTCTCCTCGAGCTCGCCCAGCGCACGCAAGTAGAGGACGAGCAGGCCCGGATCACGAGCCAACGCTGCCAGTCCGGCTCGTTCGGCCAAGACCTTGATCTCACCCCAACGCTCCAAGAGCCGGAGCCGATGCGCGCGCGCAGTCGCGGCGATGGTGCTGTCACCCTCCGACAGGGCCGACAGGCGTGTTTCGGCCTCGGCGATCTCGCCCGCCTGTGCGAGATCGAAGGCCTGAAACAGACCCGGCAGCTGCCGCCAACCGTCAGCTGGATGTAGCAACGCGGCCAAGCTCGCGAAGCGGTAAGCGCGGCGATACTGCGAGCGTTTGAGTGCACGCGCCGCAACCCCGTGCGCCCACCAAGGGAGCGTGATCAGCAGCACGGTCAGCACGAACGTCACGTACCCCACTTGATCGCGGAAACGCAGCCAGCCGACGGCGCCTGTCAGCAGCACCAAGCCGCTCACCAGGGCCCAGCCCATGCTTTGCCGTGAGGCTCGCGCGCTGCGCGAAAACATGCTTAGCGCTTGAATGCCAGCGAACCAAAGAGCGATGATGTTCGAATCCATACCGAGCGGGGCATGCGGCGAGGTCGCGCTGCCGACGCCAGGTTAGACTGGGCGCGTCGGGCACGCCCAAGTTACCGGAAATGACGCGACAAAAGCCGGCGTGCGCTCATTCGGCCGGGAGCTCGGTCAGCGCACGCCGCCGGAGCCGCTCTTGCAGCAGCGTGGCCAAATAGAAGGTCACCGGCAGCACCACCAATGCGAGCAGGGCTGCGGTGATCGTGCCACCCACGACCACGACCGCGATCGGTCGCTGCGTTTCGCTGCCGATGGCGTGTGACATGGCGGCAGGGAGTAGGCCGAGTGACGCCAAGAGCGCTGTCATCAGCACGGCGCGTAGGCGATCACGCGTGCCCTGGATGACCGCCTCCAGCAGCGGCTCACCGTTGCCCAGTCGGCTGCGAATCGCAGCGACGACCAAAACACCGTTGAGCACTGCTTGTCCGAGCAACGCGATGAAGCCGACGGCGGCCGAGACGCTGAGCGGCATGTCTGCCGCCGCCAACGCAAAGATCCCACCGACCAATGCGAACGGCACGTTGAACAAGATCAGCGTGGCATCGAAAATCGAGTTGAATGCGGAGAACAGCAGCAAAAAGGTGATCAACAGCGCGAGCGGGATCACGATGCGCAGACGGGCCATGGCGCGCTGCTGGTTTTCGAACTCGCCACCCCAAGTGACTTCGTAGCCTGTCGGAACGGGCACGTCGCTCGTGACCTTCTGCTGTGCTTCGGCGACGAACGAGCCTAGATCGCGCCCGCGCACGTTCATGCGCACGCCGATGTAGCGCTGACCGTTCTCGCGGGTGATGGCCGCGCGCCCGGTCGCCATCGAGACATCCGCGATTGCCGACAGCGGCAACAGCGTGCCGTCTTTCAGCGGCAGCATGATCTTGCGAATCGCGCCGATGTCTTCGCGGGTGCTGGTGGGCAAGCGCACGGTGACGTCGAAGCGCTTTTCTCCGTCCCAGAACTCGCTGGCAGTGTGCCCGCCCATCGCAGTCTCGATGTAGTCCTGCACGTCTCCCAAATCGAGGTCGAAGCGCGCCAGCGCTTGCCGATCGAGGTGCACGGCGATTTGCGGGGTGCTGCCCGACTTGGTGATGCCGACGTCCACCGCACCGGGGATTTTGGCGATCACGTCGCGTGCTTTTTCCGCCGCGGTCGTCAGTTTGTCCAGGTCATCACCGTAGATTTTGAGCGCGACCTGCCCCTTCTGACCGGACACGTTCTCTTCCACGTTGTCGCGGATGGGTTGCGAGAAGTTGTAATCGATGCCCGGGATCTGCTGCAGGGAAAAGCTCATCTCCTCGATCAGATCGCTCATCGTGTGCTTGTCGTGGCGCCACTCCGCCATCGGCTTGAGCTTGACGAACAGCTCCAAATTGTTGGGCAGTTTGGTGTCGGTGCCGTCTTCGGGGCGACCCAATTGCGTCAGTACGGACACTACCTCCGGTGTCTTGCGCAAGAGATTCGCGAGCTTTGGAGTGAGCGCTCGGCCATCGCTGAGCGAGATGTTTCCGGGCAAGGCGACCGTGACATAGAGCGCGCCTTCGTTCAGCGCGGGCAGGAACTCGCTGCCCAAGCGTGGCATCAAGGCGATCGCGCCGCCTAGCACGCCGCCCGCCAAAATCAGGACGATGACCACGTTCTTCATGGCAAAGCGGATGGTCGGGTCGAACGCTCGCTGCGCCCAGACGAGCAGCGGCGAGTCGCGCATGACCTTGGGCTTTTTCAGGGCCATCGCGCACAAGACCGGAACCAAGGTGAAGCTGACCAACAGCGCACCGACCAACGCGCTGACCACCGTGTAGGCGAGTGGCGAAAAAATTCGACCCTCGACGCGCTGCAGCGAGAAAATCGGAATGTACGCGGCGATGATGATCAAGAGTGAGAACAGCGTCGGGCGCGCGACTTCTTTGGCCGCCTCGCTGACTCGCTCCAGCAGCGGCCGAGATGGATCGCCGATGACGGCGTTGCCGTGCGCGTGCGGCGAAAGCTTGTGGAACAAGTGCTCCACCAAAATCACGCCGCCATCTACGATGATGCCGAAGTCGACCGCGCCCATCGAGAGCAGGTTCGCCGACATGCCCCGCGAATACAAAAAGGCGAACGACGCGGCCAACGACAGCGGAATCACCGCGGCTGCAATCAACGACGCGCGCAGCGAGAGCATGAACGCGAACAGCACGATGGTGACCAACGTTGCACCCTCCGCCAAGTTCTCGAACACGGTCTTGAGCGTGGTGTTGACGAGCTCCGTGCGGTCGTAAAATGGCTTGATTTTGACGTCGGCTGGCAGTGTGTGGCTCAGCTTTTCGATGCGGGCGCGCAGCGCGTCCAGCACCACGGTCGGGTTCTCACCGCGACGCATCAGCACGATGCCCTCGACGGCGTCCGGATTCGAATCGCGGGTCACGATGCCTTGGCGCGGGGCATAGCCCTCGTTGACCTTGGCTACGTCGCGCAACTCGACCGGGCGCGCCTTGTTGTAGCCGACGCGGATGTGCTGCAAATCGTCGATGCTGCTGAAGATGCCGAGGCTGCGGATCACGAACATCTCCGCGCCGCGCTCCACGTAGCCGCCCGTGGCGTTGGAGCTGGCTTTCTTGAGCGCGGCGAAGACGTCGGTCAAGTTGACGCCCAGATCGACCATCTTGCTCACGTCCGGCTCGACGTGGACCTCACGCACCAAGCCGCCGTAGGACACTACGTCGGCGACTCCGGGGACTTGCAGCAAGCGCGGGGAGATCACCCAATCCTGCAGGGTGCGCAGCGTCATCGGGTCGCTCTTGGTGCTCTCCAGCGTGTAGCGATAAATTTCGCCGATCGGCGTGGCGTATGGGCCGAGTGTCGGATGCGCTTCTTCCGGCAGCGCGGCGTCAGCCATGCGCTCGGTCACTTGCTGACGCGCCCGCATCGGATCGGTGGCGTCGTCGAAGGTCATCGTCAGAAACGACAAACCGAACAGCGAGATGCTGCGCAGGCGCGTCAGCCCCGGCGTGCCGTTCAGCGCTCGCTCCAAAGGCAACGACACGCGCCGCTCGACTTCTTCAGTCGGCTGTCCGGAGAACAGCGTGATGATTTGGACCTGCGTGTCGGTCGGATCCGGAAACGCCTCGATGGTGAGGTTCTTGAACGCGAACAGGCCTACGGCGAGCAGTACGACAGTCAGAACGAACGTGGCGATGCGATGGGAGAGGGAGTAGTCCAGTAGGCGCTCGAGCATGTGACCCCAAGTAACGCACGCCGCGTGCCACCCTTAATCGTTGCAGCACGCCACTAGATCCTGGCCGTCTTTGCCGTAGGATTTCGCGACGGGCGAAAAAAGGTCGGGGCACAAATCCACGCGGGGCGAAATAACCCGAATTCAGCGCTGGAGTTCCAGGTGTTTTTAAGGTCTAAGCCTGCGTCGTCCGGCGCCGCCCAACACCGTCGCGAGCGCGATCAGAGCGAGCCAGCGCGAAGAAGACGACGTGCTCACCGAGCAGCCGCCGGACGCGCGCACTCCGGCCTGCCCACTCGCGGCCCCAGCGATTGAAGCGTTCGCGCCCGCGATGCCGGTCGCGCCCGCGATGCCGGTCGCGCCCGCGTTGGCGGTGTTGGAACAATCGTCGCGTGGCGTGTAGCCGGCATTCGCGCAATCACTGCCCAAAATCTCGGACTGCGCAGGCCATCTCGCGTCGCAGGCCTGGGCGACCGCACTGTCACCGTCACACGCGAGTGGGCCACGCACGCACGACAGGTTCAGCCGCGGTTCGAAGCTTGCTCCCGAATCCGTCGATTGTCCGACCAGAAACCCGGCTTGGTACTCGTCGGCGCAGGCAAACAGCCCTGAGCTCGTCCAACTCAGACAACGTAGCTTCGTGCACGACACGCGCTCGAACACGAGCTCCGAGGTCCCCGCGCGCCAAACGCCGTCTACGCGGCCACTAGCGAGCGCAAAACGCCCGTCGGGCGAAAGCGCGAAACCGTCCAGCGGACCCTCGAACGCGAGCACGGACGCCCAGTGCTCGCCGCCGTCATGAGAGACCAAAAGCGTTCCCGGTGAGCCGCTCAGGCGCACATACAGGGTCGCTGCGTCGTTCGCGGCGATGGCGGCGATGTACGGCGCGCTCGTCTTGCTTACGAAAGGGATGCTCCAGCGCGTCCAAGTTTCACCGCCGTCGGTGCTGCGCACGAGCACGCCAGTCAGCGCGCCGGACTGCGATACACCGCTCACGTACAGCGTATTCCCAGCATCAGCGGCCGCGTCGAGCGTGGTCGCATTGAAATCAGTCAGCGCGATTCCGGATCGGCTCCAGGATTTGCCTGCGTCGAGTGAGCGCCAAACCTGCGACACTCCGTCGTCGATCTGCACGCTGACAGCGACGGCTCCATTCCCCGGATCGCCCGGGACACGAGCCACGTCGGCGACGTAGCTGGAGAGACCCGCGGCCAATCCGAACGAGCATTCCGTGTCGCCATGCGCGATGCCATTCGGCAGCGCCGCGATCGTCGTGCCGTCGCCGAGCAGCGCGATTGCGGGTTCGACATTTTGGTAGCCGAGGCCGGCCTCGCACACCCAATCCCAATTCGCTCCGCGATCGTGCGTGATGAGCAGACCGAAGTTCGAACGCAACACGAGGTGCGCTCGATCCGACGGGTCGCTCACCAATTGGCTGACAGCGGGAAAAGCACCGTTGGCTCGTACATTCCGGGGGCAAAGCTCGACCAGGGCGAGCCCTGCCAGGAACGGAGCGAAGACTTTTCGAGCTTTATGAGCGGCCAAGCGAGTAACCAGCATAGCGCTTCGTGACGAACGCGTGACGAAACGTCGGCGATTTACACCAGGAGCTCGTTTTGACGTACGTTTCACGCCCCCGACGCGTGACACGAATGACGCACGAATGCGAGACACTGTTCGCCCCGAACTCCGCTCCGAATCCGCACGCAGTGACCAGCGCAGCCATGTCTTTCGACCTGAATGATGACGAACCAGAATTGAGCAACCCCGAGCTCTACCTCAATCGTGAACTCGGTTGGCTCGCGTTCAACGAGCGAGTTCTCGATCAAGCTCGAGATCGCACTTGGCCGGTGCTCGAACGGCTCAAATTCTTGGCCATCTTTGGCTCGAATCTGGACGAGTTTTTCATGATTCGCGTCTCGGGCCTGCATGAGCAGTTGCAGTCGCAAGCGCCGGGCACGGCTCCGGATGGCTTGTCCGCCGTCGAGCAGCTGGTGCGGATTCGCGGGCTCGTGGTGCGCTTGACCCAAGCCGCTGTGTCACTGTGGCTGAACGAACTCTTGCCCGAGCTGAGCAAGAACGACATCCGAGTGCGCAGCTTCACCGAGCTGTCCGCGGAGCAGCGAGTGTGGGCGCGAGCGTATTTCCGTCGCTCAGTGTTTCCGGTGCTGACGCCGTTGGCGGTCGATCCGGTGCACCCGTTTCCGTTTTTGTCCAACCTGTCGCTGTCGCTGGCCGTCGAAGCCGAAAACCCGCTCACCTCCGAGCGGCGCTTCGTGCGCATCAAGGTGCCCGAGAGCTTGCCGCGTTTCGTCTTGATCGCGCCGCAGAGCGACGGTCCGTCGCGCGCGACCGAAGGTTCCGACTACGTAGCGCTCGAGGAGCTGATCGCCGGCAACCTCTCGGACCTGTTCCCAGGGGTGAATGTCGTCGGTTGCTATCCGTTCCGAGTCACGCGTGACATGGATCTCGACATCCTCGAAGACGAGGCCGCCGACCTGCTGGCCACGATCGATCGCGAGTTACGCCAACGCCGCTTCGGAGCCGCGGTGCGGTTGGAGCTGTCTCCCGGCGTGCCGGATCGCATCCGCAAGCTGTTCCTGGAGAAGCTCGAGATCGACGAAGAGGATGTGTACGAGACAGCCGGCATGCTGGGGCTCTCGGGGTTGCTCGCGCTGTCGCAAATTCCACGCGCCGAGCTGCACGACGCCCCGCTCGTGCCACGCGTCCCGCACGAGCTGAGCGAGTTGGGCGATCCGTTCGCCGCCATCCGCCAGGGTGACATCCTGTTGCATCATCCGTACGAGGCCTTCACGCCCGTGCTGACTTTCCTGCGTCGCGCGGCGGAAGATCCCAACGTGCTGGCGATCAAAATGACGCTGTATCGCGCCGGCTCCAACTCGGAGGCCGTGCGGGCACTGATGCACGCGGCCGAAAATGGCAAGCAAGTCGCGGTTTCCATCGAGCTCAAAGCGCGTTTCGACGAAGAGAACAACATTGGTTGGGCGCGCGCCTTGGAGCGGGCCGGCGTACACGTCTTCTATGGCGCTGCAGGCCTGAAGACCCACGCCAAGGTGCTCTTGGTCGTGCGCCGCGAGGGCCACGAGCTGCGTCGCTACGTGCATTTGTCGACCGGTAACTACAACGCCGGGACGGCGCGCTTCTACACGGACACTGGTCTATTCACGATCGACACCGAGATCGGTGAAGACGCTTCGGAATTGTTCAATTCGCTGTCCGGGTTTTCGACCAGCTTCAACTATCGCAAGCTTTCGGTGGCGCCCGTGACGTTGCGCGAAACGATCCTGTCGCTAGTGAAGAAACAAGCGGATCTCGCGCTCGCCGGACGCCCGGCGCGCATCTTCGCCAAGTTGAACGCACTGGTCGATCCCGGGATCATCCGCGAGCTGTACCGGGCGTCACGCGCGGGCGTCGAGATCGAGCTGGTCGTGCGCGGCGTTTGCTGCTTGCGGCCCGGGTTGCCGGGGATCTCGGAAAAGATTCGCGTATACTCGCTTTTGGGCCGGTTTTTGGAGCACGAGCGCGTGTTCTTGTTCGGCCCCGAAGGCGAGGAAGAGTTCTTCCTGTCATCGGCTGATTGGATGCCGCGTAACCTCGACCGCCGAGTGGAAGTTCTTTTTCCGGTGACCAGCGAGGCACTTCGTACGCGCATTCGCAACGAGTGCGTCTTGCCGCTCGAAGTCGACAATCAACGAGTCTACGAGATGCAGCCGGATGGCGGTTACCGACGTCGCGTGCCCGTTGAGCCTGCCCCGGCGATGGACGCACAGTTGCGCACCTGGGGCATCGTGCAAAAGCTGGCGAGCAACCTCACGTCGGCGTTGCCGCCACCGGTGGTCGAGCTGGCGCGTTCCGCCGAGTGAAGCGAAGGCTTCGACCCGGTTTCAGCTGCGCGCACCGGCTGCGGGCTCAGCAAGCGCTGAAGTGGGGACACTTCGAATGCGCGGGGGTGCGCGGGAGGCCGATAGCGTACCGAGCTTCACCACACCGCAAATTGGCCGAAAGCCGATTGCTGTGGCCAGAGTGCGGATCTGGCGCCACACTGAGACTTACCCTTAACGTTCGGTTCGTGTGCTTCGATGACATTTCGCGTCCTATTACCGCTGCTGGCGCTGTTTTCGGCCATTTTGGCTGGCTGTGCCGAGGCCGGCAGTGAAGAAGACAGCACGTTCGACGGCAACTCCGCCGCGAGCGCGGGCGCCGGAAGCAAGAATTCGCACGCTGGGAGCGGCGCAGTTCCACCCTTCGAGGTCGTCGGAGGCGCCGCGGCCGGACCAAGTTACAGTAGTGGCGCAAGCGCGGGGTCGGGTGTTTTCGGCACCTCACCGCCGATGACCTGGAACAGCGCAAAGTCCGCCGGCATTACCGAGGCTCGACTCCAAGAAGAGTACGCCATTTGGAAAGCGGGTCACGTCGAGGCGTGCGCCAACGGGTCGCTGGTCGTGGTCGATAGCGGCGCGGTCCGCTCCCAAGGCATTGCTTACGGCATGTTGCTGTCCGTCGCCATGGCCGATCAGTCGTTGTTCGACGGCTTGTGGAAGTTCTACCAAGATCATCTCGACAAGAACGGGCTGATGAATGCGACGACGGCCAAGTGCGAAGCACCTGGCAACAACAACGCTGGTGCGCAGGCTGACGCGGATCTCGACGCGACCATGGCCTTGTTGCAGGCTTCATCGCGCTGGCCCAACGCGATCGCCGGCTACCGGAACAAGGCCGAAATCCTCGCTTCCAAGATCGCGCAATTCGAGACGGACATGTGCGACGGCCGGCGCATTTTGCGCCTGAGTGACGCGTTCGGCGGTTGCAGTGACGTGGAACATCCGAGCGTCAAGCCGTCGTACTTCGCACCGGGCTACTACAAGGTTTTCGCGCACTACTTCAGCGCGCAAGCCAGCACTTGGCTCGCGCTGCGTGACACTTCGTATCAGCTCTTCGCGATTTACCAGGCGCGCATGAACAACCTGGTGCCGGATTCGAGTGGTCCGGACGGTGGTGACGACCAGAGCCAGTATTGGTACGAGGCCTGCCGTACGCCTTGGCGAGTTGCCGTGGACTACGCCTGGACTGGCGACACGCGCGCCAGAAGTTTCATGCAAAACATCTCCAGCTGGGTCGATCAGCACGGCGGGCTGCCCGCGGCAGCGCAGCAGCAAAACAGCGCGTTCGTCGGCGCCTTCGCCCTCGCCGGTGCCTACGATCAAGCAAGATTCGACGCTTACATGAGTAGTTGGCTGGGCGCTGACTTGAGCGACACGCCGTACTACCAGGGCACGCTTCGCGTACTCTACCTGTTGGTCGCCGCGGGCAAGTTCTCTTCGACGATTTAGCCGCTACTTGACGATCGTGGTGCAGCCGACGGCGATCTCCACCGAAGCGCTGCTCGCGGCTCCGAAGGTCGCGCAGGTCGTCGGACAGACCACGATCTTGCTGGGGTCTTCGAGCTCCGGGTCGGTGTCGTAGTACCAGCCGCCGTTCAGCGGATCGCAATCGACGGCGTTTCCCACGTAGAGCAGCGAGCTCGCCTTCTTGCCGTTCCTGAAGTTCACGTTGACCTGCGAGTAGTCGACGCGCTCGCCCTCTTCCGGAGCGGGGATCTCGAACTCGCAGGCCAGCTGCGTGTTGCGAACGGCGTCCAACGCAGCTCGAAATTCCACGGTTAGATCGTGGCTGGTGTCGATCACGAATGCCTTTTCGGAACCGCCCGCGCTGGCGATCGTGTTCAGCACGTACTGCCCTTTGGCCAATGCAGCGGTTGGAAAAACGCCGATCGTGAACGTGGTGATGCTCGGTTTACCCTTCAGCGCGGCCTCCGCGAGCCTTCCCAGCTCGGGGGTGTCCAGCGGCGAGCATTCATTGGCCACGCCGTCAGTTGCGAGAACCGCGACGACTCGATGACTCGGGTGAGACTTGGCCCAGGCTTTCGCCGAAGAAAGCGCCCCGCTCAACGCGGGGCCCGTGGGAGTCGGGTTCACCGGATCGATCACTTGCGCGTCGAGCGAAGCGAGCAAAGCCGGTCCCGAATCGGGAAGCGGCGCGATCGGCTCGGCTGCTTCGGCGTACGAAGCCGGGTCGCACTTCGCGATGTGCTGGCAGGTGCTGGTCGTGAGCTTGGTGCAGGGCACGGCGGTATTGTTGATTGCGCAGGTCGAACCGGCTTCGCACAGGAAGCCGCCGCATTCACCCGCCACCACGCACGGGTTGAGCACGCTGCTGCCACAGTCCGCATCTTTCGTGCAAGAAAGTCCGCTCGAGGCGCAGAAGTGAAATTGACAAGGGGCGCTGTCACCGCAATCCGCGTCACTCGTGCACGAGCTCGGCACATCCGGTTTGATCAACGGGAAGTATTGGATGCCCACGCCAATGCCATGCGAGCTCTCGTCCTCGATGAAGGACTGCAAGGCAGTCTTGATGCCCGTCCACTTGGAAATCGGCGTACCGGTCTTGTCGTAGGAGGACGTCGGCTCGAGCATCGAGCCCGACACATCCAGCATGATGTAGATATCCAGCGGCACGAGCTCGGCTTTCGAGACCCGTGCCGCACAGGAGTCGTCTGGCGCCCCCGCGTCTCCGTTCGGGTTCGTATTGAGGCCCGGAGTGCCCCCAGCGCCACCGCGCGCTAGTTCGGCCGCACCCGCTTCTCCCCCTGCTTCTTCCTGCGAGCCGCCGTTGGCCGTCCCAGCAGCGTCCACACCACCCGCTCCAGCGACCATGGGCCGCAAGGGGACGCCGACCGTTCCCTTTGCGGCGCAGCCGACCGGGAGCCCTGCGCTCACGGCAAGGCATGCGCAGGCGGTTCGAATGGCTGTGCGGAACATCGGTCGCAATAGACAACACGACGTTGCACCATTGCACTGCGGCGATGTTTCGAAGCCGTATCCGCAGGCCCGCTCAGCGAGCGAGTCTGCGCGTCGTCGAGAGGAGGATTCGAGCCTATCCCAAACCCTCCGTCCGGATTCTAGGATTGGCCCTTGAGGTGTTGCGCGAGGTAGTGCTCGCGTCCGATGTCCTTGACGATGCTGGCCTGAGTCTCCAGCCAATCCACTGAATCTTCCTCTTCGACCAGGATCTTTTCGAGCAGCTCACGCGTTCCGTGATCGCTCTTACCGAGCATGAGATTGATGCCGCGGTGCAAGCGCTCGACGGCCTCGAGCTCGAGCGCGAGGTCGAGCTTGTTCATTTCGATCGGCTCTTCGCCGACGCGCACCGGGCTGAGGCGTTGCATGTTCGGGATGCCGTCGAGGAACAGGATGCGCTCGATCACCGCGTCCGCGTGCTTCATCTCTTCAATCGACTCGGAGCGCTTCTTGTGAGCCAAGGCGCCATAGCCCTGGTTTGCGCACATCTTGTAGTGGATGAAGTACTGATTGATCGCCGTCAGCTCGGAGGTCAAAAGTTCGTTCAGGAATTCGATGACTTCGGGCTCGCCACGCATCTGATTTCGATACCATCGACCGTTACGCCGGCGAACCTCAAACGCCCCGACCAGGACCGGCCCCGCTCATTGGGCCGTCGGGCCAAGCGGCAAATTGCTGTCCCCGCGCGATCCGCGTGAGTCGATCGTTGTCGGTATCTGTTGGTTTTTATTGGCATTTATAGATTCGCGCGAGCTCGCGCTTGTTGAACTTGATTTTCACTATCAGGTCGCTATCTTTCAAGCACTTCTTCGATGCTCGTCTGTCACTGCCACGCCCTCACCGATCGAGATATCCGTCGTACCGTTCGCGCCACCGGCGCCTGCAACGTCGCCGAAGTCGGCGACCATTGCGGAGCCGCAACGGGCTGCGGGGGCTGCTACGAAGCCGTGGAAGAGCTCGTGGCCTGCGAAAAGCGCCGCCTGGCCATGTACCAGGCGGATGACGCTGCCAAGCCCGGACTCGAGCAAGCCTCACTGCAAGTCGCGCTCGCCCTCACCGGTTGACCCGGCGGCCCCGGGGCTGCAGTCACTTTTGACCCAGGCGTGGCGCCCCGTTTAGGAGGGCTTGCCTCCGCGGCCGATCGGGGAGAAGCGTGGCCGCGTTGGAAGAGCCACGCAGCTATTTCACTCGCCGTTCACTGATCAAGACGGTCATCGCCGGTGCGGTCGAGGCGTCGGCCTTTGGCTGCAAGCACGCCGAGCGAGCCGAACCGCTGCACGAGCAGGGCGGCGCTGCGTCCCGCGCGGCGGCAGCACCGGACGCAGCTGCGCCGCGCCCCGCGCTGGTGCATGGCGAAACCTTCTCGCAAGGGCACAAGAAGCGCGACGGGGGAGAGTTTCCGCGCGTCGAGGCCTCCGAGTCGTGCGACGTCGTGATCATTGGTGGCGGACCGAGCGGCCTGAGTGCGGCGCACCTCCTCCAGGGGCGCGAGCTGATCCTGCTCGAGAAGGAGTCCCATCTGGGCGGCAACTGCTCCAGCGCGGAATGGCAAGGCGTGCGTTTCTCGACGGGCGCCGCGTTCTACACCGAAGGCGACACCGAACTCGTCGCGCTGATGAAGACGGTGGGCGCGCCCGGGCTGCCAGTGCAAGGTGGAGATTCGTTGATCATCGGCGGCAAGCCGTACTTCGACTTCTTCGGCGCGGGCGCGGACAACCTGCCCTTCAGCGCTGCAGTGCGCCGCGACTTCGCGGCGTCCGCCGAGCAGGCCGCCGAGCTGCGACACAAGCAGTCTTCGGCCGAGTTGGATCAGCGTCCGTTTCACGAGTTCTTGAGCAAGTTCCAACCCGAAGTGAAGAAGTTTTGGGATCGCTTCGGTGAATCGAACTGGGGTGGGGCGGCCGAACATACCTCGGCACGGCTGGGCGTTCATGCCTACAGCTGGCTCAGCGGAGACGAAAAGCGCCTGACCTATCCAGGCGGCCTGGGTGTGGCCGCGGAAGCGCTCGCGCGCCACGTGAGTGAACGCAATCCGGGGCAAATTCGCGGCTCGGCGTTCGTGCACCGGATCGAACTCGAGGGCGACAAGTCCAAGCGCGTGCTGGTGCATACGCTGCGCAACGGAGAGCCGCACACGATCGCTGCACGCGCGGCGATCGTCGCGGTACCCAAGTTTTTTGCCTCGCGCATCGTGCAACCCTTGTCGTTCGCCCAGCGCGACGCGATGCGCCGGTTTCGCTATGCGCCCTATCCAGTGTTCAACGTGTGTTTGAAACGGGGAGGACCCCAGCCGGCATACGACAATTGGTTTTTGGACGCGCCCTTCGCCGACTTCGTGACGGCGGATTGGGTGACCCACGCCGGCAAACGCCCGAGCGACGCACCCAGCGCGCTCACGGTGTACCACCCGCTGCCCGAAAACCGACGCAGTGAGCTGCTCGACGACGCGCACTTGGTGGAGATGGCCGATGAAGTGGTGCAACACCTCGACCGGCATTTCCCGGGGCTCGAGCAGCAAGTCGCGGAGGTGCGCGTGTATCGTCGTGGACACGCCCTGGCGATCCCGGTACCCGGCCAATTGCAGCGCGCGGAAATCGCCTCTCGCTCGGAAGGGCGGATCGTGTTCGCCCACAGCGACAGCCGCGGCGACGTGTCGTCCTTCCCGGGCGCCCTGCGCGCCGCGCAGCAAGCGGTGGCGGCTCTGAAGAAACTGAACTGAGCGGCGCGCTCACCCTTCGGGTGTTACGAAGCGCGTCAGCGGCTGGCCAAGCGTCGCTCGGCGAAGGTTGGCACTGATTCGTTGGCGCGAACGCCGAGTGTGCGTCGCTGCAGGTTCTGCTCCAACCAGCGTAGGCGATGCAGTTCGCGCCGCAGGCGTCGCTGGCTGCGAGCACTGCGCGAGCTTCGCGCGCTGCGGAACGTGACGACGTTCGACCCGTGTTCGCCGGCCTGCACCCGAGCGCGAAACTGGCGGACCAGGTCTGCCACCGTACGCACGCCGGAAAATTCTTCACAGGGGAGCTCGACCGCGACGCTGCGCTCCAAGTCCAAGAGCACGAGCACCAGCGAGAGCGGGGTGAGCCCCCAGTCGCGAAACAGATCGTGGGCCGGCGCGATTTCGCGCGCGCTCACGCCCAAGTGACGTGCCAGCGTTTGCACTACGTTTGCCGTGAATGGACTAGGCATTGGGTTTCCTTGCTGATGCTCCGAGAACTGGCGACTGAGCTCGCGCATCAAGAGCCGCGGATCTCGCGTTCGAGTCGATCGAGCTCTCGCTCGAGGGCGGTGTCGGTGAGCGTCCGATTCGAGTCGGCAGGCGGCGGGCCGGGTGCACGCTCGGGAACACACGCGAGTTCACTCTCTCCCCGCGGCCCCTTGCAGCAGGTGCCGTTCATGGTGCGGTCTTGGAAGGTCACGCTGCACGCCGCGCCTTCGCTCAGCGATTTGCAGGCGTCGAACGCCTCTTGCGGTGGCCTGTGCCGCGGCGATGCGTCTGCCGGGTGTGAGGACGGAAGCGGATTCGACGTCCCTTTTGCGGTGAGCGTGCCCCGAGGCGTCGGCACCGAGCCGTCGGCGGCCGAGGCCATGGAGCAGCCGCCAATCGCCCACAGAAACGCCAGCTGCCCGAGTAGTGGATGAAGTGTGCGCATGCCTATTTCCTCATTTGGTGGAGCGTCCAATGGCGGCCCCGACCTGAAGAAAGACTGACGCTCGGCAGTGTCGCTTTTGCTGCGACGTGATTACGGTTTGTTAAGCGCCGGAGGGCGGAGGCACGCGGGCAGACAGCGGCAAGTAGGCGCGAAAGGTGCTCCCTCGTCCGACCACGCTCTCGACCTCGATGCGTCCGCCGTGCGCTTCGATGATGCGCTTGGCCAGTGTCAGACCGAGCCCGACGCCACCCGTGCCGCGCGAACGGCTGCGTTCACCGCGAAAGAACGCGCTGAAGATGCGCGGAAGATCCTCGTCTGGGATCCCCATGCCTCGATCGCGAACTTCGAAACACGCTTGTCCGGATCGCTCGCCGACGGACAGCGCGACCTCGCTGTCCGCCTCGGGGGAATACTTGTGGGCGTTCTCGAGCAAGTTGTCGAGCACGCGCCGCAGTAGCACCGGATCGGCCTCGATGAGTTGCGAAGAGTCGGAAAAATGGCTGGAAAACGGCCGCTGAGGGTGACGGCCGCGGAACAGCTCTGCGGCGCGTTCTGCGACCGTGCGCGGCGTGAGCTGCTGCAAGTGCAGAGCGAATCCGGAGCTTGGCGCCACCCCTTCGGCGAGTTCGAAGCGCGCTGCGGTGAGCACGTCGCTGATCAGCGCTTCCAGCTCGGCCAAGTCGACGGCGATCTCCGCGAGCGAGGCACGCGCGGCCTCGGCATCGCCCTCGCCAGCGATCTCCAGCGCCACGCGAATGCGCGCCAGAGGCGTCCGCAGCTCGTGCGCGACGTTGGCCAGGAGTTCCTTCTCGGTCTGCAATAGACGCTGGATGCGCTCGGCCATTTCGTCGAAGGCCCGTGCGACGTCGCCCAACTCGTCATTGCGCTTGAACTCGCTGCGAACGCCGAGATCGCCGCGTCCGAGCGAGGTTGCCATGTGCGACAAGTGCGTGAGCGGTCGCGCGATCCAGCGCGCGGTCAAAAAGGCCCCCACACCGAGCACGATCAGCCCGGAAATCATGGTCAAAATCAGCGGCAACCGGCCCGGGCGTTGGTGCTCGAAGCGCGCGATCAGGATGCACTCTTGCCCGTTCAACTCGAAGCGCCCAAACGTGTCGGGGGGATGCGGCCCGCCTTCCGGGCGACCAAAGCGACGGGGTGGTGGGCTGAACAAGGGGCCTTCCAGAGCGCCGCGCGGCGGATCGATCGGCTCCGGTGGATGTGGAGGTGAAGCCCCGTTCGTCGCTGAAAACCACTCGCTGGGCATGTGCGGCGCGCGCAACGCCGGCACGACGTTGCTGACCAGCAACTTACCGCTCTCGTCATACAGCGAAACCATCAGTCGTTCGCTTTCGCGCAACTGCTGGAGTTCGCGCGCGAGCGCGACCCGATCGCCAGCGAATGGCTTCAAGCGAGCGCTCAGCGCCTGCATGTCCCAGTGTTGGGGAATATGCGTGAGCACGTAGCCGATCACGATTGCCGACAGCACGACCAGCGAAAACTGCACCAAGCCGACCGCGTACAGGCGCCAGACGAGCCCCGTGCGACGCACTCGGGTCATCGCTCTTCGGGCGCGAGCATGTAGCCCACGCCGCGGATCGTCTTCAAATATTGGGGATTTTTGGGATCGCTCTCCAGCTTGTGCCGCAGTCTGGAGATGTGCACGTCAATCGAGCGATCGAAGGCGTCTTCGGCCGAGCCGTGCAACAACTCGAGCAACTGTTCGCGAGCGAGCACGCGCCCCGCGCGCTCGGCCAACACTTTGAGCAACGCGAACTCGTGAGTCGTGAGTGCGAGCCGAGTCCCGCGCAAGGTGGCAGTCATGGTGGCGCCATCGACCACCAAGTCGCCGAGCTCGATGCGCGGTGTGGCGGGTCCGGTTTTGCCACGAGCACGCCGCGCGTGCGCGCGAATACGCGCCAAGAGTTCGCGCGTCGAGAACGGCTTGCTCATGTAGTCGTCCGCGCCACCTTCTAGACCCATCACGCGATCGGCTTCTTCGCCGCGAGCGGTCAGCATGATGATCGGCACGCTCACCCGCTCACGCAGCCGTCGACAGACCTCGTGTCCGTCTGCGCCGGGCAACATCAGATCCAACAAGACGACGTCGGGTCGCGTACGCAGCACCTCCCCGAGCGCCAAGTCACCGCGTGCGACCAGTGTCACTTCGACCCGATGCGAGCGCAGGTATTGCGCCGTGAGTCGGGCCAAGCGATCGTCGTCTTCGACGTAGACTACGCTCAAGTGTTCTTGGGGCTCGTCCGCGGGGCTCATTGCTGCTGAGGATTGCACTCCTACGAGCCTGCGTCTGGGATGCTGTGCGGGTGTTGCCCAGGTATTTCTATTTGTTTCTGCGTCCGGGGCCTAGCCGGGCAATTTCCGCACGATGCGCGCTCGCACAGGTTCAGCGCTGCGCGCGGCTGAGCGCGAACCCGAGCGTGACCGCAAACAAGAGAGCGATCAAAAACGGCACGATCAGCTTTCTGGCGCCGCGCTCTTCGACGATGCCGTGAGCCTTTTGAGTCGACGGTTCATGTTCCGCCGGTGCGCGCCTGGCGGCTGCGCTTTCCGGCGCCGGCTGTTCGCGCGCGGCTTGTTGGCGACGCACGCGTTTGGGGACTCGCGGGGCGAGCTCGCTGCCTTCTGCCTTTGGCTGCTCGGCCTTTGGCTTGGACCGTTTTCGAGCGGTGCCTTGGCGAGCTCGTCGCTCGGCGAGTGCCTGTTGTTCTGCTGCGCGCTGTTGCTCGCTCGCTCGTTGTGCTTCCGCCTGCCGCTCGGCCTTGCGCTGCTTCTTGTTGGCGGCTTTTTGCGCTGCTTCATGCGCGCGGCGCCGGCGTTCGGCGTCGCGGCGCTCTTGCTTGCTGACGCGCACGGGCGGCGTCGAAGCGGTGACGGGCGGAGTGACTGCGCGCGTTGGACTGGGCCGCGCGGGGCTGGGCCGCGCGGCGTTCGGGCGGGCTTGCCCCGTGCGCGTTTGATTCGCAGCTGGCGCTGCCGCCTTGGGCGCGACGTCCCAATCAGCATCGAGCGCGTCGAGCGCCGCGGGCAGCGGCACCGAACGCGGAGGTTCCGACGGGGAGGGCTGCGCTTCCGCGGGTTCATCATCCCAACCTGCGTCGAGGCCGGCCGCGAGTTCGTCCAGCTGGGTGGGGTCTGGGATAATCGATTTCATGATGGACTCGGCGAAGCGCGGCCGAGCTTAACTCGGCGCGCGCGCATTTGTCTTTCACAATTGCCGAGAAATTCACGAAATCGCCGCGGAATTTTGCGATCCGGCTCGATTCGGGCAGGAAAGCGCGCGGCTCGTGATTTTCTGGCCTAAGTGCCGAAGTGGATGACCATGCCCGTTTGTAGGCCGATCGCGAACGCGTTGAAGTCAACGGAGGTGGTGGTGCCGTTGGCTGCCTCGACGTGCTGCGAGCCGGTGAAACCGATGTCCATGGTCGGGCCAGCCCAAAATGCGGCGTGCGGGAACAGCGTGAACGCGAACGGCGACTCGAGCGTGAAGGCAATGTCATGGCCGCCCGCGTTCTCCGCGCTGAAGGAACGATAGGTCAGTCCACCGCGCGGCCACCAGCCGATCTTGTCGGTGAAACTCATGAAGTAGCCGACACGCGGCGCAAACGTGAACGAGTCGCCGCTGCGCGTGGTTTCGCCGCCGGGACCCGGGAGCTGAACCGTCGCAGACCAATGCGCGTAGCCCAAGGCGGCGCCCAACGACAAGCGATCGATGATGAAGTAATCACCGGCAACGCGCGGTGTGCTGTAACCCGCCCACACCCCTGCGTTGCCACCGCTACCGCCGATACTGACTGGTGAAGTCAGCAGACTGAAATGCGTCACACTGGCTTTCGTGTCTTGGCCATTCTGAGTCGCTGTGGCGCTGTCGTACGTGAACCCAAACAAACGCTCCGCGCTGATGGCGATCGTGCCTTTTTCACCGAAGTTTTGGGCCCAAGCGCTCGAACTGGCAAGCATCGCCGAAATGGCGAACGCACACTGAATGGTTCGTTTCATGACCCGCACCAGTACCAGACTCAGCTGCACTCGCCAAGTCAGCCGCCGTGGCGCTCAGAACAGTGCCGGTCCGGACGGCAAATAGCAGTCGAGCTTTCCGAACACCTCGCTCGTCAAGAAATGCGAGACGGACACTAGGCGCAGCCCCGCTTCCGTGGCGTATCGGATCGCGCTTGGGTTCACGCCGAGAGCAATCAGCTTCACCTCCGACGCCTGCGCGCTCGCTTGCTGCAGCGCGTGGCTCAAGAGCGCGTCACCGTGGCTCGGAGCCGTCCATGCGGCGGGGCCAATCACGCCGTCTTTCACGTAGAAATAGCCGACGACCTGGTCGGCCACTTGCAGCTGAAAGCCGGACATTTTGCGTGCGCCGAAGAAGGCGTGATCTTGCTCGCGCGCGACCCCGCGCACCCCGCGATCGATCGCGCTGGCATGCCGAGGATCGAGCTCGCTGAGGCGTGCCTCGTGGTGTGCGCGAGGAGCCGTTCGTAACGGGCCTGCGAAGGTAAAAATAGGCCCTCCGGGCATCATGCCCAGCTTCAAGTAGCTGGCGATGGCCGCAAAATCGATCGACGACCACACGCAGCGCAGTGTGGCGCCTTGCTCGTCTCCGAGACGCTGCACGCGCTCCAGCAATGGTCGACCAATCCCTTGCAGCTTGTATTCCGGGAGCACCCAAAACATGGCCAGAAACCAGAGCGCGTCGCGAATCGTCGCCGCGGCGATGCCCACGATCTTGCCGTCGAGCTCTGCGACTTCGAAGATCCCGGTCTCGAGCAGGTGCTCGTAGGTGGGGATGACCGACGCTCGCGTGTAGCTCAGCGGAACAGGCAAACCGTTTGCGCGCGCCAACTCGGCCAAGCTGAGCAAGAACACGTCCGCTGCGATGGGCACTTCCTCGCGCCGCAGGCGGCGAAAAATCGGCTTCACGCCGCCGTCGATATCACGAATCGCGCAGCGCGACGAGTGCTCAAGGCACGGCGGCCGAGTTCGGATCGAAGCCGGGTCGCGCGGCAATCGGGCCAAAATCGACCGCCTCGAACTCACTGCTCGACACCGACTGAACCTGACTGAAGGTGTCGTCTTCCCAGTTCGCGCTCGGTTCGCCTTGGATGTACATGGAGCTGCCGCCGTCGGCCAAGTACATGCCGTAGGTCTTCAATGCTTGGATGATGGCGCGTGATTGCGTGTTGAACTTGCTCGGGATCACGTAACTCGACTTGATGCGGAAAGCTTGACCCATGGGCGGCAGGCTCGCCGCCGTCGCGTTGCCGGTCAGGTGGCGCGCGGGCCAAGTGTATTCCGCGCGGATCTTGCTGCTCTCGATGGTGAAGCGGAGCGCATGCCGAATCGTGCCGCTGCTGGCTTCGTCGGCGCGGATCAAGAGCGGCATGATCGGGAAGCCGGCGGCATCCGCGGACGTCCAACCTGCGGGGCGTAGCGCATTCGACTTCAGGTCGAAGTAGGCCGAGCCGAAGATGTCCCAGCCGCCCTGGGAGCCCGGATAAACATGATAGAGCTCCCACAAACTGCAGGCATCGGCGTCCAACAGCAAGAGGTGGTGATCGCCGTAGGGTTGTGCAGGATCCGTGACGATGCCGCCTTCGACGAGGGGTGTGGTGGGTACTGGAAACTGAGCCTTGGTTGCGGCGGCGCCCGTGCACGGCGAGGCGAGCATGTGGTCCGTGCCCAGCGCGCAGTCCGACTCCTCCGTCGGATCCCAATCGAGGTCTGGGTCGGCCGTCGTGTACAGCGCGTTCTGCCACGCCACCGTCTTCCCGTGCACGACGTTGTACGGGATACCGTAATACTCGTCAGACGTGGGATCGACGGTCGTGCCGAGATCGAGGTGAATATTGTGCGTGCCTACGGCCTTCATGAAGTCGCTGCTGCTGCCGTGCGCGGGCAGCGAGTCGATCGGCGTGTTGAAGATATGGTTGCTCGGCAAGATGGCGCAGCCGGCGACGGTGGGCGATTCACCAGGCGTGCTGGCACTGCCCGCCTGGTCGTTTCCGGCACCGCCGTTCGAGTTCGAACTTCCGCCGTTCGCTGTCGCGGCGCCACCGTGATCGCCCGAGCCAGCGCTATTTCCGGTCGTGCCCGCCGTGGCAGGCGCACCGCCGGCACCTGCGGAGCTCGATGCCCCGTCGCTTCCGCTCCCGCAGGCGCTGCTCAGCAGCAGCGACAATACCCCAGCGCCATGCCCGATTGCTCTACAACGCATCTGCACAAAGTGTCATGGCCGATTCGGGCTGCCAATCCCACCGTGTAGGATGCTCGCGCGATCGTGCTAAAAACTGCCCTGAGCGATGACGAACTGCAAAGACGACTGCGAGGCATTGATGAGCGCATTGCTCCCCGTAGCGGAGCAATTGCTGGGACAAGAGCGCGTGCTCCGACCATTCGGTTGTACGCTTTCCGCGAGCGATCAAATCGTACAAGTGGGCGGGCATGGTCCGGTGGCCACTCAGGACGACGAGCAATTGATCGCGCAATACCGCGACGCCTTTCGCGAGGGTGCCTCGCGCGGTGAACTCAAGGCGACAGCGCTCGCGTACACGGCACCCAGTGCCGTGCCGGGCAAGGTCGCGGTCCAGGACGCCGTGTTCGTCCATCTGAACCACCGCGACAAGTACTCGATCGTCGTCACCTTCCCGTATCACTTCAACGGGGCGGGTGAGCTCGTGATTGAGGAGCCATTTGCCAATGACGGCGCGTACGACGTCTTCTCTGCTTGAAGCATCGGGTATACTCGGCCGAGAGGGAGAAAGTCGATGAGTGTAACGATCAAACGTCTGGGACCGGGCGACGAAGGCATTCTCGAACTGCTCGCCCGAGATGACGCTGATTTCGACCTCGAAGGCCGAAGCCACGAGCTGCCGCCGCTCAAGCCGAGTATGGCCCAGCGATATCTAGCCAACCCGAGTGTCTTGCATTGGATCGCATTTCAAGACCGCGTGGTGACCGGGTTCTTGTACTGCGCGCACCTGCTCTTGCGTACCGACCCGGGGCAAGAGCTCTTGCTCTATGAGATCGGCGTGCGCAAGGCTCATCGTCGGAAGGGCGTGGGGCGCGCGCTGCTCGATCACATGGCACGCTGGATGCAAAGCAACGACATTGCCGAAGTTTGGGTGTGTGCCGACAATCGGGTTGCGGTCGATTTCTATCGCGGCTGCGGCTTCAGCAGTGAAGAACCGCAGCCGGTGTACATGACGCGCACGGTCGAACCCACCACCAAGAGCGCGGCGAGGACGCTAATGTCGCTGGGGTAGCTGCTCATCGTAGCCACGTCGAGACGGCGCGAACCGATCTCGGATGGTTTGTACGAGTTCGGGCGTGGCTCGCTCGGGTGCCCCGCTGTCGAAGGGCGGCTCGGGATCGTATTCGAGCCCGAGCTGGATGCCTCGGGCCAGCTGTTCACCGCCCATCTCCGCCGCCAAACGCAGCGCGAAATCCAAACCCGCAGTCACGCCGCCGGCAGTGACTCGGTTGCGGTCGACGACCACGCGCCTTCGTTCCGGAATTGCGCCGCAGCGGGCCAGAAAGTCGTGATACGCCCAGTGCGTGGTGGCCCGGTAACCCTCGAGCAGGCCGGCCGCGCCGAGCAGCAACGAACCGGTGCACACCGAGGTCACATAGCGCGCGGTCGCTGCCTGGCGGCGAACGAAATCGAGCACTTCCGGATCGCGCAAGAGAGGCACGAGCCCGGCACCGCCTGGGATCAACAACACGTCTGCCGGCGGAGCCTCGGACAGCGTCGCGCTCGGCAGGATGCGAAGCCCAGTGCCCGAAGCAACCGGCTCCAACGACTTCCACACCAACGAGACCTCCGCCTGGGGCAAGCGGCTCAGCACCTCGTACGGCGCCGTGAGATCCAACTGGGTCAAATTGGGGAACAGCAACATTGCGATGCGCGTGGTCATGAGTGTGCCTCCGTAGCTGCAATTTGGCCGACACTAGTCGCATTTGCGCTGGCAGAAATGCCATAGAGCATTCAAAATCTGCCAATGCGAATCGTCTTGGTCGGCTTCGACGGCGTGCAAGGCCTGGATGCCTTTGGGCCGGCGGAAGTGTTTGCGGCGGCCAACCGCAGTTTGGGACGTGTCGAATACCGCGTCGTGTTGGCCGCTGTCGGCGGCGGGCGCATCCGTGCGACCTCCGGCATCGAGCTGACCACCCGAGCGCTCGAGCACATCGTGCCGCACGCGCAGGACACCGTGCTCGTGGTCGGTGGTGAGCGGGCCGCGATTCGTTCCGCGCTCGCGTCCGAACCGCTCAGGCGTTGGCTGACGCGCGCGTCGCATCGCGTTCATCGGCTGGGTTCGGTTTGCTCCGGTGCCTTCATCCTAGCGGGTGCTGGTCTGCTCGACGGCCGCCGCGCGGCGACCCATTGGTCCGTGTGCCGCGAGCTCGCGCAGTTTCGTCCTCAGGTCGAGGTCGATCCAGACGCCATCTTCGTCCGAGACGGCAAGCTGTGGACCTCGGCTGGCGTCACCACCGGGATCGACATGGCGCTGGCCTTGGTCGAAGAAGACTGGGGACGAAGCGTGGCCGACTCGGCTGCAGCGCGGCTCGTGGTCTACGCGCGTCGCCCCGGGTTCCAAGCGCAGTTCAGCGAGACGTTGATCGCCCAAAATGAGGCCTCCGACGCCTTGACGCGCGGCTTGGACCTGATTCGCAATCGCCCGACGGCCAAGCTATCGGTGATCGAACTGGCCCACGCCGTCGGGATGTCGGTGCGCTCGTTGCATCGACGCTGCCTAGAGGAGTTCGGCTCGACGCCGGCCAAGCTGATCGAACGATTGCGCACCGAAAACGCGCGCCTGCTGATCACGACCACGCCGCTGGAAGCCAAGGTCGTGGCTGCTCGCTCCGGCTTCGCCAACCCGGCGCGCATGGCGCGTGCATTCCAACGCACGCTCGGCATGAGTCCGCGGGCCTACCGCGAGTTGTTCGCCGAACCGGTGCGCAATCTGCCCGAATCGGACGCGGCCCGCAAAAAACGGCGAAAGCGCGCGCTGGAGGCGTGATGGGCCGTGATAAAAGGTTACCATGGTGCTCTCGCCGCGGCTTCGCCAAGGAGTTCAATCCTTGGCGCTGGCTTTGTTGATGGCGAGCATCACCACGGCCGCGGTCAAAATATTCGGCTGGAAGTTCTGGCCGCGCGCAGTGTCTGCGACCCAGAACCAGAAGCGACTGCGCTCGCCGTCGCTCGCGAACGATCAGCGCCTGGTGCCGGTGTCGAGCGAGCCGCCGTTGGTCTCGACACCCACCGGCAGCGCTTCTGCGCTGAGTGTTCGTCGCAATCTTTCTGCGAGCGAGCTGTTTGCGGCTGCCAAGCTGGCTCGTGAAAAGGGCGACACGGCCGAGGCGTTACGGCTCTCGCAGCAAATCGAAGAGTTTTTCCCGAACTCGCGGGAGGGCATCAATAGCCACGTGACGCTCGGCATGCTCTACCTGACGCTCGACCAAGGCGAGCTCGCCTTGCGAGAATTTGCCACCTTTCGTCGCGTCGGGGACCCGGAATTGAAGGCCGAGGCCTACTTTGGTCAAGCGCAAGCGCTGCGCAAGCTCGCTCGCTACGAAGACGAACGGACGGTGCTGGAGGAGCTGATCGCGAGCTACCCGCGGTCGGTTTACGTGGCCGCCGCCAAAGCGCGGCTGAACGAATTCGTCGCTGACGCGGGGGCGCACTGAAGGATGGAAGTGTTCGTTTACGCGCCAGAACAGTTCGAGAATCTGTGCGTCCTCGCTCGTACCCTCGAAGTATTCGGGTTTCAGCGCTGCCACGTGTTCGACCCCCGTCGCATCGTGCGCGACCGCTACGGGAAATCCTACGGCCAGAAACTGCGCACGGTTTCGGCCGGTGCTTTCAGCAAGATCGCGTGGTTGCGAGTCGAACCCGAGCCACTCGCGTTCTTGCGCAGCTATCCGGGGCGCCGGGTCGCGACCGTGCCGCGTCAGAGCGCGACCTCTTTGCACCATTTTCGCTTTCGGCTGTCTGACTTATTGGTGATCGGCTCGGAGGGTCAGGGCCTTCCGGCCGCGGTCATGGCCGAGTGCCAAACGCAGATCACGATCCCTCAGGCAGGGCTGACCGAGAGCCTCAACGTGGCTGTCGCCTCGGGCATCGTGCTGGCCGAGTTCAAGCGCCAAGAAGCGCTGGGCGTGCTCGCTGACGAGCCAGCTC
>Ga0134124_10000597_pt1 | contig 29500 bp, 23 predicted proteins | sample KB304_FD_96880 | JGI IMG/M metagenome (GOLD analysis project Ga0134124, IMG submission 96880) | Terrestrial soil microbial communities without Nitrogen fertilizer from Kellogg Biological Station, Michigan, USA - KB3-0-4 | ecosystem: Environmental > Terrestrial > Soil > Unclassified ... | reverse complement strand
GATCGCGTCGCATGTCGAAGCCAAGTCCAATGGCGTGATCGGCTTCAACAGCACGATGCGCTATGTGACCAACAGCAAGAAGGAGCTGGTGGTGATCGCCCGTTCCGGCGAGATCGTCATCCACGACGAGCACGGCCGCGAGCGCGAGCGCCACAAGGTTCCCTACGGCGCGATCCTGGCGGTGAAAGCCGACCAGCAAATCAAGGCCGGGGGCGTGCTGGCCACGTGGGACCCGCTGACCCGCCCGATCATCACGGAGTTCGCCGGCAAGGTGAAGTTCGAGAACGTCGAGGAAGGCCTTACCGTTGCCAAGCAGGTGGACGAGGTCACCGGCCTGTCGACCCTGGTGGTGATCAAGTTCGATCCGAAGCGCTCGGCCAAGGTGATTCGTCCGCAGGTCAAGCTGATCGATGCGGCCGGCAACGAAGTGAAGATCCCCGGCACCGATCACTCGGTGACGATCGGCTTCCCGGTCGGCTCGCTGATCCAGGTGCGCGATGGCCAGGACGTGGCCGGCGGCGAAGTGCTGGCCCGCATCCCGATCGAAGGGCAAAAGACGCGCGACATCACGGGCGGCTTGCCGCGCGTGGCCGAGCTGTTCGAAGCGCGTTCGCCCAAGGACAAGGGCGTGCTGGCCGAAATCACCGGCACGGTGTCCTTCGGCAAGGAGACCAAGGGCAAGATCCGCATGCAGATCACCGACCCGGACGGCAAGGTCTGGGAAGAGCTGGTGCCCAAGGAGAAGAACATCCTGGTGCACGAAGGCCAGGTGGTCAACAAGGGCGAATCCGTGGTCGACGGCCCGGCCGACCCGCAGGACATCCTGCGGCTGCTGGGCGCCGAAGAGCTGGCGCGCTACATCGTCGACGAGGTCCAGGATGTCTATCGCCTGCAGGGGGTGAAGATCAACGACAAGCACATCGAGGTGATCGTTCGCCAGATGCTGCGACGGGTCGTGGTAGAGAACCCGGGCGAGGCCAGCTACATCTCGGGCGAACAGGTGGAGCGCTCGGAAATCCTGGACACCAACGACGCGCTGCGAACGGAAGGCAAGATACCGGCGACCTACAGCAACCTGCTGCTGGGTATCACCAAGGCCTCGCTGTCGACCGACTCGTTCATCTCCGCGGCGTCCTTCCAGGAAACCACGCGGGTGCTGACCGAGGCGGCGATCATGGGCAAGCGCGACGAACTGCGCGGCTTGAAGGAAAATGTCATCGTCGGTCGGCTCATTCCTGCGGGCACGGGCATGGCGTACCACCAGGCCCGCAAGGCCAAGGACCAGATGGACGAGGCCGAGCGCCGCGCCATTGCGGAGTCCGAAGCAGCGGAACTCGCCAGCGCCACCGAAGCAGCCACGGCACCGGAAGCCAGTGAAGGCGCAGCCACCGAGTAGCACGGCCGTTTGACCTTAAACTGGCGCCTCGGCCCCCTCAAGGGTCGAGGCGCTTTTTCTTTTGTGAGGTTGCGGTCCATGCCATCTCCCGTCGTTCTCGGCGCCATTGCCGCCGTCCTGCTGTTCTGGATCGTCGGCGCCTATAACCGTCTGGTGCGTTTGCGCGGTGAAGCCAATACGGCATTCGCCGCGCTCGAGGCCGAGATGGCCAAGCAGGTCACGCTGGTGCGCGAGTGCCTGCCGCCCGTTGACGCTACCCAACCTGCCGGGCTCGAGCACGGCGTGTCGTTCTGGGCCGGGCTGCACGGGGCGGCGGCGCAATTCGCCGCGTCGCTCGCCGTGGCGCGCGCCCGCCCGCTCGAGCCGGACGGGATCGACGCCTTGAGCGCGGCCCAGGATGTGCTGGCGATGGCCTGGGAACGGGCCGAGCGCGATGACGCGCATGACCTGGCCGGCCCACGGCTACCCGAGAGCGTGACCACGAGACGTGCGCTGTTGGCCATTCAGACCTACGCGGCCATCGACCAGTTCGACCGCGCGGTGGCGCGGTACAACGAAGCGATCGCCCAGTTCCCCGCCGTGCTGCTTGCCTACCTGTTCGGCTTCAGGCCGGGGCGTGGCGTGCGCCACGTGGCGCACGCCACCGTGCAATAGGGCCGCAGTCCCGATGGCCGCCGCGGTCACTGGTCATCTCCAAGCGGATGGCCGCGCCAGCTCCGCACCACTGTGGCGGCTGCTCCAGGCGGCCGCCGAAATCGTCGCGGCCGTGCGCGCCGGGCAATCGGCTACCACCGCGCTTCAGAAGGTCGAAGGTCAATTGCGGCCCGGTGCGCAGGCCCTGGCCTTCCAGGCTTTGCGCTACCTGGGCCGCGCTGAAAGTCTGCGCGGAGTGCTCGCACGCCGCGCGCCGCCGCCGCACGCTGCCGCACTGCTTTGCACGGCGTTAGCCCTGTGCTGGCGCGATGCCGACGCGCCCTACGACGCCTTCACGCTGGTCGATCAGGCCGTGGAGGCCGCCAAGCGCAACGCCGCAACCGCAGGCCAGGCCAATTTCCTCAACGCCTGCCTGCGCCGCTTTCTGCGGGAGCGCGATGCGATGGTGGCCGCCAGCGACCACGACCCGGTCGCTTGGTGGAACCACCCGCGCTGGTGGATCGAGCGCCTGAAGAAAGAGCATCCGCAGCATTGGCAGCGCATTCTCGAGTCCAGCAACAGCCAGCCGCCGATGACCTTGCGCGTCAATGCCAGAAGGTCCTCGCCGGCTCGCTACCTGTCGCAGCTGGCGGCTGCGAACATCGCCGCGGCGCCGGCAGGCGTGCATGGTGTGGTGCTCGAGCGGCCGCGGCCGGTGCATGAGGTACCGGGCTTCGCCGAAGGCATCGTGTCGGTGCAGGATGCCGCTGCGCAACTCGCCGCACCGCTGTTGGTGGGGGCACTGGCCGCTTCGACATTGGGTCAGGCTCAGGGCAGGCCAGGCTCGGAGCGGACGGCGCCGCCGCGCATTCTCGATGCCTGCGCGGCGCCTGGCGGCAAGACCGCGCACCTGCTCGAACTGGCGGACGCCGAGGTCGTTGCGCTGGACATCGATCCGGTGCGTTGCGAGCGCATCGATCAGACGCTGCAGCGCCTCGGCCTGAAGGCCCGCGTCATTGCCGCCGATGCCGGTCAGCCTTCCGCATGGTGGGATGGCAATGCTTTCGATGGCATTTTGCTGGACGCACCCTGCACCGCCTCGGGAATCGTGCGCCGCCATCCCGACGTGCGCTGGTTGCGCCGTGAAAGCGACATTGGCCAGCTGGCGGCCGTGCAAGCGCGCCTGCTGGCCACACTGTGGCCGCTGCTCAAGCCCGGCGGGCAGCTGCTTTACTGCACCTGCTCGGTGTTTCGCGCCGAAGGCGAGGCGCAGGCGCAAACGTTTCTTGCACACCACAACGAAGCCGTTTTGGGCGATGCGCCGGGCCATTTAATGCCCCAAACGCGGGCAAAGGCCGATGGCCTCCCGGACAATCTGGAAGGTGACCACGACGGTTTTTATTTCGCGTTGCTTGAAAAACGCGCGGAGCGGAAGTCTGCTGCGCAAAGCGTTTGAGTGTGCCTTGGGCGTCCTGGCTGCCTGCCTGCTGGCGCTTGCCGCGCCGGCCCTGGCTCAGCCGCCTGCTACCGAAATCAACCAGCTGCGGCTGGAGCGCACCGAGGAAGGGGTGCTATTGTCGGCCAACATCGCTTTCGAGCTGCCCGCGGTCATCGACGACGCGCTCGGCAAGGGCATTCCGATGTTCTTCGTGGCCGAAGCCGCGCTGTTTCGCGACCGCTGGTACTGGTACGACAAGCAGGTGGCGGCGGCCCAGCGCCACCTGCGCCTGTCCTACCAGCCGCTGACGCGGCGCTGGCGCCTGGTGGTCTCGACCACACCGATCGGCAACTCGGGCCTGGCACTGGGCCAGACTTTTGAAACGCGTGAGGAAGCGATGGCCGCCGTCCAGCACATATCGCACTGGAAGATCGCCGAAGCCGGCGAAGTGGACCCGGATGCGCGCTACAACGTCGACTTCCGGTTCCGCCTGGATGTGTCGCAGCTGCCGCGACCGTTCCAGATCGGCGCCTTCGGCCATTCCGACTGGAACATCGCGGCCTTGCGCAATCAGCGCCTGGCCATCGAGAACCCGCGATGAGCGCGCAGCCGTCTCCCGACCCGTCGCGATTCCCGCTGCGCAGTTCGGCCGCGTTTCGCTGGGCGGTGGCCGTCGCCGCATCGGTCATCGTCGCCATCGGCATCGTCTTGCTGTTCCTGCTGACCCAGGCCACCAACAACCGCGAGCTGTACGAGCGCAACTACGGGCGCCTGTTCATCATCAACATCGTCGTGGCAGCGATGCTGCTGCTGGTCCTGATCTGGGTCGGTACGCGCCTGGTGTCGCGGGTGCGCCGCGGCAAGTTCGGCAGCCGGCTGCTCGTCAAGTTGGCCGCCATCTTCGCGCTGGTCGGCTTCCTGCCCGGCGTGCTCATTTACGTCGTGTCCTACCAGTTCGTCTCGCGTTCCATCGAAAGCTGGTTCGACGTCAAGGTGGAGGGCGCACTGGATGCCGGCCTGAACCTGGGGCGGGTGACGCTCGACACGTTGGCCAATGACCTGGCCAGCAAGACGCGCGCGGCCGCGGCTCAACTGGCGGCGACGCCCGACGCGTCCGCCGCATTGGCGCTGGAGCGATTGCGCGAGCAGCTGCCTGCCAACGACCTGATCCTGTGGAGCGGCAGCGGACAATTGATCGCAACCGCGGGCCAGTCGCAGTTTCAGCTCAATCCCGAGCGGCCCACGCCCCAGCAGCTGCGCAACGTGCGGGCACAGCGGTCGCTGGCCATCATCGAGGGGCTCGACGAGCTCGGGCCCAATGCCGCCAGCAACGCGCGGATCAAGGCGCTGGCCGTGGTGTCGCATCCCAGCCTGGGGCTGCTGGCCGAGCCGCGCGTGCTGCAGGTGACCCAAAGCCTGCCGGCCACGCTGGTGGCCAATGCCATCGCAGTACAGGAGGCCAATCGCGAATACCAGGAGCGCGCCCTGGGGCGCGAAGGACTGCGCCGGATGTACATCGGCACGCTCACGCTGAGTCTTTTTCTCGCGGTGTTCGGCGCCGTGTTGCTGGCCGTCATCCTGGGCAACCAGCTGGCCCGCCCGCTGCTGCTGCTCGCGGCCGGCGTGCGTGAGGTGGCGGCCGGCGATCTCTCTCCGAAACCGGCCCTGCAAGGCAAGGACGAACTCGGCGGACTGACCCGGTCGTTCGCCGAGATGACGCAGCAGCTGGCGGATGCGCGCGCCGCCGTCGAGAAGAGCATGGGCCAGGTCAGCGCCGCCCGTGCCAACCTGCAGACCATCCTGGACAACCTGACGGCCGGCGTGATCGTGCTGGACGAGAGGGGCAACATCCAGTCGTCCAACACCGGCGCGACGCGCATCCTGCGCACGCCGCTGGCGGTGTACGAGGGCCTGCCGCTGGCCAGCGTCGAGGGGCTGGAGCACTTCGGCGCCTCCGTGCAGCAGCAGTTCGACGACTACATGAACGAGCGCAAGCAGCATGGCCTGGACCACTGGCAGCAATCGTTCGAACTCAATACCGCGCAGCCCGGCTCCCCGCAGAACGCGCTCACACTGGTCGCACGCGGCGCGGAAATGCCCGCGGATGCTCCGGGCAAGGCGGCGCGGCTGCTGGTATTCGACGACATCTCCGAGATCGTGTCGGCCCAGCGCGCCCAGGCCTGGGGCGAAGTCGCTCGCCGGCTGGCCCATGAGATCAAGAACCCGTTGACGCCGATCCAGTTGTCGGCCGAGCGCCTGGAGATGAAGCTGACCGGCAAGGTGGGCGAGACCGAACAGGCAATGCTCTCGAAGTCGGTGCGCACTATCGTGGAGCAGGTCGATGCCATGAAGCGGCTGGTGAACGAGTTTCGCGACTACGCGCGGCTGCCGGCGGCGCAGCTCAAGCCGGTGGACCTCAACGCGCTGGTGAGCGACGTGCTGCAGCTGTATTCGCGCGAAGGCGGCGAACGCGGCGAAATGTCGGCCCATGTGCCGGTGCGGATGGAGCTGGAGGCCGGGTTCCCCAAGATCATGGGCGACGCGCAGCAGTTGCGCCAGGTGCTGCACAACCTGCTGCAAAACGCGCAGGACGCCACTGAGGGCGCTGCGCTGCGCGAGGTGACGGTAAAGACCCAGTGGAACGCGACGGTGCGGCGCGCCCGGTTGATCGTGCAGGACACCGGCAACGGTTTTCCCGAACACATCCTCAAGCGGGCGTTCGAGCCCTACGTCACCACGAAGTCAAAGGGCACCGGGCTGGGCCTGGCAGTGGTCAAAAAGATCGCGGATGAGCATGGCGCGCGGATCGACCTGAAAAACCGGGTCGAAAAAGGCGTGATCGTGGGCGCCCAAGTATCGCTATCATTCGCAGTTGCGGCGTAGCAACACCCTCCCCGGCCGCGGGGGAAGTGCTGGAAAAAATGGCAAACATATTGGTCGTCGACGACGAGCTTGGCATTCGCGACCTGCTCTCGGAAATCCTCAACGACGAAGGACACAGCGTCGAGCTGGCGGAAAACGCTGCTCAAGCGCGAGCGGCACGCGGCCGCAGCCGGCCGGATCTGGTCCTGCTCGATATCTGGATGCCCGACACCGATGGCGTGACGCTGCTCAAGGAGTGGTCCACCACTGGCATGCTCAGCATGCCAGTCATCATGATGAGCGGCCACGCCACCATCGAGACCGCGGTGGAGGCCACCAAGATCGGTGCGCAGTCGTTCCTGGAAAAGCCGATCACCATGCAGAAGCTGCTCAAGGCGGTGGAAACGGGATTGGCGCGCAATGCCGGCCCCGGGCCGCGCCGGCTGGGCACCGCCAGTGCGGCACCGCCGCCGGTGGTCGAACTGACAGTGGAAGCGGCGATGACCGGGGGTCAGACGATTCCAGCGGTAGTCGACATGGGGCCGCAGGCGCAGCAGCTGTTCGAACTCGACAAACCGCTGCGCGATGCGCGCGACGAATTCGAGAAATCGTATTTCGAATTTCATCTCGCCAAGGAAGGCGGATCGATGACGCGCGTGGCGGAAAAGACGGGCCTGGAGCGCACCCATCTCTATCGCAAACTCAAGCAGCTGGGCGTCGATCTGTCTCGGGGAAAGCGCAGCGGCTGATATAATCGCCCGCTCTGGCCCGGTAGCTCAGTTGGTAGAGCAGCGGACTGAAAATCCGCGTGTCGGCTGTTCGATTCAGCCCCAGGCCACCATTCTTTCGCCTCCGCGACCGGTCAGGGTTCGGAGGCGTTTTTGCGATTCGGCGCTCATTTGGCGTTTCGAAGACGGTAGTTGCGCTGACTGTCAGACCTCGCTGAGGGTCATGTGGACACGCAGCGCGAGTACAAGCCGGGATACCGAACGGGATTGACGGAGCCGGTGGTGCAAGCAGCGTACTTGCTCCTGCCTGCAGGCGCTGGGGCGGCTCGGGCGCAAATGTCGCGCATGTTGCATTTTTAGTTGCGGAGACGCAAAATCAATTTTACGGCTCAGCTGTACGGAAATACTACATCGGCGGACGACACGCCAATTCCGAGTGCCGACGAGGAGAGGCAGACCAGCAGGCGTCTATTTGGCCGCGAATCGAGCCAAGCCTGCGACTTGCGAGACGGAGGCATACATGAGGGACTTTCGCGGGAAACTCGCATGCAAAGCGTTTGCCGCGCTATTCGGATTTTCTCTGTCGCTTGCATCCGGGGCGGCGACCACGGTCACGATGAATTTCGATACGGTCCAGGTCGCGCCCGGGAAATCCGTCGCGGGCGAAGCTGTGACGAACTACCTGGCGAACTACGGCATCACGCTGTCTGGGATGCTTCCTGGCCAGTCCGCCTGGATTACGAACCAGAGCCAGACACAATGGATGGCGGTCCCGTCATCTCCCAACGTGTTGAACGTGGGGGGAATCAATCCGATCGATACCTTCAAGCTCAGTTTCGCCAGCCCCGTCAGCAATTTCAGCTTCGTGCGGGTGGGGAATGTCGCGCTTTACTCTCCCAGTGGAACGGTGAAAGGCCCATGGTCCGCCACTGCCCACAGTTCTTCGGGCGTGGTGCTGGCAACGGTCGGCGAGGACTTGATCAGCACCTACCAGGACCTCCCGAGCAAGACTTTCACATTGGCCGCGGCTGGCATCGCGGACATCGTGTTTACCGGGAATTCGTACAACTATGCCGGAACGAATCTGCCGATCCTGGACAACTTTTCGTTCACGTCCGCAGGCGGGGGCGCGGGAGCCGGCTGCGCTGCCGGTGTCGCTAACCAGGATGTGTTTGCATTCGCGCAGGCCCAGTTTCCAGCTTTGTTTGTCGGAACGCCCGACGCGGGCCAGTACCAGCAGTACGAATATCGCTTCTACCCCGGAAGCGGCAACTACTTGGCTGTCGACTCCTCTTGCATGATTTATGTGATGGGACCCTTCACCGGCAACGCGATTCTGCCCATTGCCTATGTGAATGCGTTTGCGGTTGCGATCACCGGATGGAAATCCGGTGGTGGTGGCGGCGGCGGGGGCGGGGGCGGGGGCGGGGGCGGGGGAGCCGGCGCCCCGCCCTGCACCTACTCGGTGACCCCGACGACGCTTAGCTTCGGAGACGCCGGCGGCACGGGGACAGTGAATGTCAGGCAAAACGAAGCCGCGTGCACAGTGGCTAGTCCGCCCTGGGCCGTAGCGAGCCTCGCGGGCTGGATCGTGAATGTTCGTGTCGGCTCGCTCAGCAACGGGGTCGGCCCCGCCTATTTCTTCGTGGAACCGAATCCGACCGCCGCGGTTCGCAATGGTGCCGTGCAGGTAGCCGGTATCAACGTTGCCGTGACCCAGTCCGGCTTGAACCCGCTGCAAGGACAGTACAACGGACACTGGTCCGGTTCGTGTACCTTGTTCGGCTCTGTGGGTGGCAGTTTTGTCATGACTATCGATGGCAACGGCAACGTGTCCGGAACTTACAGCGGAGATGACTCAGGTGGATTCTCCGGCGCAGTCAGTCCCACTGGAACTCTCTCCACTGCTTCCGGCGTCGCCGCAGGCGGGGCTTTTTGGACCGGAACCATTGTCCCTGGGGGAGTGGGCTCGTCGGGAAGTTGGTCACTTCCGGGATGCTCGGGTAGCTGGACGATGTGAGTTCACTTAGCCTGATCGACCTGCCGGGCACTGCCAAACGGGGAAATCACTGACATCTGGAAAGACTCCTTCCGAGCTTGGTCCTCCGCCAACTTGTTCAAGAGGTCGCGCGCCTGCTGAGCGTCGGCACTCTGTGCAGCTGTTTGGTTCAGCATTCCACCCCGCTCGGCTGCCGCAACGGCGGAAGCAAATTTGCCGTGATAGTCAGGTTTTTCGCCGGCAGCCGTGAGTGCCCTCGCGGGAGGAACCTGCGGATCGGTTGCCGGCTCCTGCCTTGGTCTCACGCCGGATCTCTCAGCCTCGGACACGCCGCGAATATTGTTGTCCGTCGCTGCGCGAACAGCACTTGTTTGGTTCGAAGAAGCAGAATCGGACTCCCCGTCCCGTGTTGCAACAAGAACGCCAGCCACGATCGGAAGGACTAGCAGAACGACAAGCCGGAAATAAGAAAGGGATCGCATAGGCCGTCTTTTTCTATAGCCTCTCTGACATTATCCCGTGCTTTGCGACGGCCGTCGATCACGAGCACCCGACCCGTGCTTTCCTGAAACGCCGCAACAGATCAAAATGACTGCGTGCAACGTTGAAGCGAAGGGCATGAAAGGCGAGGAACGCAAGAAGTTCATGAGCGAGTGCCAGAAGAAGGGCTGAACACCCGGGCCGCCACACTATGGTCAACGTTTGCACTTGTTCGCACTGCGAGCCGTTTTCTTGAAGGCCGTATGCTTCGTCGAGTAGGACGTTTATTTTTATGGGCCGCAAACAAGACTCCACGAGACACCGGCTGTCGGGGCCAAGAAATCCCCGGGAACAATCGGCATCGAAAGGGCGGAGCAAAGACGAGACGAAGACAGTGCCGCAACCCGCGGCCAAACGCTTCATCGGCGGGGATCACAAGTTCTATTGGATTTTCGCCGTCTCGGGATTCTCCGGGCTGATCTACGAGTCGATCTGGACTCACTATCTGAAGCTTTTCCTCGGCCATGCCGCCTATGCGCAAAGCCTGGTGCTGGCCATTTTCATGGGCGGCATGGCGGTGGGGGCGTGGTTATGCGGACGCTGGTCGCAACGCTGGCAAAACCTGTTGATCGGCTATGCCATCGTCGAAGGCGCCATCGGCGTCCTGGCCCTGGTCTTCCACCCGGTATTCGTCGCCACGATCGGCCTGACCCTGGAACAGTTGGTTCCCGCACTGGCTTCCCCTGCGGCGATTACTGCAGTGAAGTGGGGCATTGGCGCCGCGCTGATCCTGCCGCAGTCGATCTTGCTCGGCACGACATTTCCTTTGATGAGCGGCGGCTTGATCCGGCGCTTTCCCGAGCAACCCGGCCGTCGCATCGCCACGCTTTATTTCGCCAACAGCATCGGCGGCGCGATCGGGGTCCTGGTGTCCGGCTTCTGGTTGATCCGGCTGCTCGGTCTTCCCGGGACGATGGCGGTGGCGGGGGGACTGAACCTCGCGCTTGCGGGCCTTGTCGGCCAGCTTGCTCGTGGCGATCGTGAACCGGCTTTCCCGAATCCTTTTGCCGCGAGTCAGCAGAGCGGAGCCATACCGTCCCTTGGGTTGATGCTGGCTGTTGCGGGCCTGACCGGGCTGTCGTCGTTCATCTACGAGATCGGCTGGATCCGCATGCTCAGCCTGGTGCTTGGCAGCTCGACGCATGCGTTCGAACTGATGCTCTCGGCCTTCATCCTGGGACTGGCGATCGGAGGCATATGGGTGCGCCGCCGCATCGACCGCATCCCGTCGGCCGTTGGCTATCTCGGATGGGTGCAGGTCGTGATGGGTCTGTGCGCGTTGGCGACCCTGCCGCTTTACAACGCCAGTTTCGATTTCATGCAGGTCCTGATGTCGACGCTGCCAAAGACGGAGGATGGCTATGTCGCGTTCAATCTCGCCAGTCACGGCATCGCTTCGGCAATCATGCTGCCCGCCGCCGTGTGCGCGGGCATGACGCTGCCGCTGATTACCTACTCGCTGATTCGAGCCGGCGCGGGCGAGCGCAGCATCGGGCTGGTCTATGGCGCCAATACATTGGGCGCCATCGCCGGAGTGTTCTGCGCCGTTCATCTTGGCCTGCCCTTGCTTGGACTCAAGAATCTCATCATCGCCGGCGCCGGCGTCGATCTGCTGCTCGGGCTGGCCTTGCTGGCCAGCTGCCTGAAACGCACCGGACCGCGGCAACCGGCGTTCGCGACCGGGCTCGCGTTGCTGGCGGTCGCACTGTCACTAAGCTTCGTCGGGTTCGATGCCCACCGCATGGCTTCGGGCGTCTTTCGCGGGACCAACCGGATGCTGACGCCCGAAACCGCCAAGTTGCTGTTCCAGCGCGACGGCAAGACCGCCTCGATTTCCCTGCTGGAGCTTCCGGATCACATCGTCCAGATACGCACCAACGGCAAGAACGATGCGTCGATCAACCTGGGAAACTCCGGGCGTTACCAGATCGACGAAGTCACGATGGCACTGAGCGGCGCATTGCCGCTCTTGCTCAAACCCGACGCACGCAACGTAGCCAACATCGGCATGGGCTCGGGGCTGACGACCCAGGTCCTATTGAGCGACCCCGACGTCGAGCGGGTGGACACCATCGAGATCGAGGCTGAGATGGTTGCGGCGGCGCGAGGATTCGCGCCGCGCAATCGCCTGGCGTACGAGGATCCGCGCAGCGTCGTCACCATCGAGGACGCCAAGACCTTTTTCTCCAACCGGCAACGGCGCTACGACATCATCGTCTCGGAACCGTCCAACCCCTGGGTTAGCGGTGTTTCCAGCCTCTTTTCCCGCGAGTTTCACCGGCTTGCGCGCAGCTATCTCAATCCAGAGGGTGTCATGCTGCAATGGCTGCAGCTGTACGAGATCGACGAGCCGCTGGTCATGTCGGTGATCAAGTCGCTGGACGAGAATTTCACGGATTATGCGATCTATGCGGCCAACGCCGGCGACATCCTGATCGTCGCCACCAACGGGCAACGGCTGCCGCAGCTGCCAGGCGCCCTTCCGGCCAAGGCGGCGCTGGTCGCTGAACTGAACCGCGTCGGAATTTTTTCGCCGCAGGATGTCGCGGTCAGGCGCCTGGCCACTAAGAGAATGCTGGCGCCTCTTCTTCGCAGCTATCCGATCGCCACCAACTCCGACTACAACCCGGTGCTCGACCAGAACGCCAGCCGGACGCGTTTCATCGGCCACCGCGCGGCGGGCCTGATGTCCATTGCCATCGAACCCCTGCCGGTGGTGGAAATGCTGAACGGAGATCGGGCGAATTGGGGGCGAACGGTCGTTTCACCGAACACCCACTTGATCAAGCCGCACCCGAGCAGTTTTGCCGGCTATTTTCGCGATCATCTGCTGGGCGTCGCGCCCGCTCCCATGCCGGCGGAGCAGCGCGAAAGCTTCCGCTTGCAGGCCGAGGAGATTCTGGCCAACTGCCGTCAACCTCCTGGCGGCGACTCGGTGTTCGCATTGATGCGTATCGGGACGTCTCTGGCGCCGTTCCTGCGTCCGGAAGAGTTGGCGCCGCTCTGGCCGAAAATCGAGGCGATGCCCTGCGTTTCCGCGCTTGGCCCCGGACAGCGGCAATGGCTGGAACTGGTGCGCGCAGTCGGCCGGCGCGACGCGATCGCGATGGCGAATAGCACCGCATCGCTGTTCGCCCAGAAAGAGGACAGCACCTCACTGCGCCGCCGTTTTCTGCTCGGCGCCGGCATGTTGGGCAATGTCTCGGCCGGCCGGCCGGAGGTTGCGAGAGACCTGTGGGAGCGCCACGCGGCATCGCTTTTCAGCGCGACTCCAGCGACGCTGATGATGCGGGTTCTGGCCGCGCACGCCAGCGTCTCGGCGCCATAGAGAAGGAAGTCTTCGTTAGCTGTCGGCGTGGCGTGCGCCGGAAGCCGTGGCAGTTTCGCTGCGAATTGGGGAATATTCCGCACCCTTCCCGCAAGTTTGGGGAAAGTCTTCCCCGCCTTATGCCCATTTTTCAGCCGGCCCGAAGGATTCAGGATTTCGCCGCTCGCGCCATTTTTCGTGGATCCGGCCTCCTGGATGGAAGCGAGAAGTTGATTAGAAACAATGGGTTAAGTTACACGGAAGTGCCAATTTAACCAAGCTGACTAGAGCCTGACCAATACTTTCTAATCACTTTTTACGTGCTTGACCTGCATGGCACGTTGCTTGCGCCCTCGCCCTGCCAGATACCCATGTGGGTATCCGCGACATCGAAGATCCGCGGCGTTTGATCGCCAAGGCGAAAGAGCGGCCGGGCCTTCTTGTTTGGCAGATATGGAAATTCATTGCATCCCTATTCTCAGGAGAAAGTCATGAAAAGCGCTAGCGCAGTAAACATTGGCTACGGGGGCCTGCTTCAGCGCTGGCTCTTCATGCTGCTGGTTGTCATTTCCTTTGTCGTTTCCAGTCCGGCCATGGCCAGACGGATCAACGGCGGATTGCCTGGAGGGGTTTTGGTGCCGCCGGCCAACGCGCCCGCTCCCGGTATTCCCGCCCAATTCGACCTGGTGGGGTACCTCGAGAAGGCAACGGTCGATCCGACCATGTGTCCGAATCTCGATCCTCGATTGTGGGGCGGCACGGCCAAGATCAACGGCCAGACCCTCATCATCCCTTGCAACCTGATCCTGCAATATCCGGCCTTCTCATCGAGTTGGGCCGACATGTTCACGCTTGCACCCAAGGACATCATGCCTGCGGGCAGCACGCAAAGCGGCTTGGCCTTGGGCGACACCATGGCCACCGGTACGGCGGGCCTGCTCAACATGCTCTGGACGCCCGTGCCCGGTGAGCCCAACACCTACAACGCCGCCTTGCCCGGGCTCGAGTTCCATGTCGTGGGCAACACCATCAACGGCCAGAACATCGTCGGCCTGATGGACGTCTCCCAGCAGTCCTTGAATGCTGGCCAGGGCGTCATCAGCTGCATCGACTACGCGACCGGCGAACTGCAGATAGGCGGAACACCGCTGCCGCACGGATCGCCCTGCCCGGCCCCGAACGGGACGTTCGCGCGGGTTCGCATGAACGACCCGATCGGCCGTTACGGGATCGCGCATGGCGGGCCCAACGCCGTGCCCGGTACGGCCGACGTGATCGAGCCCGGCTACGACCCACGCTTCACCGCCGACACCGACAACCCGACCATGCACTCGGCCCTGGGCTACCCGGTCTGCATTCCGGCCTTCAACCCGTTCGCCGTGACCACGGACCCGATCACCGGGTTGCCGCTGCCCGCCGCCATCGATGCGAAGTGCCCGATCTACAACCGTCCGATCGCGCCCAATTGCAAGAACTTCGACCCGGCCACGCTGCTGCCGGCCTTTGGCGCCCAACCCACCGGCACGTACTGCACGACCTGGGTCATGGACATGCCAGGCGCGCATGCGCTCAAGGCTGACGCAACCGATCCGACGGTGTCGGCACCCTTGGTGATCGGCGACGTGATCGGTTATCACGGCACCCTGAAGGCCGATGCGAACGGACCGTATATGTCGGCCCACACCATCGACGCCAACCTGGGCATCTATACCCAGCCGCACGTTGCGCCGTCCTATGTCTTCGTCGAAGCGCTCGGCGTGGGCACCGGCGGTGGGACGGTCGGCGGGGTTGCCGTCGAGTCGACCACCAAGGTCTTCTGGGTGGGCTTTTCCACGGACCCGACCGAGCTGGTCGACTTCTATTCCTTGCACCAGGATCCGCAGACAGGCGTGCAAACGGCCTACCTGCAAGGCACGTTCGACCCGTGCTGCGTGCCGCTGGGACGGTTCCGCTCACCGGTGAACAATCTCGGTGTGTTCGGCGAGCCGCAGCGCAACTACCAGGCCGTGAGCCGCACAAACTGCCAGACGACGCCCCCCGGCGCCCAACTGCAGACGCGCTGCATGACCTATCCGCCGGCGACTCCCGACCCGACCGCCGTGGTGGTGTCGAAAGTCTTCAACCAGAACGGTCTGGCCCAGGGCCAGTACACCTTGCCGAACTTCGAGTTCATCTTTGGCGAGAACCTGGCGTTCGGCGGGCCCATCATTCCGGCCAACTTGCAGGATATTCCCTTCCTGTTCTGCGGTTCCGGTCCGCTGGACGGCCCCGGTACGCCATCGCCCACGGTCGGGCAACTCACGCCGGCGCCATGGGCGCTGCCGATGGCCGACCCGGTGTTCCACGCGACCCTGTGTCCGAGTGTGGCCGCTGTGGGTGCTGCTGCCGGCGGTGTGGTGACGCCACCGCCAGCGAAGCTGCCCGCGGTCATCAATTCCGTGACGGCTACGCCGAATATCGCACCGCTTGGCAAGACCACTGTGGTAGCGCTCGCCGTTGCCGCGACCGACCCGAACACGCCACCAGTGACGATGTCGTACGGATGGACGGTGGGGACGCTGCCGGCGGGAGTGTCGGTGACCATGTCCTGCGGCATCTGCCTGCCCAACGCGAGTAGCGCCAACGTCACGGCCACCCTGGTGGTGTCGCCGGGCGCCAAGAGCGGCCCGGTGGTCTTTACCACGACGGTTTCCAACGGCATAACGCCGGCCACGACGGCCACCACCACGGTCTCAGTGCCGGTAGGCGGCGGCAAGGCGCCGAACATCACCAAGACGACTGCGCCCGGTTCTGTGTTGGGTGCTTCGCTGGTGACGATTTCGGCGACAGGTACCACCAACCCGAATGGCGGAACCGTGACGTTCAGCTTCAAGCAGACCTCTGGACCGGCGGTGTTTGTGAACCTCCTGCCCGTGCCGCTTGGCCAAACGATTCCATCCACGTTTAGCGGTACCGCTGCAGCGGGTAACCAGACGGGAACTGCGGTTTTTGCGGCTCCGATCGTTGCGGCCAAGGTCAATATGGTCTTCCTGGTGACGGAAACTGACGTCGCCAGCGGATTGACGACCACGCAACAAGTCACGATCACGCTGAATCCGTTCCCGCTGCCCGATGCGGTTGCGATCACCAGCGCCACGTGGCGTGGAATCGTGAGCCGAGTGGGCGCGCCGGCCGAGTTTGGCAAGTTCAACCTGATTGCCACCTCCAACGCCAGTGTTGCGCCGCCGGCTGGCATGACGATGAGCGCGACGATGACAGCCACGCTTGCCAACGGTACCGTCTCGGCGCCGGTGACCATCCCGTTGCTGCTGACGCCTGCCGACCTGCCCGGTACGCCGGCGCCGGTGTGCGGAGCGACGCCTTGCTGGGTTGGCTTCACGACCAACATCATTCTGGATGCGACCGGCGGCACGCCTGGTGTCTTCGTCGCACCGGATACGATCACGATCAAGTCGAGCCTTGGCGGAACCGCTACGGTGCTCAAGGGCAATGCGGTCTACACCATCCGGTAAGCGATGTAGAACTCGGCCCTGACGTTTTCCGTCGGGGCCGGTTCCACAAATCACGAGGGCGGCACGTTTTCACGTGCCGCCCTTTTTTTGTTGGGCTGGCATACGCGTAGGTAATCGACTGACGGAATTTCGGCGCGTTCGCCGAACGCGCGCGTCGCGGCGGCGCCGACAATTTGCGGAAACAGCGAGACTGAGGCTGAGCAACATGGACCCCGACGTCCCTTCACCCGAACCGGTGCCGCCCGTCAACAACCCGGATCCGCAGCCCGGCGATCCGAAGCCGAAAGCGCCGCCGTCGGATGAGGACCCCGGCCGACGGCACGTGCCGATCGAACTGCCTGGAAAACCCGGAATGCCTGAACGGGCCTGACCCGAACTTGCCGCCTGAATGGCTATTCGCGTGTGACCCGCACCAGCTCTTCGCGCGAAGTGGTGCCTTCGCGCACCAACCGCTCGCCGTCGTCGCGCATCAGCGTCATCCCGGCTTTCAGCGCGGCATCGCGGATATCGGCCTCGGCCGCGCGATTGTGGATTTGCGCGCGGATGCTGTCGTTGGCCACCATCAGCTCGAAGATCCCGGTGCGCCCCTGGTAGCCGGTCTGGCCGCACTCCGCGCAACCGGGGCCGCGGCAGCTCGGGCACAGCTTGCGCACGAGGCGCTGGGCCAGCACGCCGAGCAGCGACGAGCTGAGCAGGAACGGCTCGACCCCCATATCGATCAGCCGGTTCACGGCGCTGGCCGCGTCGTTGGTGTGCAGCGTGGCCAGCACCAGGTGACCGGTGAGCGATGCCTGGATCGCGATCTGCGCGGTTTCGTAGTCGCGGATTTCGCCGATCATGATGATGTCCGGGTCTTGCCGCAGAATCGCGCGCAAGGCTTTGGCGAAATCCAGGTCGATCTTGGCGTTGACCTGGGTCTGGCCGATGCCGGGCAGTTCGTACTCGATCGGGTCTTCCACCGTCATGATGTTGCTGCTGCCCGCATCGAGCCGCTGCAACGCCGCATACAGCGTCGTGGTCTTGCCCGATCCGGTCGGGCCGGTCACCAGGATCAGGCCGTGCGGCTGCGTGATCAGCTCGAGAAAGCGGCTGAGCGTGCCGCCGGTCATGCCGACGGATTCGAGGCTCAGTTTGCTCTCGCTCTTGTCCAGCAAACGCAGCACCGCGCGCTCGCCGTGGGCGCTGGGTAGCGTCGAAACGCGTACATCCACCGCGCGGGTGCCGATGCGCAAGCTGATACGGCCGTCCTGCGGCAAGCGCTTTTCCGCGATATCGAGTTCGGCCATGATCTTCAGCCGCGAGATCAGCGCCGCGTGCAGCGCCCGGTTCGGCTGGACCACTTCGCGCAGCGTGCCGTCGACGCGGAAGCGCACGCTCGAATGGCGCTCGTAGGGCTCGATGTGGATGTCGCTGGCGCCATCCCGCGCGGCCTGGGTGAGCAGGGCGTTGAGCATGCGGATGATGGGCGCATCGTCGCTGGTTTCCAGCAGGTCTTCCACTGCCGGCAGTTCCTGCATCATGCGCGAGAGATCGGCGTCGTTTTGCACTTCACTGACCACGGTGGCGGCGCTCGATTCGCCCTGGGCATAGGCGGCGCTGATACGCTGGGCCAGAGCCGCCGGATCCAGTAGCTGCAGCGAACGCACGCCGTACTTGCGTACGACCTCGCCTAGCGCCGGGGTCGCCGGGGCGGGGGCGTACCACAGCGTCAGGTCCTGCCCGTCGTCTTCCAACAGCACCTGGTTGCCGCGCGCGAATCCGTAGGGCAGCGGGTAGCGCATTGTCGCTACTGCCCCAGAGGTTTCGGTACGGCCGCCGGTGCCGGGACAGGCGCAGGCACTGCGGATCCCCCGGGTACGGCGGCGGGGGCGGCCGCGGGCTGCTGAAGCCGCAGCGGCACCGGCATCACCGGCCCGGCGTTGACCGGCACGACCAGGCTGGAAGGCGGCTGCGCCGCCTGCTCCTTGCCGCGCATGAGTTCGTAGCGGTCGAGCGACAGCGCGTCCGTTTGCGCCGAATCACGCACCACCACCGGCCGCAGGAATACCATCAGGTTCGTTTTGTTGCGGCTGCGTGTCTCGCTCTTGAACAGGTTGCCGAAAATCGGGATGTCGCCGAGCCCCGGCACCTTCTGCTGGTTGCCTCCGTAGTCGTCCTGCAGCAGTCCGCCCAGCACCACGATGGCGCCGTCGTCCACCAGCACGCTCGATTCGATCGAGCGCTTGTTGGTGATCAGACCGGTGGCGGAGTTGACCGAAGTCGCATCAACGTTGGAGACCTCCTGAAAGATCTGCATCTTGATCGTGCCGTTCTCGCTGATCTGCGGCTTGATGCGCAGCGTCAGGCCCACGTCCTTGCGCTCGATGGTCTGGAACGGATTCACCGTGCCGCCAGCACCGGTGTTGGCGTTGGTGAACTGGCCGGTGACGAAGGGCACATTCTGGCCGATCACGATCTTGGCCTCCTCGTTATCCAGCGTCAGCAGGTTCGGCGTGGACAAGGTGTTGCCGTCGGCGTTGGTCTCCAGGAAGCGAGCCAGTGCAGACAGCAAAAAGATGCCGTTGGTGTTCCGCACCAGCGCGAGGTTGGCGCCTGCGGATGGAAGGGTGGTCCCCTTTTCCAGGCCTGTCTGCAGGCTGATGATATTGGCGCCTCCGACGGTGAAGTTGGTGCCCAGCACGCCGATATTCCTGTCGCCCTTGTTGCCCAGGACGTCTTGCCACTGGATGCCGAATTCGGCAATCTTGTTGGCGTTGACTTCGGCGATCAGGCTTTCCACGAATACCTGGGCGCGGCGCGAATCGAGGCGTTCGATCACGGCGCGTATCTGCCGGTACTGCGGCTCGGCGGCGGTGATGATGAGCGAGTTGGTGGCCGGGTCGGCCTGGATCTGGCCACCGGTCGAAGGCTGGGCCGAAGGTTGGGTCGGCGCAGTGGCCGCGGTGGCGCCGGGCGCGGCCGCAGCGGGGGCAGGCAAGCCCGCGGATACCGCCGCGCCTCCACCGGCGCCCGTGGCTGCCAGCGCGGCCCGCAGAGTGACGGCGAGCTTGGCCGCCTCGGCGTTCTTCAGGTAGACCACATAAATGTTGCCGGATTCGCTTTGAACCCCGGGCTGATCCAGCCTTTGCACCAGCGTGCGCACCAGGTTCAATCGGGCCGGGTTGGCGGCGCGCACCAGCAGGCTGTTGCTGCGCGTCTCGGCGATGACCGTCGTGCGAAACGAGCTGTCGATCTGGCCCTGCTGGCCCGGGGCTGCCCCCGCACCGCCGGTCTCGGCCAGGCGCTGCACCACGGGAGCCAGGTCGGGGGCGAGCGCGTAGCGCAGCGGAATCACTTCCACGTCGGTCGCATTGGTCACGTCGAGTGCGGCGATGATGCGTCCGAGCCGCTGCAAGTTGTCGGCGTAGTCGGTGATGACCAGCGAGTTGTTGCCCGGATTGACGTTGATCGTGTTGTTCGGGCTGATCAGCGGGCGCAGGATCGGCACCAGGTTGGCGGCCGGCTCGTAGTTCAGCCGAAAGATCTGCGTCACGATCTGGTTGCCCGCCGCGGGCGGGCCGACCGAGACCGTGCCGCCCTGCAGCTTGGCGTCGGCCTCGGGCATCACCTTGAGCAGCCCCGCGGCATCCACCACCGTGAAGCCGGAAAGCCGCAAGGTCGCCAGGAACTGGTTGTAGGCAACGCTGGGCGGCACCGGCCGCTCGGTGCTCAGGTTGATCGTGCCCTTGACGCGCGGGTCGACGACGATGTTGCGTCCGATGATGGCCGCCATGGTCCGGGCAACCGCCTCGATGTCGGCGTTCACGAAGTTCAACGTGACCGGTTCGTTCGATCGCTGCGCATGGGAAATGCCGGGTGCGCCCGCTGCAAGTGCGCAGACGAGGAAGAAAACAGCCAGTCGTTGATTCATATCAGCCTATGGTGATGATGGAGCGGGCGCCGTTGCGCCGACCGATGATGTTCAGCAAGTTCGACAGGGCCCCTTCGCTGTCGGGCGCGGCGCTGGCCACTCCCGAGAAATGCAGTCGCGAGCCTACCCATTGGCCACTTCCGCTCAGTTGCAGGCTTCCTTGCAGCGTCTCCAGCTGCAAAGCCGGTGTGCTCCCGCCGAGGATGGTGATGCGATAGTTGCCCATGGGCCTCAAGGTTGACAAGCGCGACGACAGCCGCTGCGCCGTGAGTTCGGCCCGCCCGGCAATGGCCAGCCGGCCCTGCAGCCATTCTACTGAAAGGCCCTGTGTGTCCAGCAGCAGGTCGCCGTCGAATTGCAAGGTGTTCCAGGGCGTGCCGAGGCCCGCCAACAGCGCGGCCGGCCACTCGGAGCGGCCGTCCGCGAGCGCCAGATGCGCGCCGCCCCAGCGCGGCCGCACACGCAGCGCAAGTGGTTGCGCCGTGCAGCAGTCCGTTCGCAGTTGCGCCGAGAGCCCATCCCAGCGCGGACGCAAACGCCAATCGAGCCGGCTCGGAAGGGCAGCGGCATCGGTGCTGCCGGCGCCGCCCGTCAGCAGCAGCTGGGCCGAGCCGGTCCAGACTGTTCCGCGCGGTTCGCTCAGCAACACGCGGCCATCGCTCGCCCGCTCGATCGCGCGGGTGAGCCAGCTGGCTGGAGCAAACAGCAGCACGGCCAACAGCAATCCGGGTAGGGCGCCGGCGAGGGCCCAGCGCCAGGGGGCTCGAGGCCGGTAGGTGGGCGTCGGGCGTGCCACGGCTGGTGGGCGCGCCGATCAGCGCGATGGCAGGGTAAGCACCAGGGTGCCTTCCCACAGGCCGCCCGAATTGCGGGAAAGATGGGCCTCGCTGGGCAAGGCCCGCGCATTGAGCCGCGCCTGCGTGAGCCACTGGGCCAGCGCCAGCGGTGCGGCGCCTGCCAGCGTAATGGTCACCCGATCGCCGGAAATGAGTGTGCGCGCGGTGGTGCCCAACCGCTCGCGCACGGAAAGCTCGAGCAGGCGCAGCCCTTCCTCGCGGTTCTGCTTCGGCTGGCCCTGCAGGGCCTGGGCCTGCGCCTGGAGGTTGAGCATTTGCTGCAGCTGCGCGTCCAGTGCCCGATGTTGCTGCTCGGCGCTGCGCAACGTGGACAGGGCGGGGGCAAGGGCGATCAGCCAGATGAGTGCCGCTGCCGCCAGGGTGATTGCGGCCGCCACCCAGACCTTTTCCCGCGAGCCCAGGGCGTCCCAGCGAGCCTTCAGGACCGAGACGGCGCTCATGGCGTGCCCTCCTGCGTGAGAACCAGCGCATCGCCTTGCGCCAGAGCTGAATAGCCCTGGGACTTCAACACGGTGGCCATCCCGCGCGTCTGGCTCAGTCCCTTGACCCGCAACTCCCCGCCCGCAAAGTCGATCGCTGCAATGGGCCGTTCGGGCGGTGACGCCGTACTTAGCGCGCCCAGCATCGCTTCCAGGTCGCGGCCCGTCGTGGTTCCGGTCTGCTGGCGCAGCGCGGCTACCTCCCTGGCCATTTGAACCGGCGCATCGACCACCACCTTCACTTGTGGAAAAGTCTGCGTCAGGGTGCGCCGGATGGCCTCACGCTTTGCCTCCAGCGCAGAGCGTTCGCGCCAGGCCCAGGCATTGAGGCCCACCAATTGGATGGCAACCAGCAGCAGAACGCCCCAGCGGGCCGGCCGCCATTGCGGCGCCATCAACAAGTCGGACCACGCCGTACCCAGCCTCTTCAAAGCGCGGGCCCGTCCCGAACTGGAGAATTCGAATTGCGCCAGGTCCCAGGCCGAATGGGTCGATTGCAGCCAGCGCTGAGGCGCCTGCTGCAGCACCGGCTGGCGCTGCAGCACCTGCTCCGCCAGCGCCGCCACCGCGGGCTCCGCCACGCAAGGCGTGCCTTCGGGCCGTGCCGGCAACAGCGGCAGCACCTGCGACGAAAGGGGCAGGGCCGTCACGCCCTGGCTGCCGGCGAGCACCAGCATCGGCCGTTGCGGTTCACCCAGCGCGTACAGCACGGGGTCGCCTTCGGGTGCGAACTCCGGCACGATGCGCGAGACCGGACGTTGAGCCGCTTCCAACGCTTGCATCGCGCCGGCCAGCCAAGCCCGGTCGCACGCGGCGACCCATATTGGCTCGGTCCCCCGAATCTGCGGTTGCAACGCCAGGTGCAGGGATTCGGGCTCGTCGAGCAGCTGGTCTTCCAGCAGGCCTTCCAGCACCGCGCGCAACCGCGGCGAGGCCCGAGTGGTGCCCTTTGGCAGTTCGACCCAGTGCCAGGAGATCATTGCTGCCGGCACCACCGCCACCACCTCGGCGCCGGCCCGGGGCGGCGCCGGAAGCAGCGCTGCCTGGGCGCTGCCGTGGCTTTGCACTGTGTGACCGTCGACGGTCAGCGCGTATTCGAATTCGGTCGATGTGCTGACCGGCTGCGCGGGAAGATGGACGATGAGTGCGCTCATGAAGGGGACATTGTAGAAAGGTCCGCCGCCGGCGCCGATCAGCGTGTGGCGGCAGCCTGCACCAGGACTGTTGCAGCCTGGCCGCCGCGCTGTCGTTGCACGATGCTTACATCGTTGCCGACGCGCCGCACCACCGCGCGTTCCTCCACGACCAGCTGGTCCAGCCGTAGCCGGGAGCGAATCTCGAAGAAATTCGAGCTGACGCCGACGCTAACGGCTGGCGCCACCGCCAGGTCGCCGCGCGCAATTACTTTTTGGGCATCGAGCGCCGTGCGGAAAGGCGAGCGCTCGCGCTGAGCCACCAGCCCCTTGGCGTCGGCCATGCTCAGCCCGTCCACGCTGGCGTACAGCACCTCCGCACTTGCCGTATTGACGTTGACGATGGTGCGGGCCTGCAAGATCGTGACGAATGGCTGCAATGCCGCAACGGTCTGCGGCGAAAGGCCGAGCCAGACGAGCTGCTCGAGCTGCTGCGGCAGCAGCGGGGCCATCGGGCTGGAACGGTTGGCGCCACTGGTATCCAAAGCGAAGCGCAGGTTTTCCGCCAACCGGTCGAGCTGCGGCTGCGGCAGCCCCAGCAGCTCGAACAGTCGTGCGAAACCACGCAGGTCGGCATCCGACACCTTTCCGCTGGGATCGACCAGATTTCTCACATTCAGCAGCGACTGCAAGTCGATGATCTGGCCGGACAGGAACGCTTCCAGCACCTCCGGCCCGTTGTCCATCGAAACGTTCTGATCGGCCGCCAGAAAGCTCGATAGACGCGCTTCCTGCAGCGGCACGGCCCATGGCTCGCCCAGATGGTCAGTTGAGCCGCCCGAGCGCGCGTCCTCGCGCAGCACCAGCCGGGCCCAATCCAGGGCACCGGTCAGCACCCAGGCCGATTGCACGCGGGTTCGCTCGGCCGCTTCGACCTCGGTGCTGCGCCATTGCTGCCACAGCGCCGACGCCGCAAAAGTGGCCACCAGCGTGACCGTCAGCATGGCGGCCAGCAGCGCCGCGCCGCGATTGAGGCTTTTCATGATTTGGCGCGGGCCAGCGTGGGGTTGACCCAATCGCGCGTGAGCTGGCCGCCGATCGCCGGGCCGGGCGGAAGGCTCAGTACCAGCCGCACGCCGTCCGGGAGAAGGGCGGCAGCGACGCCCGCAGGAACCGCGGCAGCGGCGGCGGCAGCGGCCACACCCGCAGCGTCGCTGGACAGCGGGTTGGTCCAGGCATCGCCACGAAAGTAGAAGATCTGCCAGTCATCCAGCGGCATGACCGCAACCTCGCGCGCTCTCTGATCGTCACCTGGATTGCGCGACCAGCTGTCCGCCTGCTGCCAGGCCTGTTCCAGTTCGCCGCGCGTCGTGAGCGGCGCCGATTGCCAGCGCAGCCAGGTGCCGGAGCCGTTGACCATCCGCCGAGTCCAGGCCACAACCAGCGCTCCGTCGGCCGCCGCACCAGTGCCCCGCCGCGTCATGCGCAAGACGCGGCCATTCCAGTCCAGAGCCGTGGTTTGCGGCAGTTGCAGCAGCGCATCCAGGTCAGCGGACCATTGCGCCAGTCCAATCTGCAGCGTCAGCATCTCGTCCGAGCGGGCCTCGGTTTGAGCTTGCGCCCGGCTCATGCCGTCCAGGCCGCGCCAGCTCATGACCGCCAGCACTGCCATGGCGAACAGCGCTACCAGCAGCTCCACGAGGGTGAAGCCGCTGCTGGCGTGCGCGCGCTTCATCAAATCCTCCCCACGATGGTGGACAGCCGCAGTACCGGGGCGTTGCCCTCGAACACCTGGGCATCCACGCGGCGAAAACTCGGGTTGGGCGTCGGCAGCACGGATACCGCGACCCCGAAAGTGCGGCCCGCCTGCTCGCAACTCACGCTGGTATCCCCGATTCCAGGCATCTGCTTGGAAAGCCGCGCCTTGACTAGTTCATTTTCGGCGCAGATGTGGGCCAACAGCACGCTCGACTGGCGAAGCGCATTGCTGGTCAGTGCCGTCGTGGCCTGCAGGCCGGCGGCCAGCGCGATGGCGACGATCGACAGCGCCACCAGGACTTCAATCAGTGTGAAGCCCCTGCCAGCATGCCGGCCGGAATTCACTGCGCTTCTCCGCCAGCCACGGCGAACGGCCGCAGCCCGTCGGTGGCGACGCGCAAGCTGCGGCCCGGCAGGCCTGTCGACACCAGCACCACCTCCTGCTTTCCGATGATCGGCTCCGGCCCCAGCAACAGCATGCCCGGGCCGCTTACTTGCGTGGTCTCGACCAGCCAGTGCTGGGGCAAGGTATCGGGCGGCACGCCTTCGAAAGTGAAACCGTTTTCGGTCGGATGCCAGCGGACCGGCACGCCGCTGCTGCGCGATTGGGCCCGCGCCGATTCCAGCAGCGCCGCCAGCCGCTGCGCCTCCCGTTCGAGCTGGGTGGCCTGCGAATCCCGAAGGGCAAAGCTCACGCCGGCGCTGGCGATCGCGACGATCGCCACCACGATCAACAGCTCCAGCAGGGTGAAGCCCTTGGGTTGGCTACTGCCAGCTGCCGATGTCCGCATTTTTGCCCTCTCCGCCCGGCTGGCCGTCGGCACCGAAGGACATCACGTCGATTTCGCCCTTCACCCCGGGGTTGAGGTACTGATACGGACGGCCCCATGGATCGTTAGGCAATTTCTCGATATAGGGCTTCCAGTTGGGCGGGATGGGACCAGACGAGGGTTTGCTCACCAGCGCCTGCAGACCTTGCTCGCCGGTGGGAAAGCGCTGGTTGTCCAGCTTGTAGAGCTTCAGGGCTTGCATCAGGTTGTTCACATCGGTCTTGGCGGCGGTCGCTCGCGCATCCTCCGCGCGATCCAGGACGTTAGGGACGATCAGCGCGGCCAGCACACCGATGATGACCAGCACCACCATCAGCTCGATCAGGGTGAAGCCGGCCTGGATGGCGCGGCGCACGGGAAGGTGGAAATTCTTCATGGGGTGGTTGGGGGGTCGAATCGGTTCAATGATAATCGCCGCATGGTGAGCAATTCGCAAAACAGGCTGCTCGTCGCGGGCACGACCTTCATCCTTTGGGCCTTGGTGGCGGCCAGTGCAGTGTATTGGGGCATGAAGCTCGCTGCTCGTCCAGGAGGCCCTGCGATAGCCCCATCGGCAACCCGGACCCCGGCGCAGGCGGATCCCGTCGCGGTGGCTCGTCTGCTGGGCGCCAGTCCCGCTGCCGCTGCCGCGCCGGTTGCTAACTCGGCCAGCCGTTTTGCTTTGGTCGGCGTCGTGGCCAGCAGTTCGCACCGCGGGGCGGCACTGATCGCGGTGGACGGCAAACCAGCCAAGCCCTACCGGGTCGGGGCCGCCGTGGATCCGGGCCTGGTGCTGCAGGCGGTCGAAGGGCGGCGCGCGATACTGGCAGCCTCTGCCGACGGACCGCCGCTGATCACGTTGGATTTGCTGCCGCGCAAGTAGCCCGAGGGCGCGCAAAAGCAGTGTGAACGGGCCCTAGCTACGTCTGCAAGAACAGCCGGTAAACCGGGTTGGCTGTCTCCTCGACGTGGGGATAGCCCAGGGTGTCCAGGAACTCCTTGAATGCCTTGTTGTCGGCTGTCGGGACCTGCAGGCCGACCAGGATGCGGCCGTAGTCGGCGCCCTGGTTTCGATAGTGGAACAGCGTGATGTTCCAGCCCGGCCGCATGTGTGAGAGAAACTTCATCAGCGCACCGGGCCGCTCTGGAAATACAAAGCGCAGCAGGCGCTCGTCACGTGCCAGCGCCGAGCGCCCGCCCACCATGTGGCGGATATGTTCCTTGGCCAGCTCGTCATGCGTGAGGTCCAGCGCCTCGAAGCCGTGGCGGCTGAAGTTGCTTGCGATCTTGGCGGATTCGCCTCTGCCGTGCGTCGTCAGCCCCACGAATACGTGTGCCGTGGCGGCGTCGCTGATGCGATAGTTGAACTCCGTGACCTGGCGGGGTCCGCCGGGAAGCGTGCCGATCAATTCGCAAAAACGCCTGAAACTGCCGCGCTCCTCCGGGATGGTGACCGCCAGCAGCGCTTCACGCTCCTCGCCGACTTCGGCCCGCTCGGCCACGAAGCGCAGGCGGTCGAAATTCATGTTGGCGCCGCACAGTATCGCGGCATAGGTTTCCCCGCGTGTCTTCCGTTCCGATACGTATTGCTTGATCGCCGCCACGGCCAGCGCTCCGGCCGGCTCGACGATGCTGCGGGTATCGACGAACACATCCTTGATTGCCGCGCATACGGCGTCCGTATCGACGGTCATGAACTCGTCGACCAGCTCGCGCGCGACGCGAAAGGTTTCCTCACCCACCAGCTTCACTGCGGTCCCGTCGGAGAAAAGGCCGACGTCTGCCAGGGTGATGCGCTTGTTGGCAGCGACCGAACGGCTCATGGCGTCGGAATCGTTCATCTGCACCCCGATCACCTTGATCTCCGGACGCACCGCCTTGATGTAGTTGGCCACGCCCGCGATCAGCCCGCCCCCGCCGATGGCCACGAACACCGCGTCCAGCGGGCCCTGGTGCTGGCGCAAGATTTCCATGGCGATCGTTCCCTGCCCAGCGATCACATCCGGATCATCGAACGGATGGACGAAGGTCAGCCCCTGCTGCTTTTCCAGCTCGACCGCATGCGAGTAAGCGTCGGAATAACTTTCGCCATGCAACACGACCTCGCCCCCCAGGGCCTTGACCGCCTCGGTCTTGACCTGCGGAGTAGTCGTGGGCATCACGATCACGGCCCGGGCGCCGAGCCGGTGGGCCGACAGCGCTACACCTTGAGCGTGGTTGCCGGCCGACGCGCAGATCACGCCTCGCTGCAGCTGGTCGGCCGTGAGATTCGCCATCTTGTTGTAGGCGCCGCGCAGCTTGAAGCTGAAGACGGGCTGCTGATCTTCGCGTTTGAGCAATACCTTGTTGTGCAGGCGCCGGCTCAGGTTCCTGGCGGGCTCCAATGCCGATTCCACAGCCACGTCGTATACCCGCGCGGTCAGAATCTTCTTGAGGTAATCGGCTGGCTTGAGGTGCTTTTTCATAACCAAAGAATGATAAGCGCCAGCTCGACGGGTCCCACCGCGGGGTCAGTGTGCTATCGGGGCCCAGAAAAAAGCCCCAGGACCTCGCGATCCGGGGGCTAAATCCACCAAAGGAGAGGTGGAGGAGACAATCTTTACGGTTGCGGCTGGGCTAAACAGCTGCTGCGTTTGCCAGGCCGCAGCCACAATCGGGGCACAACAAGATTGTTATGCTGCAAAGCCAGTATAGCCCGAGACTTGTTGCGTTGCAGCAAGCTCATCTGTCTCAGACTGAGACATCATGCCGACTATTAGCTAAATTAATTCGGGGCAAGCGCCCAGATCGGACCATCGAATGGAATGCACGGTGAGCTGGACAGGCGCCACAGGGGCGCGGTCGGGCATGGGTTTCGTGGCAGAGACGGGTAGCGGCCACGTGCTGGTCATGGATGGCGTGCCCGACGCCGCGAAGCCGGGAAACGGCGGCCAGAACCTGGCTCCTCGACCGATGGAAACGGTGTTGGCCGGCACCGGTGGCTGCACGGCCTACGACGTCGTGCTGATCCTCAAGCGTGGTCGCCATGACGTGCGGGGCTGCTCGGTCAAACTCACTTCGGAACGCGCGCCGACGGATCCAAAGGTATTTACCAGGATTCACATGCATTTCACCGTGACTGGCGAGGTACCCGCAGCAGCGGTTGAACGGGCGATCGCGATGAGCCACGAGAAGTACTGCTCGGCCACGGCCATGCTCGGCAAGACTGCCGAGATCACGACCAGTTTTGAGGTGGATCCGGGTTAAACGTAGTGCGCCGTGGTCGTCATGACCCTCGCGGCGGCCCGCATCAGCGCCTTGGCTGGCAAGGGCAACTCCGCGGCTCCGGCTCCGAGTGCCTGCGCGGCGTGGGCGGCCTCGTCGTCCTTCATCTGCACCACGATCGCGCGGGAGGCGTGATCCGTAGCCGGCAAGCGGTCAAGGTGGCTTTGCAGGTGGGCCTCGACTTGCCGCTCGGTTTCCACGACGAACCCCAGGCTGAGGCGGTCGCCCATGCGCCCGGCCAGAAGTCCCAGCCCAAAAGCGCCGGCGTACCAGAATGGATTGAGCAATGAAGGCCGATCGCCCAGTTCAGCAAGACGGTCCGCCGTCCAGGCCAGATGGTCCGTTTCCTCCGAGGCAGCGCGCTCGAAATGCGCACGCAAAGCCGGATCGCGGGTAGCCAAAGCCTGGGCCGTATACAGCGCCTGAGCACACACCTCGCCCACGTGGTTGACTCGCATCAGCGCTGCCGCGTGCTTGCGCTCATCGGCCTCGAGCCGAGTTTCGTCACCCGGCACGACGGGACACGCACGGGAGGCTCGCTGCCTCGCGAACAAGGTTGTGAGGGCGCTGTTGGCGGCCGCTAGCAATTGGTCCATGGCGCCAAGTTTAGTGCTTGCCGACGTTGCGGGTGCGGCGCCGATGTTCGGCCGGAAACGCCTGCCGCATTTTTGCTATCCGAAAGAAAAACAGGCAGTGTTGCGCGGCTTCCACTGGGCTAATTGGGTGTGTTGTCCGGGTGCAACGAAACCGCCTTTGAAAGGCTAAATACTTTGCGAAAGAAAGGCCGCTCTGGTGCAATAACGACAACTTCCCAAAAGGAGGTTGGCCCGGGGATCCGGCGGGAGCACAAAAGTGCCTGCATTTCGTGACCCCTT
>Ga0134124_10000596_pt1 | contig 29590 bp, 28 predicted proteins | sample KB304_FD_96880 | JGI IMG/M metagenome (GOLD analysis project Ga0134124, IMG submission 96880) | Terrestrial soil microbial communities without Nitrogen fertilizer from Kellogg Biological Station, Michigan, USA - KB3-0-4 | ecosystem: Environmental > Terrestrial > Soil > Unclassified ... | reverse complement strand
TTCTCACTTTGGCTGCAGATGATGGTTCGGCCGCCTGGAGTTCGCGGATCGTGGGAGTCGGACTCCTACTGCTTGCGGCTTCCTCGATGCACAAGCCCGCAGTCTGGTTGGAGTCAGTTGGAGCCGTGTTGGGCGTGTGGTTGATCGCTTCACCGTGGATTCTGGCAATCACCCGTGCATCGTCCGCGGCCGCGAATGCTGTGATCGTCGGGCTGCTTGTCGTCGGTTATGCGATATGGGCGTTCCGCATCGATACGGGCCGCATATGAAAGCAGACGTTCTGGTCGTAGATGACGACGTCAGCGTTCGCAGGGGCCTAACAAGGCTCCTGGCTGCAGTCGAATATCGGCCTGCGGCCGCGCCGAGGGGCCGAGCCGGCCTCGAGCACGCGGCGAAGCTACGCCCGGATCTCATTCTCATAGACATGCACATGCTGCAGATGAGCGGCATCGACGCGGCGCGCGCTTTCAAGGCTGACCCCGTGCTCGGGCATGTTCCGATGATCGCGATGTCTGCCAATTCCCGCCGTGCGATTTCGAGCCGCTGTTCGTGAGTTTCCTCCGCAAGCCGATCTCCTCTACACAGCTGTTCGCGGCTATCGAGCGTGGGCTGCAGCGCTAGAGTTTTTCGCAACTCGCGTGCGAGCGTGTTCAACAGCATTCGGCGATCGCATTGAGCGCGGCCGGCAAATACATTGCTTGGACGCGAAGGCTTCGCGGTGCTGTCTGCCACCGAACTCACTACGACGGGCGACAGACCCGAGGTTGATGCTTGGCAATGAAGACTGGATTTCTACTCCTTGCGACCGTGCTCCTCCTGGTCGCGTGCAGTAAGCCGGCACCTCCGCCGAACGCAGCGCCCATCGAGGTTACGGTCGTAACGATCGATCCGCAGGACGCAGCGAATGTCGTCGTGCTGCCCGGCCGTGTGCAAGCCGTGCGGACCGCGGAGGTCCGCGCGCGAGTCGATGGTGTCGTGCAGAAGCTCCTGTACACCGAAGGTAGTGACGTCAACCAAGGGCAGAGGCTCTTCCAAATCGATCCGCGCGACATGCAGGCAAGCCTAGACGCTGCGCGCGCAGCGCTCTCTCGCTCGCAAAGCGAAGCAGCGAATGCCGCGCAAGACTTGAAGCGCTACAAGGGCCTCGTCGCCACGGGAGTCGTGAGCCGGCAGCAATACGACACGACCGTCGCACGCGCGCGTAGCGCGCAGTCCGAAGTGGTCGAGAGCCAAGCGCAAGTGGAGAAAGCCCGGCTCAATCTGGACTACACGACCGTGACAGCGCCGATCGCTGGCCGCGCCGGACGCGCGCAGGTTACCGTGGGTGCGCTCGTGAGCGCTGCCGCTGGGACGCTGTTGACGACCATCGAGCCGCTCGATCCCATTTACGTGAACTTCTCGCAATCGAGCTCCGAGGTCCAAAATGCGCGGCGTGCTATCGCCGAAGGCAGGCTCAAAGTGCCCGAACTCGATGCGGTGGGCGTAACGCTTCTGCTCGAAGACGGCAGCGTGTACCCCGCGCCAGGGCACCTAAATTTCCTCGACCTGTCCATCGATCGCGCCACGGGTAGCACGGTATTGCGCGCTGAGTTTCCGAATCCGAAGCGCGTGCTGTTGCCGGGGCAGTTCGTACGGGTGCGCATCGATGCAGGTGAGTGGTCCAATTCCATCCTCGTCCCACAGCGGGCCGTCACGCTGTTGGCAGACGGTGCGCATGTCATGGTTGTCGGGCCTGGCGACGTCGTTGAGCAACGCTCGATCCGGGTGGGTCCGCTGTATCAGGGCTCATGGGCTGTGCTCGGTGGACTCAAGGCCGGCGAGCGTGTCGTAGTTGATGGCCTCCAGAAGATCCGTGCTGGACAGAAAGTGAGCGTCGCGGTCAAAGAGCCCGCTGCGCGCGAGAAGCCCGCGAACACGCAACCGCCGGCGTGAAGCGATGACGCCGCGCTTCTTCATCGATCGCCCCGTATTTGCCTGGGTGATCGCGCTCAGCATTCTATTGGCTGGTGTGATAGCGCTGCGCGCGCTACCAGTAGAGCAGTACCCGGATATCGCTCCGCCGTCGTTGACGATCCGCGCCACATATCCCGGTGCCGACGCTGCGGTAGTTGAAAGCAACGTCACGCAGGTCATCGAGCAGGAGCTCAATGGCGTCGAAGGATTTCTCTACATGACCGCCTCGAGCCAGGCCAATGGCACCGCCACGATCACGGTGACGTTCGACTCCAGCACCGACATCGATACGGCGCAAATGAATGTTCAGAATCTGATCAGCGGTGTCGAGCAGCGCCTGCCCGAGGAAGTGCGTCGCCTGGGAATCCGGGTGAACAAGGCAACCTCCGGATTCCTGCTGATCATCGCGCTGACCTCGAAGAGTGGCGCGACCAGCGGACTGCAGTTAGGCAACTTCGTGAAGACACGTATCGAGGATGAGTTGCGCCGCGTTGCCGGGGTCGGCGACATCCGCAATTTCTCTTCCGAATACGCGATGCGCGTGTGGCTGAACCCGGAGCGGCTGGCGAGTTTCGACCTGTCCGCTGCCGATGCTCTCGCGGCGGTGCGCGAACAGAACAGCCAGTCCGCCGGCGGCGCGCTCGGGGACCAGCCGATCGAGGCGGGTGCGGAGCTCAATGCGACAATCCTGACTCAGAATCGATTCACGACCCCTGAGCAGTTCGCGGCCATCATTCTGCGTGCGAACCCGGACGGCTCTGTCGTGCGGCTCGGCGACGTCGCGCGCGTCGAGCTCGGCGCGCAAAACTATGTCTTCAACATGGAATACAACGGCAAGCCGGCCGCGGGCGTGGCGATCTCGCTGACGACCGGCGCCAACGCGCTGGCGACGTCCGCAGGTGTAAAGGCACGCATGGCTGAGCTCGCGATGAGCTTTCCGCAGGATATCGACTGGACTGTCTCATACGACACGACGCCCTTCATACGCATATCGATCGAGGAGGTCATCAAGACGCTTGCCGAAGCCATCGCACTCGTGTTCGTCGTGATGTTCTTGTTCCTGCAGAACTGGCGCTCGACTGTGATCCCCACGATCGTCGTACCGATCGCGTTGGCGGGTGCGTGTCTGGGCCTGTGGATGTTCGGCTTCTCGATCAACGTGCTGTCGCTGTTCGGCATGGTGCTCGCCATCGGCATCCTGGTAGACGATGCCATTGTCGTGGTGGAGAACGTCGAGCGCATCATGAAGGAGGAGCAACTGTCGCCGCATGATGCAACGGTGAAAGCAATGGCGCAGATCACCTCGGCTATCGTGGGCATGTCCCTCGTGTTAGTCGCGGTCTTTGTGCCTATGGCATTCTTTCCTGGATCAACAGGGGGGATTTATCGGCAGTTTTCGTTGACGCTCGCCCTCTCGATCGCATTCTCCGCTCTGCTTGCGCTGACATTGACCCCGGCACTATGCGCGACCCTGCTGAAGCCGCACGCGCCGGGCGATGCGCGTACGGCGCGCAAGCTGCGGGTCACCGGACGCGTGTCCGACAGATTCAACGGTTGGTTCGCGCGAACCACCGCTCGCTATCAATCCGGCGTCGGTGGCATTCTCGTGCGGCCGTTGCGCTTTATCGCCATCTACCTGGTGCTTGTCGCAGGTACCCTGGTGTTGTTCCTCAGGCTGCCCGGCAGCTTCCTGCCGACCGAGGATCAGGGTGTGGTCCTTACTGTGATCCAGGCACCTCCTGGCGCGACGACGCAGCGTACGAGCGAAGCGGTCGAGCAGGTCAAAGCTTTCTATGCCGCACAGCCCCAGGTACAGGGCGTGAACATCGTGCAGGGCTTCAGCTTTTTCGGTCAGGGGCAGGCGAACGCGATGGCGTTCGTCGCGTTGCGTCCTTGGGATGAGCGTCCGGGGGAGGAGAACAGCGCAGCCACGTTCATCGACAGGACGATGGCTGCCATGGCGAAGGTCAAGCAAGCGCTCGTCTACTCCCTCAATCCACCCGCGATCTCCGGTCTTGGTGTATCGAGCGGATTCACACTCAAGTTGCAGGACCGTGCGGGCAAAGGAACGGAGGCGCTTCTTGCTGCGCGGGATCAGTTGCTCGCCGCCGCGAGTCAGAGCAGTGTCCTCGCGCAAGTGCGTCCCGAAGGCCAAGCGGATGCGCCGCAGCTTCGCGTACTCATCGATCGCATCAAAGCTCGAGCTCTCGGGCTTTCCATCGGCGATGTCGACGCGACGCTCGGTATCTCTTTCGGCAGCGCCTACGCCAACGACTTCACCTATCAGGGACGCATCCTGCGCGTGCTGCTGCAGGCTGAAGCTCCATATCGGATGACGCCCACCGACGTGCTCGCACTGCGGGTGCGCAGCGCTACCGGCGACATGGTTCCGTTTGGAGCTTTCACGACGGTGCAGTGGACGGCGGGGTCCCCGCAACTCGATCGTTACAATGGCTATCCGGCTATGACGATCTCTGGTTCTCCCGCCGCGGGTCACTCCACCGGCGAAGCCATCGAAGAGATGGAGCGCCTCGTGCAGGAACTGCCGGAGGGATTTGGCTTCGAGTGGACCGGCATCTCCTACGAGGAGAAACAAGCAGCGGGACAGGTCGGCAGCCTGTTGGGGCTATCGCTGGTCGTGGTCTTCCTGCTATTGGCTGCGCTCTACGAAAGCTGGTCAGTGCCTCTCTCCGTGCTGCTCGTTGTGCCGCTCGGCGTGCTCGGGGCGGTGCTGCTCTCCATGAGTCGCGGGTTGCCGGCGGATGTGTATTTCAATGTAGGCCTGATCGCGATCATCGGCCTCGCTGCGAAGAACGCGATCCTCATCGTGGAATTTGCGATCGAGGAAGAAGCCAAAGGCAAGGATGTGATCGATGCGACGCTTGGCGCCGTGAAGCTGCGTTTGCGGCCAATCATCATGACTTCGCTGGCGTTCATCTTCGGCATGGTGCCCTTGGTGATCTCGACCGGCGCAGGCGCCGCGAGCCGCATCGCGGTCGGCACGGGTGTCATGGGCGGAATGATTGCAGCGACGCTGCTCGGCATTTTCTTCATTCCGTTGTTTTATCTTTCGGTGCGTCGCTGGATCAACCGGGCGTAAGCTCCAGTTCGAGGGTACAGACATGTCGATTGCACCAACAACTCTCCTCGCTGCTCAATGCCGCGCCGGTCGCGCACTTATCGAGTGGTCAGCGGAACGCCTCGCGAAAGCGTGCTCTGTCGAGCTCCAAGCGATCAAAGAGTTCGAAGCCCGTTTTCGCAGGCCCGATCCAGAAACTCTGGGTCGCATCCGAGCCGTGTTGGTCCAAGCGGGTGTCGACTTCATCGATGAGAATGGCGGCGGCGCCGGAGCGCGGCTCAAGCTCAGTCGGAAGGATCTTCGCGCAATCAGTCGCTGGGAAGGAGAGGGCGGCACTCTTGAGGACATCTGATCCCGCAATGTGACGCGCCTGCCGTGGCGGCGGTGAAATGAAGCAACGCCTCAAGGCGCGGGAATTGCTGTTCCTGAGCTCGCTTGCCACCAGTGTGCTCCTGGTAGGTTGCGGCCGCTTGCCTGATCTCGGCGACCGAACGCCCTCAAGCGCGTTCCACGACACGGCGGGAACGCGTGTTGGGCAAGCCGTTGCAAGACGCTTCGAGATTCCGTCCGGTAAGTCAGGAGTGCTTGCGCTCGCCAATGGGCTCGATGCCTTTGCTGCGCGTGCCTTGTTGATCGAAGCTGCCGACCGTTCGATCGATGCGCAGTACTACATCTGGCAAGAGGATCTCTCAGGGATCCTGCTCTTCGAGGCTCTGCAACGCGCAGCTGATCGAGGTGTGCGCGTGCGGCTGCTGCTAGATGACAACCGGACATTCGGCATGGACGAGCGGCTGGCAGCGCTCGATGCTCATCCAAACATAGAAGTAAGGCTCTTCAATCCTTTCAAATTTCGGTTCTGGCGCGTCTTCGAGTACGTCGCCGATTTCCGGCGCATCAACCGAAGAATGCACAACAAGTCTTTCACCGTCGATAACCAGGTCACCGTGATTGGCGGGCGCAATATTGGGGACGAATATTTCGCAGCAGCCGACGAAGGCACGATGTTTGATCTGGACGCGCTGGCGATTGGTGATGCTGTCCAGCAGGTGTCTGACGACTTCGATCGCTACTGGGCGAGCGGTTCGTCTTATCCTGCCAGTCTGCTGTTGCCGAGACCGACGGCCACGGCTATCGCAGCATTGCGCGCGGCCGCTGTACAGCTGGAACGAGGGCCCGCTGCGGTAGCTTACAGACAGGCGCTCGCCGAACGACCGCAGGTGCGCTCTCTGATGAGGGGAGAGCTTCCGCTGAATTGGGCGACGACGCATCTCGTCAGCGACGATCCCGCCAAGGCGCTTGGACACAAGACCTCTGAATCGCCGTGGACTCAAATTCAGAGGATGATGGGTCCGGAGAAAGAGTTGGGCCTCGTTTCGCCCTACGTCGTGCCTCATGTCGAGGGCGCCAACTTTTTGCTCGAGACAGCCAGCCGGGGGATACAGGTTTCAATCCTGACAAACTCACTCGAGGCTACGGATGTGGCAGCCGTGCATGCAGGCTACGCGAAATGGCGCAGGAAACTCCTGGAAGGCGGCGTCAGATTGTTCGAGCTGAAGCGCGCCTCGTCCCCGACCCAGACGAGCGATGCCGGTCCTCTTGGCAGCTCTGCCTCCAGTCTGCACGCCAAGACATTCACAGCGGATCGCGCGCGTGTCTTTATCGGATCCTTCAATTTCGATCCGCGCTCCGCAAGGCTCAACACTGAAAACGGCTTCATCATTGAAAGTCCTGCGATGGCGCAGACCATCAGCGACGCGTTCTCGTCGCAAATTCCCCAACTAAGTTACGAGGTGAAGCTGAGCGCGACGGGCGATATCGAGTGGATCGAGAGGCGAGGTGGCGAGCAGGTGGTGCACGCTGCGGAGCCAGGTGTTTCAAAGTGGCGGGCCCTGGTCGTGTCCGTGCTCTCCGTACTGCCGATTGACTGGCTTCTCTGATTGAACATAACGAGCTTCAGCCACACATATATATATATATATGTGCTGCTCCAGGAGCGGCAATTGCAGCCGGGCTCGCGACTGAGTCAATAGCCGGCGAAATCCTCGATCCGGATGTCGTCTTCGTCGACGCCAACACTGCTCACGATGGAATGCAAGCCAGCCACCATTTGTGGCGGACCGGCGATGTAGTAAATGGCGTTCGCATGAGCGGCCGAGCGTCTCGTATGTCTCAGGATCATTCCAGGATCGATCCGCCCGGTCTCGCCGGTCCATGCTGCGCTCGAGTCATGGATCCGTGTCATCGTCGGAACGAAAGTGAAACGACGATTCTCCCGCTCGAATCCGTACAACTCATCCAGGAACGGTGCGTCCTCGGGGCGCCGGTTGGCGTAGAAGAGCAGGATGCGGTGCGCCAGTTTTTCGTGTGCCGCGCGCCTGACGAAACTCCTGAACGGAGTGATGCCAATGCCACCCGCGAGTAATACAGCCGGCCGGCTGTCTTTGCTGTGCAGGGTGAAGTTGCCGAACGGCCCGTCGATCTGAACGCGGGTGTCAAGTGGCATCGATTGCAGCACGCGTTTGAAGGCGGTGTCGCGCAGGCGCGTTGTGAAGATCAGTTCAGGTTCGTCAGGAGCGCTGTTGATGGAAAAACCGCGCGTGTTCCCTTCGGCGTCTGTCTCCGCTGGATCGAGCAGCGTCAGATCGACGAACTGCCCCGCTTTGAACGTCATGGAGTCAGGTCGCGCGAACCTGAACTCCAGCGTTCGTTCGGCGACCTCGCTGCGAGAGCTGAGCGGAAGAATGCGAATCTGAGGGTCAGCGGCCCCGGCCATCGCATCAACCCGAGGTCAGTAACACTGCCAGCATGCCGAACAGAAGGCCTGCAGCGAACGTGACCATCCACAGCGGGTTGAGCGCAAGCTGGCGCGCGACGGGAGGTGTATTGCTGCCCTGTGCGGGAGAGTGAGAGTGTCGGCTAGAAATTCTGTGTACGCTCATGGTGCCTCCGAATCACTGAAGTCTCTGTGGAACGTGAAAAGACGGTAGAAGACATCGTTGCCCCAGACAAGCGATAAATTTTCGTCGTGCGTATCGGATTTACCGATACGACAAGCCTGCGCTGGTCGCGTCGCGATCCATCGACAACGCCGATCCGCAGCTCCATTTTTTATCGTTTGTGATGCGTCTAGTCAGTCACTAGCCTCGGTGCATCCTCTTCTGCAGTACAGAGAATCAACATGAGTCTGACATTGCCGCCGTTGCCCTATGTCCTCGACGCTCTTGAGCCGCATGTATCGAGACGCACGCTGGCTACACACCACGGACGTCACCACGCTGCGTACGTAGAGAAGACTCGTGCCCTCGTGCAACGAACTGCAATGGAAGGTGCCAGCCTCGAGCAGATCGTGCTGTCCTCTGCTCCGGGCAGCACGCTTTTCAACGTTGCGGCCCAGGCGTGGAATCACGCGTTCCTCTGGCACAGCATGTGCCCTGGAGGAGGTGGCGCGGCGCGTGGCGCGATCGCGAGTTTGATCGAGGAAAGCTTCGGAGGACACACCGCTTTCTGCCAGCAGTTCGTAACCGTCGCCGGCGATCAATTCGGCAGCGGCTGGGCATGGCTGGTACTGGACGACTCACGATTGAGGATCGTGGCAACGCCGAATGCCGAAACGCCGCTGATTGGGAGTCTGGTACCGCTGCTCACGATCGACGTCTGGGAGCATGCTTACTACCTCGACTATCAACATCGACGTCTGGACTACATCGCGACCTTTCTCGCACATCTGGTCAACTGGGACTTCGCTAACCGCAACCTGGGATGTGCAGCAGGCGAGTCGACGCGCAATGTTCGACCTGAGCGAACGATGACGATGGATATTTCCAATGGAACGAAGCAGGTATAGCGCGTACAACCTCGCGGATGCGCTACTTGGCCCTCGCAGTTGACTATGACGGTACGGCGGCGGTCGACGATCGGCTTACCGACAGTGCCGCAGCGGCGCTCGATCGGTTGCGCGTCTCGGGAAGGCGCGCGGTGCTCGTGACAGGTCGACGTTTAGCGGAGCTCTTGCGAGTTTGCCCGAGCGTCGACCTATTCGACCTGATCGTAGCCGAGAATGGCGCCGTACTGTATGACCCCAAGCAGCACGATGAGGTTCCGCTCGCTTCGCCGCCGCCGTCGTCGTTTGCTGAGCGTTTGCGCGAGCGCGGAGTGGCGCCGCTCGAAATTGGCAGCGTCATCGTAGCCACGCATGAGCCGCATGGGGCGGTCGTGCTAGACGTGATCCGTGAGCTTGGTCTCGAGCTGCAGGTGGTCTTCAATCGGTCCGCCATCATGGTGTTGCCACCCGGCGTCAACAAGGGCTCTGGATTGCAGTTCGCGCTGCGCAAGCTTGGTCTTTCACTGCATGAAGCGGTAGCGATCGGTGATGCGGAGAATGACCATTCGCTTCTCGATTGCTGTGAGTGCGGTGTTGCCGTGGCCAACGCAGTCTCATCTCTGAAGAAGAGAGCCGCGTTCGTCACTCGGGGCGAGAACGGTGTCGGTGTTGCCGAACTGATCGATGAGCTCATCGCGAACGATTTGCGTCGGATGGAGGGTAGGCTCGAGCAGCACTTGCTACTTGTTGGCAAGCGCAGCGACGGGACGACCGTGCGTATTCCACTGTATGGTCGCAACGTTCTCGTTGCTGGGCCCTCTGGAAGTGGCAAATCGACATTGACGGCTGGATTGATTGAGAGGCTCATCGATAAGGCGTACCAAGTCTGCATCATCGATCCCGAGGGGGACTACGGTACGCTGCAGGGAATAGTCTGTTTGGGTAATCCGCAGCGTGCGCCGAGTGTCGGTGAGGTTCTCTCCGGCCTGGAAGATCCGGCGACCAATGTGGCGGTGAGCTTGCTCGGGTTGCCGTTGCAGGACCGGCCAGCATTCTTTTCCCAGCTCATCGCGGGTCTGCAGGGTCTGCGAGCACGGACCGGGCGACCTCACTGGATCGTTCTCGATGAGGCCCATCACATGCTCCCGCAATCCTGGGGACACGTGTCATCGGTGTTGCCGAGCAAGCTCGGCGAGGCAATTCTCGTGACCGTTCATCCTGATCACGTGGCACCGGCCGTGTTGGCGCCGATCGACGTCGTCGTTGCCGTCGGCGAGGACCCCGAGCGCACTATGAGAAAGTTTGCCGGCGCGGTCGCGCAACCGCTCGCCTGGCCTCCTGGCCTTTCGTACGAGCAGGGCAAGGTGGTCGCGTGGCTAGTCGGAGACGAGCAACCGCCATTCACTTTTGAACCACAACCCTGTCGCGCCGAGCGCATCCGTCATCATCGCAAGTACGCGGAGGGCAATCTGCGCCATCACAGCTTCTACTTTCGCGGTCCGGACGGGCGACTCAACCTGCGCGCGCAGAATCTCTGGATGTTTTGCCAGATCGCAGAGGGTCTTGATGAACAGACGTGGATGTTTCACCTGCGACGGCGTGACTACTCGCGTTGGTTCCGCAAGGCCATCAGGGACGAATACTTAGCCCAGCAGGCGGAGCGCATCGAGCTGCGAGCGGATCTCACATGGCTGCAGAGCCGTCATCTCATCCGAGAGCTGGTCAGTGCGCGCTACACCCTGCCGGAGTAGGTGCATGTCTCCTGGACAAGCAGCATTTACCATTGGCCACTCCACGCGCTCCGTCCATGACTTCATCTCCCTGCTCTTGTCACACCACATCGAGCTGGTCGTCGACGTACGTACCGTGCCTCGCTCGCGACGCAATCCGCAGTTCAATCGCGAGAACTTGCCGCAATCGTTGCAGGAAGCCGAGATCGATTACGAACACATTGCTGCCCTGGGCGGGTTTCGCCGCCCGAATCCGCATTCGGCAAACGCCGGCTGGCGGAACGCGTCGTTTCGGGGTTACGCAGACTACATGCAGACGGCCGCTTTCGGCGCAGCCATCGAGATTCTCGTCGAACGAGCGCAGCGGCAGCGTCTCGCGGTGATGTGTGCCGAGGCCGTGCCGTGGCGCTGCCATCGCTCGCTGATCGCTGACGCGCTGGTCACTAGAGGGATCCGGGTCGAGGAAATCATCAGCGCAACGCGAACGCAGCCGCATTCGATGACCTCGTTCGCCCGCGTAGAGGGCACAACCATCACGTATCCTGGGTGAAGCAGGCCGATCGCCATGCAGCTACCGACGCGAGCGCCATTCAATCTGGAGGCGACGGTGCGAGTGCTGCAGCGCCGGCCTTCGAACCTCGTAGACGTGTGGCAGGATGACCGCTACCTGCGAGTACTCGAGGTCGACGGGCGTCCCACCCTTGTCGAAGTCGAGAATCGCGGCACGCTCGACCTGCCTGACGTGCACTACCTCACCCGCGGCGATGAGCCATCGGCTGCGCTCACTGCGAACCTGAGGAAAATACTCGGGCTGGATGTCGATCCCGACTTTCTGCGCTTTCCCGTGCCAATCGGCGGCGCGCTGCGCATCGCCGTCGTCGCTTTGCGTGGCATGCGTCCCCCGCGGTTCGCCAATTTGTTCGAGTCTTTCCTCAACGTAATTCCGTTCCAGCAGCTGAGCTTGGAGGCCGGTGTGAGCATCATCGGTCGTCTGGTCCAGCGATTTGGTCGGGCGGTGGAGCACTGCGGCGGGCAGTACCATGCATCGGCCGGCGCAAGCACGATTGCCGCCGCGCGCATCCAGCAACTGCGCGCATGTGGTCTGAGTCGGGGAAAGGCACAGACGCTACGCAACCTCGCGCGCATGATCGAAGCGCGGGAGCTCAGAGAGGAGGAGATATCTCAAATGCCGTCGCGGCAGGCTCTGCGTGTATTGATGGAGCTGCCTGGCATTGGCCCATGGAGCGCGGGGCTGGTGTTGTTGCGGGGCTTTGGGCGGCTCGATGTGTTTCCGCCCGGCGACGTTGGCGCTGCACGTGGCCTCGGACCGCTGCTACAGCTTGATCCAGGCATGTCCATCGATCGCGCTGTTGAGCGCTTTGGAGATCGCCGCGGCTATTTGTACTTCTGCGGTTTGGGAGCGAATTTGCTCGCGCGAGGGCTCATCCGCCCGGCAGCACCTGAGCAACGCAGCGGAACCTACTGAGCGTCTGCAGCCACTCGCCGAATCGTGTCCAAGGCCAGTGATAGCGATTCGGAGTCCGTTCTCGAAGGGAAGCAGAGGTATGCGGGGAGCCGAAATTCAGGTGCACCTTCGACGCGATGCAATCGTCCGGCTAGCTCATGTTCATGCAGCATGCGTAGTGGGAAGTAGCCGCTGCCACCGTCGGCAAGTATTCGCTGCAACCCGAGCCAGCCAATGTTCACTGTGAGTGCGGCGCCGGCGAAGCTCGGAAACGCCAAGCTGTGCTGCGCAAAGAACTCGGGGCCCCAGTCCACAAATACATAGTCCGCCCGCAGTTCGGGGGAAGGGTTGGGGTGTGTCGATACCATTACCAGCCGTTCTTCGAGCAGTAGCTCTACCGTGAGCCCCGGGCGTGCCTGCGGGGTGTACATGACTCCGACGTCTGCGCGCCCTTCGAGCAATGCGTCCATCAAGTCGCTCTCGAAACCAATCAGCGCTCGCACGGCGACGTCCGGAGCCAGCTTCGAGAAGATCGGCAGCCAGCGCAGCAGCAGGTCGTCCCACAGCCCGATCCTGCCTCCGACCGTCAGGGTGGCGCGAAATCCGCTGACGATGCCTATCTCCTGGCGTGCCTGTTGAACCGTGCGAGCGAGGACTGCGGCGTATCGCTGGAACTGTCTGCCCGCAGGCGTCAGTGTTGTACCCATCTTGTTGCGCGCGAAGAGCTCCGCACCCAGTTCCTCTTCGAGCCGCTGGATGCGCGAGCTGACGGTCGACTGCGTAACGTGCAGCCGTTGAGAAGCTTCTACGAAGCTGCCAGACGCAACTACTGCGAGAAACGTGCGTGCGAGCTCAGTGTCCATGGTTCAAGGGGACTCCTCGAGCGTTCGCAGCTTCGAGTCCGGCACGCGAGCGTTCCGGCGTTTTCTCCAGTCGCCGAGGAATAGCAGGATCGGCGCGGCGATGAAGACCGACGAACCCGCCGCGACTACGATGCCGAACACCATCGGCACGGCGAAGCTGGCGACGGTTGCGCCACCCGAGATCGCCATGGGCAGCATGGCGAGGAACGCAGTCACCGAAGTGAACACCGAGCGGCCCAGCGTCTCGTTGATGCTGCGGTCGATGATTTCCCGCAGTGGGATCTTCGGATGCAATCGCAGGTTCTCCCGCATGCGGTCGTATACCACCACCTTGTCGTTCACCGAGTAGCCGATCAGCGTCAGCAGTGCTGCGATGGCCGTGAGGTTGAACTCAAGCCCGGTCAGTGCGAAGAATCCGAGCACCTTCGTGGTATCGAGCACCAGCGTGGCGATTGCGCCGACCGCGAAATGCCACTCGAAGCGGACCCAGATGTAGATGAACATCGCCACGCTGGCGAACAGCACGGCGAGGATGCCTGCATCGGTCAGCTCACCGCTGACCTTCGGTCCGATGACCTCGACGCGATCGAAGCGCGCCTCGGGTTCGACATCCAGGATCGCTGCCTTTGCCTGCTCGGCGAGCTGTGTTTGGGCCGACGCATCCGTGTCGGGCAGCTGCTGCACGCGAACCAGGACTGTGGAGCCGTTAGCCCCTGCTTGCTGCAGACTGACCTCACCGAGATCTGCCTGTTCGAGGCTGGCGCGGACATCGCCGATGCGCATCTCGGTCGGCGCCGTAGCTTCGATGATCGTGCCGCCCGTGAAGTCGACGCCATAGTTCAGTCCCGGATTCAGGAACAGGAACACTGACGCTATCGACAATACCAGCGATGCGCCCAGACCGATGAAGCGCGCGCGCATCACTTGAAGGTTCGGTGTGACATTCGCCCACCGCGCGGGTAGGAGCGATCCAATCACAAATGTCCGGGGTCGGCGCCACCGAAGCCACAGTGCCATGATGGTCCTGACGACCGTAACTGCAGTGAACATCGAGATGATGATGCCGAGCGCCATCGTGATGGCGAAACCGCGCACGGGTCCCGAGCCGAACCAGAACAGGAGCGCCGTGGCGATGAGGGCAGTGACGTTGGAGTCTATGACCGTCGCATAGGCTCGCTGGAATCCGCTCGTGAGGGCTGCCACTGCCGTCTTGCCGTTGCGTGTTTCCTCGCGGATGCGCTCATTGATCAGCACGTTCGCATCGACTGCGAGGCCGATGCCGAGCACGATGCCTGCAATGCCCGGCAGCGTCAGCGTCGCGCCGAGTAGCGTCAGGGCTGCTAGCGTGAGAGCCGTGTTGATGAGGAGAGCCAGGTTGGCGATGATTCCCCATCCCCGATACAGAACCGTCATGAACACGAGGACCAACAGCAATCCGGCGGCGCCAGTTACTGCGCCCATGCGGATTGCATCGCTGCCGAGGTCGGGACCGACCATTCGTTCTTCGATGATCTGCAGTGGGACGGGGAGCGCGCCGGCGCGCAGCAGCGCGGCCAGCGAACTGGTCTCGTCGGCTGTGAAATTCCCTTGTATCTGTCCAGAGCCGCCAATGATCGGCTCCTGAATCACTGGTGCGCTGATTACCTTGTCATCGAGAACAATGGCCAGCTGGCGGCCGACGTTCTCGCGGGTGATCTGCGCGAACATTCGTTTGCCCACATCATCGAAGCGAAACGAGACGATTCGGCCCCCATCCTGCGAATCGATGCCGGCGCTTGCGTGCACGAGCCGCTCACCCTGTAGGAGTGGCCGACGCTGAAGCCCGTAGTCGACAGCTTCGTCCGAGGCGGGAACGCGAATCGATCCAGCCGGCACTGTTCCGGAGCCGCGGGCATGCGTGGATTCGACGCGGTGGAAGGTCAACTTCGCCGTGCTGCCAAGGAGCTTGCGGATCGACGCTGGATCCTGCACCCCTGGCAGCTGTACCAGAATGCGACTCGAGCCGAGCGCCTGCACGGTCGGTTCAGCGACGCCGATCGCATCGATGCGACGACGCACGATTTCGATGCTTTGCTGTAGAGCCGACTGTTCACGAGCCGCGAGAGAGGCGGGCTCTAGCGACAGCCGGATGCTGCCATCCGGCGCAACCTCGATTTTCTTCGCAGAGGCAGCGTCCGTGTCGCTCGCCCGCAATACACGTTCCGCGGCGGCAGCGACCTGTGGCGTGTTCGCTTGCAGCACCACAACGTCTGCTTCGATCGCTCCACGGACGCCGCCGATCCTCGCTTCGCGCAGAACCGCTTGCGCATCGCCGAGAAGAGTTTCCATCTGTTCCCGCCGCAGCGCGCGGGCATCGATCTCCAATACCAAGTGCGCACCGCCGCGCAGATCGAGACCGAGTGCCACCGGCTTGCTGGGCAGCCAGTCGGGCCACGCTTCGCGCTGAGCGGGCGTCAACAGGTTGGGCAGGGCAAACAAGCTGCCGACGACAATGACGAGCCCGTACAGCACGAGCTTCCACGCAGAAGGAACCATGGGACCTCTCCCGTTCGCTGCAACGAATAGACCGGGGCGCCTGGCGCCCCGACTCGACCTCTCAATCAGTGAGAGCGCTTCATGCCTGCAGGAGGAGCTCGAGGTTGAGCGGGAGAACGTGGCTGCTGCGCAGCCGGGGCGTCAAAGAAGCACTTAGACAGGTGAATTGCGCTGAGCCCAGTCGCCGCCATGGCGATGGAATTAGTCGCGAGCTGGTTGAGGTTGCCGTCGCCGGCCGCTGAGTCGTAACGGCGATCACTCGTCTGCAACGAGGGCGATCGGTCCGCAGCGACGATCGAGCTTCGGGAATTGAAGCCGGCGAGGGTGCTTTCTTTAGCAAGCGGCTGCGCATATGCAGGACCCGACAGAATCGCCCAGCATGCGAGCGTCGCGAGCACGAGCCACCGCGGCGCGCTGATGCCGAGAACAAGCGGCAAGGATGTGGGTCGTGACATCTCGCCTATTATGCGGGCAAATTCGGCAAGAGTCAGTTAGAGAAAGACAAACACAGTCGCAGAATAATTCCAATTGTTCACACCGCAGCGAGCGCGTACAAAACTTCCGAACAAGGCACTCAAGCGGAAGGAGCAGTCGTGCAAGCACTCCAAGTGATCAATGCCACACCGGACCTGTCGAAGGCACAGGCACTTCCAGAACCTCAATTGACTGATGTGGCGCCGATCGGTGGAACGCTGGTCGAGCAGACTGCACATCACAACTTCTCGCTCGCGGCGCAGCGACTCGGGCTGTCGGCCGAACAACAGCTGCTGCTACGAACACCGTTTCGAGAACTGAAGGTATCAGTGCCCGTGCAGATGGACGACGGGTCATTGCGGGTGTTCAACGGCTACCGTATTCAGCACAGTGGCGCGCGGGGTCCAGCCAAGGGCGGGATTCGCTATCACCCGTCCGTCAATGCCGGCGAGATGGAAGCCTTGGCCGAAATCATGACTTGGAAAACTGCACTGGTCGACATCCCGTTCGGCGGCGCCAAGGGCGGAGTAGCGTGCGATCCGGCGAAGCTCTCCGCAGGCGAGCTGGAGCGGTTGACTCGTCGATATGTGTCGCGCATCCACCGCTTCATTGGTCCGTTTCGCGATATTCCGGCGCCAAACATCAATACCAACGCCCAGGTGATGGCGTGGATACTGGATGAGTACAGCTCGCGGCATGGCTATAGCCCAGCCGTTGTTACTTCGAAGCCGATCGAGCTCGGTGGCATCCGTGGCCGCGCCGCTGCGACTGGCAATGGAGTCGGCATGGTCCTCGCAGAGCACATGAAGGCCCGCGGGCGTTCCCTCAGCGGCCTGCGAGTCGCCATTCAGGGCTTCGGTAACGTCGGATCCAGTGCGGCGGCATTCATCGAACAGCACGGCGGTGAGGTCATTGCCGTCGCGGACGTGAACGGCGGCATCCTGAGCAGCGGGTCGCGGCCACTGCGCGTCCATGACTTGATCGAGCACGTGCGGCTCACCGGCTCGGTTGTCGGTTTTCCGGGTGCCATGGCGATTGACAACGAGGAGCTGATTGCCGTGCCCTGCGACGTTCTCATTCCGGCAGCGCTCGAGAATGCACTGACCGAGGACAACGCCGGCGACGTGCGTGCCAGTGTAGTCGTGGAAGGTGCAAACCTTCCTACGACTGCTGCAGCCGACCGGATTCTCCGCGATCGCAAGATCGACGTCATTCCGGATCTGCTGGCCAACGCCGGTGGGGTGATTGCGAGCTACTTCGAATGGACGCAGAACCTGCAGCAGACACAGTGGCCCCTCGACAAGGTCAATAAGCGACTGCGAGCCTATCTCGCACGTGCCTATCGCACCGTGCGAAAGGTCGCCGAGGCGCGAGACATGTCCCTGCGCGAAGCAGCATGGCTCATCGCGATTGACCGCGTCGCTCGGGCGGAATCGCTGCGCGGCGCGATGCGCACCCGCAACGCTCAGGCGTGACGCAAGTATCGTGGCTGCAGACTATCCAATAGAACGCTGCTGCACGCACAGGTCCGAGCGCTTCCAGCTCGCCTTTGCGCGCAAGGCAGTAGAAATGCTGCCGCATGAGGACAGCACTGCATTCGAGCCTGGTCCGAGCGGCCTGTTAATAGCCGCGGAGAGTGAGATTGCGCTGGAGCGTCCCGTGCGTCGGCTGAAGGAGGCGTACGGCGATATGGTGCGCATCGGTCCGCCGAAGGTTCGCTATCGGCATGGCGAACGCGTCGAGCAACCGATCATGGGGCTGCGTGTGCTTTGCTCTCCCGAGCATTACGAAGCCGTCAGAGAGGATCTGCGATTGCGGCGCGCGGCGATCATGGATGCGGAAGCGACCAGCAGGTTTGGCATCGTCCGCGCGTGTGCGCCTCTGGCTACCCTGCTTGGGTATCCGGACGCGCTCGCGCGGATCACTGGCGGGCGAGGGCAGCTCGTCATGTGGCTCAGCCACTACGAGCAACTCGATGACCCTCCGCCCGCGGGCGCGGCTGCATAACGCTGCACGCAGCTCAGCTTTGAGCAAACAACTGCCGCGCACGGTCTGTCATCGCGGCAACAGCAGGATGTTTGATCTTCCGTTCTGCTGAGATCGCGAAGAACTCAGCGGTTACCCCGTGCGCCATGCCTATGCGCGCGAATCCATTCTCGCGACGAAATTGAGCTTCGAGCACTGCTGGCACCGGGGCGAAGCCGTGCCCGGCACGCGCGAACTCGCGCAGCATTGCATAGTCCTCGAACTCCCCGAGCAGGAGCGGGCGCACGCCCTGCCGATCGAGCCACTGATCCAAAGCGCGCCGTATTGCGGTGTCATCAGTCGGTAGAAGCACCGGGACACCGTCCAGGGACTTGGGAAATCCGCGGCGCAGGGTCTTGGCTAGCGCCGGAGTCGCCATCCAATAGACCTTGCACTTGCCGAGCGAGTGACTATGCGCACGCACGTTGAGGGTTGGCGTGACTGGAGCATCCGACAACACGACGTCGATATCGTGCACGGCGAGGTCTGCGACCAGGCGCTCCAGCGTGCCTTCCCGGCAGACAATGCGTACCGGCTGCTTGAGCTGCATGCCGGGCTCGACGATCTGATAAGCGATCTCCTTGGGCACCACATCATCGATCCCGACCAGCAGTCGCAGCGGGCGTGTCGAGGGGCGCTGCTCGAGCGCATCGAGCAGCTCCTGGCCCTTCGTGAAGATCTCGTTTGCATAGCTGTAGACCAGTTTGCCCACTTCAGTGGGAACCAGATTGCGTCCCGATTTGGCGAGCAGCTTCTCGCCGAGACGCTCTTCGAGCGTGCGCAGCTGTGCGCTCACGGTGGGAGCGGAGAGCGCCAGCTCCTCGCACGCGCGCGTCAGGCTGCCCGTACGCACCACGGACCAGAAGTACAGGAGATGTTGGTAGTTGAGGCGTCGGATCACAGCCATGGTGAGTCTCCACAGGGCGCAGTGCGCCGCTGACAGTGGGCGCTGAGGTCATATGCTTTCATATTCTCGAAGGAAATGCCCGGATAATTCTAATTGATCTAACCTGCTCCCGCGCCCACCATGTCACTCGAAGATACCTAGGAGTGGACGACGATGAACGAGCGTCAGATTGTAATTAGCGAACCGAATGCACGCGTATTGCGCAGTCTCCTGCGCACGCGCAATGGCGCAACGCACGACCAGGAGCATTTGGACGACCTGAGAGGCGAGCTCGAGCGGGCACTCGTACTGGACCCGAGCGAACTGTCACCGAGCGTCGTCACGATGCACGCGGCTGTGCGGGTGCGGGATCTGGAGAGTGGGCGCCGTCAGGAGCTGACTCTTGTCAGTCCTCACGAAGCCGATGTGAGCGCGGGGCGCATCTCTGTGCTCGCGCCTCTCGGTACGGCCCTTCTCGGTTATCGACTGGGAGACGTCGTGGAGCGCGTCATGCCCGGTGGGCTGCGGCGCCTTCTTATCGAAGCGGTTTCGCAACCGCCAGCTACGGACGGCGTCGCCGCAGAGGCGACGCCGAGTGCTGCAAGCGTGCACTAGTCAAATGGTCGAAGACGAACGAAGGAGTCACTCAACACCGGAGTAATGGAGATGATGAGACTGCTAGTTGCCACAGATCTGCTGCCCAAGAGTGAGTTTGCAATTGACCGCGCGGGTCTGCTGGCGGATGAGCTCGATGCGGAACTGTCGCTGCTGCACGTGGTGTCGCCCGTGTCATCAGAACGTGTGTTGGAGCAGTCTCTACAGATGGCTATCGCGCGTATGAAGTCGCGTGTTCGCTCGCCATTGTGGCGCGCCAGAACTACACCGGATGTCGTGGTGCGTGCCGGTAATCCGGCGCGGGTGGTCCTGGACACGATCGCACGCGAGGAACCGGATCTACTGATCGTCGGCCCGCACGAGCGGCGCGGCGTGGTTGATGCCCTGCAGGGCACCATCATTGAGAAGGTGGTGAGCGCGCGCAGGTGTCCTGTGCTCGTGGTTCAGCAGAGCGCGAGCGCCAACTATCGGAACGTCCTGCTTGCTCTCGATGTTGCAGCTGGATCCAGAGCTGCGGTGCGTGCTGCTGAGCGCTTTGTGCTGAGAGATGGAGCCAAGGCGGCGGCAATCCATGCATGTGCATCTCCGGACCACGCTGTCTTGCATTTACCTGGCACAGAAGTGGCGGCAGTCGCATTGCCAACGGACTGCTCGCCGCGGAAGGCCAGCGCAATCCTGCGCGAACTCCTGGAGCAAGAGAGCGCGGATCCCAAACGGTATGAACTGATCGTCGCCAACGGTAATCCCTTGCCGACGATCATGCGTGCGATTGAAACGCGTGGGCCCGATCTGCTTGTTTTGGGAACGAGAGGCGATGGGCGGATGCGACGAGTTGTGCTGGGCAGCGTTGCCAATCAGGTCTTGAAGCTCGCGCCCTGTGACATGTTGATCGTGCCGCACGGTACGTCCGGAGCGTCGGCGGCGCACGACGCGGAGAGGACCGGATTGTCCAGTGCGCCGATGTCGGCATGAAGCCTCTTCAAGTGGAGTTTCCAGGTGCCTTACTCACAGAACATATTGACCGCGGCACAGTGCCGTGCTGCAAGAGCCATGATCGAATGGTCAGCCGAGCGACTCGCGCAGGTCTCCTCCGTCGACCTCCAGACGCTTCGCGATTTCGAAGTTAGGTTTCATCTGCCGGACGAGAAGACGCTGCGACGTCTGCGAATCACCCTCGAGGCGGCGGGCGTGATGTTCGTCCCGGAGAATGGCCGGGGAGCGGGTGTGCGATTCAAATTCAACACGAAGGAAGTTCGCGCGATCAAGCGCTGGGAAGCAGAAGGAGGTACGGCCGGTGATGATGCCATTTACTAGAGGACTGCAGCGCATCCTGTGTGCAACCGATCTGGGTGCGAGGTCAACGGCGGCTTTGCGAAGAGCGGGTTCACTGGCGCGCCAGACGGGCGCGAGGCTCACGTTGCTGCACGTCATTGATGGCCGGCAGCCTGAGCGGGTGGCGCGCATGCGGGCGAATCGTGCATATGTCGAGCTGTTATCGCAGGCTGATCGAGCGTTTGGGTCCGAAGCTGGGTTCATCGACGTCGTTGTCCGTCGGGGCAACCTCCTGGAGATCGTTGCCGCTTCAGCGCGGGAATGGGATGCAGATCTCGTCGTACTCGCCGCTCCGAGATCACGTCGACTCGATTCGATTGTCGGCACGACAGCCGAACGCCTCGTTCGTAGGGCGAAGCGGCCGGTACTCGTAGTGCGCCGCGAGGTGCACGGTGGTTATCGGGACGTGGCAATCGCCGCCGACTTGTCCAGCGCATCCTCGCCGATGATTCGGACAGCGGTCCGTTTGGGCGCGTTGCAGGGGGCATCAGCGACTGTCATCCATTCCGTTCACCCGTCATACAGCGGCATGATGAAAACGGCCGGCCTCGATGAATCGACCATTGGGTTATATCAGCGCAGCTCCCAAGAGGATGCCAGGAAACGACTGCAGGCAATGATCGCGGATGCGGGCCTCCCATTCGAGGGTACGCGCGTGATCGTGCGTAGCGAACCTCCGGCGGCCGCGATCCGCGCCGTGCTCGAGTACGAGCGACCCGAACTGCTAGCGATCGGTGCGAGCCGCTGGTTCCTTTTCAAACGGCTCCTGATCGGCAGCGTTGCCGACCGACTGCTTCGCACCGCGCTGTGCGACGTGATGGTAATTCCGTATAGGCCAGCCGTGTTGAGGCTCGCTACGCGTACTGCTGGCGCATCTGACAAACTAAGTGCTGTTCCCGTCCGCCGCAACATCACCGCTGTGCCGAGCTTTGTTCCGGTACAGCGCTGCCTGAAGGAGCATGATGGCGGTGATCGGCGCGCTCATGCTCACGAATAGGGTGATCAGCAGTTCGTGGATGATCGGACGCCCAGTGACCGCAGAAGATACAAGCATTGAAGCGATCAGAGTTGCGCCGGCCGCAACTGTGTTCGTCATCGACGGCCCGTGCATTCGTGAGAAGAAATCCGGCAGGCGCAACAGTCCAAAGGAACCGATGAGCGTCGTCAGGCCGGCGAGTACGAGCAATCCGGTTCCCGGAATTGTCACCCAGAGCGGTAGTGTGGCCGCGGTCATGGTTCGACTACCTCACCCCGCAGCAGGAATCTTGCAAGTGCCACCGTCCCGACGAAACCGAACAGCGCAATTAACAGCGCCATATCGAAATACGCTGTCGACCGCGAGCTTATTCCGAGCAATAGCAACATCAGCATCCCGTTCATATATATGGAGTCGAACGCAAGTATCCGGTCCTGAGCCGCCGGTCCGATGAACAAACGTACGATCCCATTCAACATGGCGATTGCGATGCAGGCTTGCGCAAACCACAAGGCATAACCGAACACGGCGCTCATTCGAAGATCCTCAGCAACCGCCGCTCGTATCGCTGCTTGAACGAACGGATCCACTCGTCTTCATTTCTGATGTCGAGCATGTGCAAACGGAGCACCCGGCCGTCCGTCGCTACTCCTGCCCAGGACGTTCCAGGTGTCGAGGTCACAATGACTGCCAGAATCGCCAGTCCGTGCGGATCGCTGAGCTCGAGAGGAATGTCGATAAAGCCGCTGCGAACCTGCCGATTGCGCGTCAGTCCAAGGACGACGCGTGCAACCCCGAGGTTTGAGAGGACGATGTCCACCAGCAGTGTGGCTACGAGCGGAATGGCGAGATGCACGTGACGCAGGCGTGGCCGCACCGGTCGCAGTTGTGCAATCGCGAGTACGAGTAGCAGCGCCAAGACCGTGCCAAACGCGATCGACACCACGCTCAGCTCTGCGTTGAGCAGCAGCCAGATCCCGACGAGTGTGACGGTCAAGTAAAGTGGCACCTGTCTCATGGAGCAGCCTCCCTCGTGCCATTCACGACCCGAATGTAGACGTCCGGTGAATGCAGTGATCGCGCCGCCGAATCGAGATAGGTCATGACTGGGCCGATCCCTGCGGTCATCGCCACTGAAAGCAGGATGAGGAATGCCGCCGGACCCGCCTCGATGATGCGCAGCCGCGGCGTTGTCCTGCCTTGCGAAGTCCAGAAGAGACGCAACCCGCCGCGAGTCAGCGCGATCATCGTGGCAACGCCCGTCGCGATCAGGGCCGCGCAGAATGCCCAGGCATGCCAGCCAATTCCAGCGTCGGTACTGTGACCGACGGCAGTGCGCAGCAGGGCGAACTTTGCGATGAAACCAGACAGCGGCGGCAGGCCCGCCACGAGCAGCGCGCAGCAAATGAACGCCATTCCCAGAAATGCCATGGCTGCGGGAATGGCGATACCGACCTCGTCTTTCGGGGAGAGCGGGTCCTGTGGGGTGATGTCGAAACCAACGTAGGTGATGTCGGGCAGCGGCGCAACGTCGGCAGCTTCGCGTATGCGATGAGTGCGTGTCCGCTGCGCGAGACCATTCACCATGAAGAACGCACTGGTTGCCAGCACGGAGCTCACCAGGTACAGGATCACCGGTCCTGTCAATGCGTCGACCCGTAGGCCCAGAGCCATGAATAGCAAGCCAGTCGAAGTCACGACGCAGTAGCTGACGATGCGGCCTAGCTGCCGCGACGCCAGCATTCCCACGACCGCGTATGCGATGGTGGCCGCGCCGCCGTAGAAGAGTCCGACATCTATGAACGAAGTCTCCGCATTACCAGCGGCCAGCACAGTGCCCACGCGCAGCACGGCGTACACGCCCACCTTTGTCAACAATGAGAACACGGCGCCGATTGGCGAGCTTGCTGCCACATAGGTTGCCGGCAACCAGAAGTTCAGCGGCCACGCACCTGCTTTGATCAGAAATGCAACGCCGAGGATGGCCGCGCCCGACTCGAAGAGCGCGCGGTCGTGAGGTGCAAGGAGCATGATGCGGCCGGCGAGATCCGCCATATTGAGCGTGCCGGTCATCCCGTAGATCATCGCGACGCCAATCAGGAACAGGAACGACGCGACCAGATTCACTGTGATGTAGTGCAAACTCGCTTTGACTCGGCCGACACCGGAGCCATGCAGAAGCAGTCCGTAGGAGGATGCGAGCAGCACTTCGAAGAAGACGAACAGGTTGAACAGATCGCCTGTCAGAAAGGCGCCGTTCAGACCCATCAGCAGGAACTGGAAGAGCGAATGAAACGCTGGCGCTACGCGATCCCAATAAGCCAGGGAATACACGAGCGACGAAAGCGCCACCAGCGAAGTCAATAGAAGCATGAGCGCTGATAGCCGGTCGACGACGAGCACGATTCCGAAGGGCGCAGGCCAAGACCCGATCGCGTAGACGCCGACGCCCTCAGTCCATACGTCCGGCATGGCGTCTGTCGTCATGTACAACAGTGTGAGTGCTGCAGCCGCCTGCACGAGCACCGAGGCTAACGAGAACATGATTCTGGCGCCGCGACGCTCGCCGAGAAACAACTGCATCGCTCCCACCAGCAGTGGCGCCAAGATGGGAACGATCAGCATGTGCTCCAGCAGCGCGATCACGAATCAGGCTCCTTGCCGTCGACGTGATCCGTACCCGTCAACCCGCGTGCAGCCATCAAGAGCACGAGGAACAGCGCAGTGGTAGCAAAGCTGATGACGATGGCGGTGAGAGCGAGGGCTTGCGGCACGGGATCGGCGTACTGCGCGCTCTCAAGGGGCCGACCATCCAGGATCGGCGGGCGGTCGGTAACCAAGCGTCCCATTGCAAAGATGAAGAGGTTGACGCCGTAGGAGAGCAGTACCAGGCCCATGATCACCTGGAACGTGCGGGGCCGCAGGATCAGCCAAACGCCGCACGCAGTGAGTACGCCAATGGCGAGCGCAAGAATGAGCTCCATCAGCGATCCGCCTCTACGGCCGCCATGACCTGGATCTCGTCGCGCTCATCTGCGGACAACGACTTTCGAGACTGACGCAACGACTGGTGTGCAATCGCAATCAACATGAGGACGGTCGCTCCAACGACGACCATGTAGACGCCGAGATCGAACAGCAACACCGTCGACAGGTGCAGAGAGCCCAACACAGGAAGGGTGAGATCCCATTCGACGCTTGTCAGGAAGGGCGCGGCCACGAACCATGCCGCGACACCCGCGACACCCGCGGCAATCAGGCCGAGCGCAATCCAGTAGTGTGGATGTACGCGCAGTCGCGATTCCACCCAAAGCACGCCGCTCGTCATGTACTGAACGATGATGCCAGTCGCCATGACCAGGCCACCTACGAATCCGCCGCCCGGAGCGTTGTGACCTCGCAGTAGAAAATAAACGGAGACGATGCCTGCCACAGGCATGAGCATCCTGCCGACGACTGCCGGGATGAGCAGATAGCCGCCGGGCAAGCCTTCGCCGGATGCAAGCGCTGCGCGCGCCTCGTCTTCCCGCTGGGCGCGAGGGAGTTCGCGGCTCTCTGCCGCCGGACGGAAGCGACGCAGCAGTGCGTACACGGTCAGGGCCACGATGCTGAGCACGGTAATCTCACCGAAAGTGTCGAAACCTCGAAAGTCGACGAGGATCACATTCACGACATTGCGTCCGCCCGCGTCCGGCAGCGCGTGCTCGAGGAAAAAGGGTTTCAGCACTTCAACTGGCGGACGCAGCATGATTACAAGTGCGAGGCCGGTGATGCCGGCTCCTGCAATGATGGCCACCACCAGATCCCGCGCGCGACGCGCGCGTGCCGTGAGCGACTTACGACGTAGTTCGTCGAGCTGGGTCCGCCGCGGCATCCACCGCAATCCGAGCAGCAGCAGCACTGTCGTGACGACCTCGACGGAAATCTGCGTGAGCGCCAGGTCTGGCGCCGAGAACCAGGCGAATGTCAGACAGGTTACCAAGCCCGCGCCACCGACCATGATGAGCGCGGCAAGGCGGAGATACTTCGCCTGCGTGGCTGCCCCGATCGCACACGCTGCGCCGATGAGCCACAGCAAAACGAAGACTGCATCGACGTGCGTCAGGCCCGGCCCGAGCGGCAGACTGCTGCCCAGGAGCGGCGCTGCAGCTGTAGCAAGCGTGACGACTACGATCAGTAGCAACTGAGATTGGAGGCGGCGCGACGATATCAATCCACTCACGCGCTCGCACCCCCGAATGATCAGGACCATCATCACATCGAAAGCACGCTTGCCATCGAAAGGCGGCCGCCACGATGCCGTAGGCATCGCACGTTCCCTGCGACGGAAGAGGACTGCGTAGATGAAACTGCCGCCGGCGAGTGCGAGCACACTCATGAGCAGAGGGGTGGTGAAGCCGTGCCAGATCTTCAGGCTGAACTCGGGCGTGCCACTGCCGAGGATCGATGTCACCGCGAGGCGCAGAACGGGTCCGATCGTCTGTTCGGGCACTATGCCAACCAACAGGCACGCAAGAACCAGCAGTGCGCTCGGCGCCAGCATTCCGCGTGTCGGCTCGTGCGGCGCTCGCGGCAGGTCGCCAGTTGCGCGCCCGAAGAACACGCTGTGGACGAAGCGAGCGGAGTACGCCACGCTGAACATGCTTGCCAGCGTAGCGATGGCAGGCAAGCCAATCCGGACCAGCGGCCCTTGGCCGGCGAAAATTGTCTCCGCAAAGAACATCTCCTTGGAGAGAAATCCATTCAGCAACGGGACACCTGCCATTGCGGCGGATGCGACCAGCGCGACGCCGGCTGTGATGGGCATCGCTTGCGACAGACCGCTGAGTCGTCGCATGTCACGCGTCCCTGTTTCGTGATCGACGATGCCCGCGGCCATGAACAGCGAAGCCTTGAATGTGGCGTGGTTCATCATGTGGAAGACGGCGGCGACCAGTGCTAGAGCACTGTTCATCCCCAGTAGCAGCGTAATGAGTCCCAGGTGGCTGATCGTCGAGTACGCCAACACTGCCTTGAGGTCACGCTGAAAGAGCGCTGCAACGGCTCCGAGCAGCAACGAGCTCAACCCGAGTGTGCACAGGATCCAGAACCATTCGGACGTGCCAGCGAGCGCAGGCCAGAGGCGTGCCAGAAGGAACACGCCGGCTTTGACCATCGTCGCGGAGTGTAGGTACGCCGATACCGGCGTGGGTGCCGCCATCGCATTGGGCAACCAGAAGTGAAAGGGAACCTGCGCGCTCTTGGTCAGTGCGCCCAGGAGAATAAGCGTCAGCACGACTGGGTAGTGCTCGTACGCTCGAATTTTGTCGCCGCTGGCCAGGACCGTGTCGAGGTCGAATCCGCCGGCGATGCTGCCTAGCCACACCAGGCCCAACAGCAAACACATTCCGCCAGTGGCCGTGACGATGAGCGCCATCCGTGCGCCACGCCTGGCGTCGGCACGGTGATACCAGTAGGCGATCAGCATGAACGATGTGAGGCTCGTCAGCTCCCAAAAGATAACGAGCTGGATCAGATTGCCCGACAGCACCGTACCGAGCATCGCGCCCATGAACGCCATCAGGAAGCAGAAAAACCTCGGGACCGGATCCTGGGGCGACATGTAGTAGCGTGCGTACAGCACCACCAGCACGCCCATGAAAGCGACGAGCAATGCAAACAACCATGCGTAGCCGTCCATGCGCAGGTACAGCTCGAGACCCAATTGCGGAGCCCAGCTCAGGCGCTCGCGGATCACGCCCTCCGCGCCGGTCACGTTGGAATACAAGCGGACGACCAGCGTCGTGCAGATGAGAGTCACCAGACCGCTCAGCCAACTCGCCGCGTTGCGCGCATTGGCGGGTAGAAAGGCCGCGACCAGCGCCCCTGCGAAGGGCAGCAATACAATCAGACTCAAACTCATGATCGGCGAAGTATCGCATAGCACGATTTGAAACCTGCGCCCGCGGCAGGTTGCCGTTCGGGCCCGGCGCGCTCACGATTGCGGGGTCGTATCACCCAATTCGGGCACCTCTGGAGCGACCCATGGTGAGCCCCATCCGCACTGTTGTCGCCGCGAGCGACTTCTCCTTTTCCGCGCATCGAGCGGCCCGGCGTGCGGGAGTGCTTGCAAAGGAGCATGGCGCTTCGTTGCATCTCTTACACGTGATCGATAGCTCGCCAGTCCAGACGCTGATGCGCCGCTCGCCAGCACTCGATGTGGACCCAGCACTGCGGCTCGACGCCGAGCGTGCACTCGCTTCGCTTGCCGCCGACATCGTCGCCGCCGGCGGCGTCGTCAATGACCCGTTCCTGCGAGAAGGCCGAGTGATGGAGGAGATTCTGGCCGCCACAGCGCGCAGCGACCTGATCGTCCTGGGCCCGCGCGGTGTGAATCCGATCCGCGACTTCATCATAGGTTCTACTGCCGAGCGTATGGCGCGGATGATCGAGTGCCCCATGCTGGTGGCAAAGCAGGACCCGGACATCCCTTACGAGAACGTACTCGTGCCGGTCGACTTCTCCGATTACTCCGCACCCGCGCTACGGTTCGCATCCGAGGTGGCGCCCGACGCGACGCTGCATGTGTTGCATGCGCTCGATTCTTCTCTGACTGGAAGGTTGCGGAGCGCGGGTGTCAGCGACGAGGGGATCGATGCTTATTCCGATGAGCTGCAGCGGGAGGCGAACGCTAGCATGGCGGAGTTGACTGTCGGCCTGAGCGAACGCACGGTATTCAAGACCGTGCAGATCGGCGACGCACGCGTACTCATCAAGGAGCGTGCTGCCGCGACTCGATGCACGCTGATCGTGATGGGAAAGCAAGGAAGGTCGTGGCTGTCAGAGCACATTCTGGGCAGCGTGACCCGCCTCGTATTGGAGCGGGCCACCTGCGATGTAGTGGTGGTGCCTCACCGCTGAGTGATTCACGCACCCGATTCAATCCTCTGGCGGCAGAGCGAGCCGGACACGCACGATGAAGTCATGGAATTCCTTCATGTAGGTGCGCAGGAAGGCTTCGGTCGACTCGACTGTTATTTCACCATGGTCGGTGATCATGCCAGGAGTGAACTGGATGTAGGCTTCCACCGCGTTCATTTGCGGCGAGTTGCAGAAGCTCAACACGCTCCTCAGGCTCTGCTGTGCGAGTGCAGTACCGATCGGGCCGGGTGAGGTGCCGATCACAGCTGAAGGCTTCCGAGTGAAGGCATTTGTGCCGTAGGGGCGACTCGCCCAGTCGATCGCGTTCTTCAGGCCGCCCGGGATCGAGCGATTGTATTCGGGCGTCACGAAAAGGATGGCGTCGGAACCCTTGATCGCTGCCTTGAACGTGCGCGCCACCTCCGGGTAGTCGTCGTCATAGTCATAGCTGTAGAGCGGCAGATCGCTGAAGGAGATCTCCGTGAATTTCAGGGTTTCCGGCGCAAGGCGGATCAACGCCTTTGCAAGCTTGCGATTGATGGATTGCTTCGCGAGGCTGCCGATCAGATAGCCGACCTTGTATGTCGTCATGGCGCATCTCCAGTAGAAGTGCTGCCCTGTTGCGAGCGCACTCAGCGTCGCTGAAGGACCGCTGAGAAACGGCCGTCCGGGGATCTCCCAACGTTCGAGATGCATGGGCGTTCCATTCGCGCATGGGCCTTGGTTGGAGCGAGTGGTATCTTGCAGGCGAAATGACGATTCGGGAGCTCCTGCTCGTACTCGATCTTGCCGGCACGTTCGTCTTTGCGATCAGCGGAGCGATGCAGGGTGTCAGGCATAAGCTCGACATCTTCGGCGTGCTGGTACTTGCCTTTGCGGCATCCAGTGCGGGAGGAATCACCCGGGATCTTCTGATCGGCTCGGCGCCGCCGGCGGC
>Ga0134124_10000594_pt1 | contig 29640 bp, 22 predicted proteins | sample KB304_FD_96880 | JGI IMG/M metagenome (GOLD analysis project Ga0134124, IMG submission 96880) | Terrestrial soil microbial communities without Nitrogen fertilizer from Kellogg Biological Station, Michigan, USA - KB3-0-4 | ecosystem: Environmental > Terrestrial > Soil > Unclassified ... | reverse complement strand
TTTTTAAAAAAAAAAAAAAAAAAAAAAAAAAAAAAAATAAATTAATTTTAATATTTTTAAAAATAAAAAATAATTTTTTTTTTTTTTTTTTATATCTATAATAAAAAGAATCAGAAAAAACACCTACACCACATACATAAAATGCATAAATATTTTTTTCTAAATCAATATTATATAAATAAATTTTTACTAATAATTTTTTAAAATATTTATATATATTTAAATGGCTAAAAAGTATACCTTTTTTTTCCATTAAATATGTAGTTCAAAAAAAGTATATATAATTACGTATTTTTAACATAGAATGTAGAAATTCTGGATAATATATATTTTTTACAAATCAACTATCTTCTCATGATCTAGAATGACCTAAACGATATGCAATTGGATTTATTAAATGTCCCATAATTTATTTATTTTTTTTCATATTTTGTTTATTTTTTTTTCTTTTTAATAACATTTTTAATCGTTTCCTATAAGCAATACGTTCTCCTAATACTTTTGTTGTAAAAAACTCACCTAATTTATGTCCTATATGGTTTTTTGTTACAATTAATCTACCTGTATTAAGTCCTTTATGACAATCCATTTTTCTATCCAAAAAAGAAGTAGTCAATGTAATGTTTCTATTATAAGTTTTTTTATCTTTTTTAAAATAATAAGATACATTCATATTGAAAGGGAATTTTCAACTAGATTTTTTTATCCTCATATTTTAATCAATATTTTTATATAATCGTTTCTGTAAAAGTTGATATTTTTTATTTTTTGTAGGCGTTCATTTGAAAACCGTTTTTCATGCATTTACTGGTTGAACAGGTTTACTTCTTTTACCATTACCACCACCATGTGGATGATCACAAGGATTCATTGCTACACCTCTTACTTTAGGCTTTTTACCTAAACCCCTATTTTTACCAGCTTTTCCTATAACTTTATTATTTCATTTTAAAGATATAGCACCATAACTAGATATACTATTTAAAGGTATTTTTATATGTCAACCTGAATTTAATTTTAAAGTACTTATTTTATTATTCTTATTAATCAATAAAGCACTAACACCAGCAGCACGACAAATTTTACTTCCTTTAAACGGTTTATTTTCTATATTACTTATAATAGAAAATAAAGGCATATTGTTTAAAATAGTAGAATCTCCCTTTTTTATATTATAAGGTTTAAAAATATAACCTGAATAAATAGAATCAAATATTTTTAAACCTCTTTGTATTAATATATAAGAAGTTAAACCATTCTCATATAATATTAATCCTATTTTACCTGTACGGTTTGGATCATATAATATATTTAATAAAATACCTTTTTTATTTATCCTTCTATAAAAATCTAAATATCTAAGTTTTTTTTTGGTACTACTATTACAAAAGCCTTTACCTTTAACACATACACGCCCTAAAAAATTACGACCCCCTTTACTTTTTAGTCCTTTTATTAATTTTTTTTTAAAAATATTTAAAATATTATAATTTATAATATTATTTCGCATTTTCGTATATTATTTTTAATAATTAATAATTTTTTATTTTTTAATATTTTAAATAAATTTTTTTTTAATATTAAAAAAAAATTTAAAATATTAAAAAATAAAAAATTGTTAATTTTTTTATTTAATAAATTTAGAATTTCTAATATATTTTTTTTATTTTTTAATAAATTTTTTAAATAATTATTTTTTATAATAATATTATAATATAATATTTTATCTAAATAAATATTTATCATATTAGAATACTTTAACAAATTTAAAATATAATTAACATTAGAAAAAAAATAAAATTTTATTAAATAACTTAAAAAAATATAAATTAATAGAAAAAATGTTATTAGAAATACTCCCAAAATGAATATTTCATTATTTATTAATAAAAAATGATTAAATCAAATTGAAAGAATAATTAAAGAAACTAATAGCATTTTTAAAAATTAGTTTTATAATAATTCAGTTATTATTAAAAATGTAATTTTATTACATTTTAAATATTTTTTAATAAGATTATAAAATATTACTTGATTTTTTATTTGATTTTCTACTAAAGTATCAATAACTACGTCATTATCCTTTAAATTATAAATTAAAGTATTATATGTTAGATTAATATTATTATCATTAAAAATTTCAATATTATATCTATTATATAAAGAATTAAAATATATAATAGGTTCTTTTTTAATTTCTTCCTCTTTTTTAATTTCTTCCTCTTTTTTAATTTCTTCCTCTATATCTTTATCATTTAAATAAAAAATAGGTAAAATTATTTTTTTTTCTAAATATAAATTATAAAAAAATAAATAATAATATTTTAAATCATATATACTTTTTTTATCTTTTTTATTTATTATTTTAAAAATATTTCTTAAATCTCTTTCTAAGAAAGGATTAATTTCAAAATCTTCTTTATTAAATATAAATAAATCATAACCTAATTCTCTAGATAAAATTAAATCATCATATATTATTGAATCTTTTTTTTTATTTGAATCAATAAAATTACTATAAGCTAATATATGTCATCCTTGTTCTAAATAATTGAAAAATAAATTATTTAAATTTTTATCACTAAAAAAATTAAATTTAGAAAATACATATGTATGTACTTCTTGATTTTTTTTCGATGATAAATATCTATATAAATCAATAACAAATCTACCATTTTTTTGATAATAATAATCTAAATTGTTATTTATATTTAATAATACTAAAAAAAATACAAATATACCAAAAACAGAAATTAAAGAACCTACAGAACTCACATAATTTCACATTGCATAAATATCTGGATAATCTGGTATACGTCTAGGCATTCCTGCTAAACCTAAAAAATGCATTGGGAAAAATGTTAAATTAACACCTACAAATGTTAATCAAAAATGTATTCTTCCATAATATTCTGAATATTTTAATCCAGTTAATACATCTATTCAATAATAAAATGCAGCAAATAAACCAAATACAACACCCATTGATAATACATAATGAAAATGTCCTACAACATAATAAGTGTCATGTAATGCTATATCTAAACCGGCATTTGCTAATACAACACCAGTAACACCACCTAATGTAAATAAAAATATAAAACCAGTCGCAAATAACATTGGTACTGTCATTTCTAATAAACCACCACCCATTGTTGATAATCAACTAAATACTTTTATACCTGTTGGTACAGCTATAATCATTGTTACTGCTGTAAAATAAGCACGCGTATCTACGTCTAGACCTACAGTATACATATGATGTGCTCAAACAATGAAACCTAAAAATCCTATAGTCATCATAGCATATACCATACCTAAATGACCAAAAATAGCTCTATTTGAATATTCAGCAACAATATGACTAATAGCACCAAAAGCAGGTAATATTAATATATAAACTTCTGGATGACCAAAAAATCAAAATAAATGTTGATATAAAATAGGATCACCACCACCTGAAGGATCAAAAAAAGAAGTATTAAAATTTCTATCCGTTAATAACATAGTAATTGCAGCGGCTAATACTGGTAATGATAATAATAATAATATTGCTGTTATAAAAACACTTCATACAAATAAAGGTATCATTGACATTTTATAACCAGGTACTCTCATATTTAATATAGTAACCATAAAATTAATTGCTCCTAAAATTGAAGATAAACCTGCTAAATGTAAGCTAAAAATAGCAAAATCAACAGCACCTCCTGAATGTGCTAATATACCACTTAGAGGTGGATAAACTGTTCATCCAGTACCTGCTCCTGTTTCAATAAAAGCAGAACCTAATAATAAAATAAAAGAAGGAGGTAATAATCAAAAACTTAATGCATTTAAACGAGGAAATGCCATATCAGGTGCACCTATTAATAAAGGTACAAAACAATTACCAAAACCTCCTATCATTGTAGGCATAACCATAAAAAATATCATAATAAAAGCATGCGCTGTTACTATTACGTTGTAAAATTGTCAGTTTCCTGCTAAAATTTGGGAACCTGGATATGCTAATTCTATTCTTATTATTATAGAAAATAAAGTACCTATAATACCAGCTATTAATCCAAAAATTAAGTATAAAATACCTATATCTTTATGATTAGTCGTAGTTAATCATCTTTTTATATATAGAAAATCTAGAACAATGTCATCTATAATTCTTTTCATTTTTTTTTTTTTTTTATTTATTTATAAAATGATTATCAAAAAATTCTTTCTTTATTTCAGAAATATTATTATCCATATTTAACATCTGTATATTATTTTTTAAATATACATTTTCTTTTTTTTTATTATATTTATTAGAAAAAATCCTTTTTTTTAGATTTATTATAAAACCATTGTAATTCAATGATTTAAAGTAATTATCTAAAATAAAAATATCATAAAAATTTTCTTTTAAAAAAAAAATTTTTAAATAATTATAATAAAATTTTTCATTTTCTTCATAAAAAGAAGGCTCTTCAACTTCTCTTCGATTCATATTTTTAAAATTATATATATTCATATAGTCATCATCACTAATGTTTCTATCTATTAACTTTTCTTGTATATTTTTAAAAAAATAGGTATTTACAGTATGTAAATCTCAATAAATTTTTTTAAAATTTATTGTACTTTCTTTATTGAAATTTAATTCTTCAACATTAAAATCATTTCATTTAAAAGTAAAAAAACCTGTATAAGCCTCATAGTCTAAACTAATATCAAAAAAAGAATATTGAATATATAAATTATGTGTATAAAGTTCTTCTAATCCGGCATCTAAACCAAAATCAACATATAATTTATTTTCATATAAATCAAGTATTTGACCTTCTAAACGAAGCCCATCAAATTCTTGAAAATTATATTCTGTTAATGATTCTTTAAAGATAGAGTATGTTTTTCTAAAAAATAAAAATATTAGAAAAAATAAATCAATCTTAAAAATAAAAAAAAGAAATAATACAATATTAAAATAAAAAAAAGATATATAATATAATCTCATTTATTTTAATATTAGATAATTGATAATCAATTTAAATTTTTTTTTTATTAAATATTTTTATTGAAAATATCAATATTTAATAAAAAAAAAATTTTAAATTGATTTAATATAAAACTAATAATATCAATTTCTAAATTTTCTCTTAAAATAACTTTTAAAGGTTCATAAAATATAGTTTTTTTTATAAATTTATAAAGTTCTTTTTCATATATATTTACTAAATTTAAAGGTATTTCATCTAAAAAACCATTTAATGCAGCATATAAAAAAATTGTTTGTTCAGATATATCAATAGGTTCTGATCTATTTTGTACTAATAATTTAGTTAATTTTTCACCTCTATCCACTAATCTTTTAGTTACATCATCTAAAACAAAACCTAATTTTGTAAAATCTTCAACTTCTCTAAATTGAGCTAATTCTAATTTTAAACTACCAGCCATTTTTTTTATTACTTTATTTTGTGCAGCAGATCCAACTCTACTAACAGAAAGACCTGGACTTACAGCAGGTCTAATACCTCTAGTAAAAAGTTCAGATTCTAAAAAGATTTGTCCATCTGTTATAGAAATTACATTTGTAGGTATATAAGCAGATACATCTCCTTGAATAGTTTCTATAATAGGTAATGCAGTAATAGAACCTTCTGATTTTGCTAAATTAGCTGCACGTTCTAGTAGTCTAGAGTGTAAGTAAAATACATCACCAGGAAAACCTTCTCTACCTGGAGGTCTTCTTAATAATAATGATAATTGTCTATAAGAAACAGCATGTTTACTTAAATCATCATAAATTACTAAAACTCTTAAACCTTTTTCCATAAAATATTCACCCATTGCACAGCCTGAATAAGGTGCTATATATTGTAATGAAGCTGAATCTGAAGCTGTCGCAGCTACTATAATACTATATTCCATACAACCTTTATCATCTAATAATTTTGCTATACGCGCAACTGAAGATCTTTTTTGACCAATAGCTACATATATACATATAGTATCTTTGCCTTTTTGATTTAAAATAGTATCTAATGCAATTGATGTTTTACCTGTTTTTGAATCACCTATAATTAATTCACGTTGTCCGTGTCCAATAGGTACTAAACTATCTACAACTTTAATACCTGTTTCTAAAGATGTATTAACAGGAGCTCTTACAATTATTGAAGGGGCTCTTGCTTCTAATAAATTTTTTATTTTTGTTATAATAGGTCCTTTATCATCTATAGGTTCACCTAAAGGATTAACAACACGTCCTAATAAAGTATCACCAACAGGTATACTCATTAATTCATGAGTTAAAAAAACAAATTGACCTGGTTTAATTTTAGAATCTGAAGCTAAAGTGACAGCACTAACTCATTTAGGACCTAAATTTAAAATAAGACCTTTTTGATTTTGCTCACTTGTACAAATTTCAACCATTTCACCATTTGCAGCTTTTTGTAATCCTAATATATTAATAATACCATCACCGACGCTTTCTACTATACCTAAATCTTTAAAAAATTTTCTTGAAAAAAAATTTCCATTATTTTTAATTTTTTGATTTAAATCATCTTTTTTTTGATTATTTTGTATATTACTCAAATTAATGTTTAAATCATTATTTGAAAAAGGAGTTTTAATAAATTTCATTTTTTATCTTTTAAATAATAGAAGTAATATATAGACGAGAATAAAACAGCTTAAAAATGCTATATCAAAAGAATTAAATATACTTACAAAAAAATTTAAAAAGATTAATACAAAAATATGTGAAAAAATTAAAATAATTAAAAAATGACTTTTTCTATATAAATTTCTTTTTTTTCATAAAGAAAAAAATATATTAAAATATAAAAAAAATAAAAAAAATTTCCAATATCTTACATAATGAAATTTATAATACATTCTAAATCTTTTTCTTTTTTTTATATAACGTCTATTTAATCACAAAAAAGTTTTTATAATTACATGATAAACAAATAAAATAAATTTAAAAATATTAAAAATTATTTTATCAATAATAGTATAATATTTAAATTTATTTAAATAAAATTGAATATAAAATCTAATTTGCATACTGTATTTATAAAAAAAAGCATATAAATAATAATAATATATTATATTATTATAAACATAATCAAAAATATTAAAAAAAAGACTTAACATAATGCTATTTTATATATTACAAAATTTGAATATAAATTTAGTACATTCAAATTTATTTTATTAAAATCATAAGGATTAAAGAATTTATCCAAATTTTTACTTATTAATAAAAAAAATTTTCCAAATGTTAATTTATTTTTATTTATGAAACTTTGATAAATTTTACTTCTTATATATAAATTATTATAAATTATTGGTAGTATATACATATAATTCATTAAATAAAAAAATAAAAAAATTAAATTAAATCAAATAATAATAGAAAAATAATTAACAAAATCAACCTGTGCCATTATACTAAATTTATATTATCAATTACCTCAACAATATAAACTTAAATATAATAAAATTCAAACAATATCTACAAAATGTCAATATCATATAGCAAAAACTAATCTTAAATAATGATTAGTTAAAAAATGGTTTGATAATAAAGAAATAAAACAAAAAAATAAAAAAAATACTCCAACAATAACATGACAACCATGTAATCCTGTTAATAAAAAAAAAACCGAAGGGTATATACCATCTTCTAGATTAAATGTTGATTCATAATATTCTATACCCTGTAGTATAATAAATAAAAAACCTAATACTATTGTAATAATAAAACCATCAATAGCATCTTTAAATAAACCTAAAGCCATTGCTCTATGTACTCATGTTACACTAAAACCAGAAATTATTAAAATAAAAGTATTAAATAAAGGATAATCAAACATAGGTATAACACCTAAACCAACAGGTGGTCATATACCTCCTATTTCGACAGATGGACATAAAGCTGAATGGAAAAATGCTCAAAAGAAACCAAAAAATAACATAATTTCAGATGTTATAAAAAATAAAAAACCTGTTTTTAATCCTTTTCTAACAACTCTTGTATGTAGTCCTTTTACAACTGCTTCACGTGATATATCTAAAAATCAAAAAATAGCTGTTATAATTAATAATAGTAAGCCTAATAATAAAATGTAATAGCCATTAATAATATAATGCATTGAAAACACTAGACCCGTTACAAAGAAAAATAAACCTGTAGCAATAAACAAGGGTCAATAACTAGGCTCCAGTACATGGAATAAATGTTTTGGATATTTATTCATTATTTTAATGGTATGGTGATTTTAATGAATCAGCTAAATAAATACTAATTAAAACAGTAAAAACATAGGCTTGTAAAAATGCTACACCAAATTCTAATGTTAATATTAAAAATAAAGGTATTAAAACAAATAAAGATAATATAAATTCAACTTTCATTGTATTTAAAATAAAAGTTATAATAATATGCACTAAAGTATGACCAGCTAGTATGTTAGCTGCTAGTCGTATAGCTAAACTAAAAAGTCTTATTAAATAAGAAAATATTTCTATAGGTATTAAAATAGGTAATAATACGAAGGGACATTGAGGTATAAAAATATGTAAAAATTTCAAATTATAATTTAATAAACCTATACAAAAAATAGAGATACAAATAGATATAGATAATCATAATATAACAATTAAATGACTTGTTAATGCTATACCAAAAGGTATTAAACTTAATAAATTAGAAAATAAAATAAAATTAAAAATAACAAAAATAAAAGGTGTTCATAATAAACCTTTTATACCTGTTTGTTGTTTAATGATACTAATTATAAAACGATAATCAGATTCTAAAATGTTTTGTAAAATAAATGGTACAATTTTTGCATTTTTTAATAATACAAAGATTAAAAAAAAAATAAAAATAATAATAATTAATATAAAAGGTAACATAATATTATTTAAAGAAAAATCATTAGTTACACCAAAAAAATTTTTTACATTTAATATATCAAATTGTTCTAGAGGTGATTTCATTTTTTTTCAATAAATAATATAATATTATAACCCTTTTAATTAATATTAGCTTCAATAAATTTTAAATAATCATTTAATGATACGATACTTACTTTAATAGGCATAAACCCATGTGAAACTCCACGTAATTCAGAACATTGACCAAAATACATTCCTAAATTACTTGGCATAGTAATTGCTTGGTTTAATCTACCAGGTACAGCGTCAACTTTTATACCAAGTTCAGGTAATGCTCAAGCATGAAGTACATCAGAAGATGTAATTAAAAATTTTATTGCAATATTATAGGGTAATACTAAAGATGTATCAGTTTCTAATAATCTTTTTCCACCTTCTGGTAAATCCTCTTCATTAATTATAATACTTTCATAATTATAATCAACAAAATAAAATTTATTTAAACTTTTAATGTAACTAATATTAGTTGATTCATATGATCAAAATCATTGGTGTCCTATAATTTTAATAGTTAAACCAGGATTAATTTCAATTTCATTTGAATATAATAAATACATAGAAGGTAATATAATAAAACCTATAATTATAGTGGGAAATAATCCAAAAACATATTCTAAATTTATACTATGTCTAAACTGATGCGTCATTATAAATTTATCATACCCTTCATAAAAATATAAACCATTAGATGTTATATTAAATAAATAATAAGATAAAAAGCGCTCTATAACTATACTTTCATAATAATTATAATCTTTATCTTGTATATAATTAGGTAAAGAAAGTCCATTTAATCCTTTACCTAAAAAAAAAAAAGACAATTTATTTATTACATTTACTTTTTCATTATTTTTTACATTATTTGTAAAAAATAATGAAATTTTAATAAAAAAATTATATAGATTTTTTATTATTAAATAAAAAGATTTGAATCACATAAATAATGCAATAGATTGCATTTTATATAATGCATTATTTTTATAGAAAAGCAAAAAAAAACCGTCTTGTTTTGAACTTATGCTTCATAAATACTCTTTTATTATTTTATATAAAGTTCAATAAACTAAAGATAATATTAAAATAACATATCACATTACGTCATGATGTAATGATATTAAATTATATGTAAAAGTACTAACAGGTTCTTTAAAATTCATTTTTCATCTAAATAATTAAAATATAATAAATAAAAAGTAATATATAAACTAATTTTAATTTTAGAATATAATTTAAATAAATTAAAAATAAAATAAATACTAATAATATGAAAATATAAAATAAAGTAATATAAATATAATTTGAAACTCATATTTTACTTTGTATATTTATATTTCTAAATTTTAAATACAAACCAACAGGTCCATATAATTCTAAAAAACCTTTTTCTATATGTTTTACATTTATTATATAAAAAAATTTTATCAAAAATGTAAGTATTTTATTATAAAAAAAATTAAAAAAAGCTCCATTATAAAAAAATATATACATATTTTTTCTAATTAAAAAAAAAAGAATAAATAAATTTTTATTTTTAATATTATAATTTATTAAAAAAAAAGTAAATAAAATACCTATAATAGTAAAAATAAATGGAATATTTTTTACTAAAGGATTTAAAAACTCTATATCAATATAATTAAAATGAATAAAATTTATATATATACTACTATTTAAATAATTATTACCTATACCTATAAATAAATCAGAAAAAAAATATCCAGTAATAATAGACAGTAAAGACAATACAAATAGGGGTATTATTATATTAATATTGCTTTCTTCTATATGTATATCTTCTTTATATATATTTGTTTTTATTAAAAAAACAAAAAAAATTAATCTAAATGAATAAACTGCTGTAAAAAAAGCTGAAAATACCCCAAGGAAATAAATGAAAATAGAATCTATACAATAACTAGTTATTGTAGATTCTAATATAAAATCTTTAGAATAAAACCCAGTTAAAAAAGGAAAACCAATAATAGCCATAGAACCTATAAAAATACTAATATAAGTAAAAGGCATTTTATAAACTAAACCACCCATTCTTCTATAATCTTGTTCATCCAATAAAGTACTTATAATACTACCGGCTCCTAAAAATAATAATGCTTTAAAGAATGCATGATTAAATAAATGGAATAATGTTACATTATAATTTGATAAGCCTGAACAGAAAAACATGTAACCTAATTGACTACATGTACTGTATGCTATTATTTTTTTTATATCATATTGATATACTGCAACAAGGCCTGTAAATAAGGCGGTAAAACCACCAAATATTGTTATTATAAATAATATAATGTTTGAATACTCGAATATATAAGAAGAGCGAATTATAAGAAAAACACCCGCTGTTCTTTTTGTTAGTTATTTATTTCTATTAATTGCTTAATAGTACGGACTATATCTTAGATTCTATTTAACTCGTCTTCATCAACATTTAATAATAATTTATCTAAAAATTTTTCAATTTTTATTAAATCTTGAATACCTGTTTTTTTATAATCATTTTCAATATCTAATAATTTTTTTCAATATTTATATTTTTTTAATTTAAAAGTTTTTAATTTAAATTTCATAAGATATTCACATATTTTATTTTTTTCATTAATATCATCAACAACTAGTTTAGAAAAAGGTAAATTTCACTTTTGTTTTTCTTCAATTTTACTATTTATTTTAAAAGCCTCTTTTATTTTTGATAATAGATCTTTATTCAAATGTCAAAAAATACAACATAAATAAAGCTCTTTACCATTTTTTAATTTTTTACTTTTATGCCATCTTCCATAAAAAAAAACTCTACTATCAATAAAGCCCAAAAGTCAACTATTTGATAAATTTATAGGTTTTATATCATCTATATACTCTGGTAACAAATTTAATAAATTCATTTTTTTTAATTTAACTTTTAATTTTTTATATCATAATTTAAAATATTGAATTTTAGATGGACATCTTAAATTACCATTAAATATTTTTATTAATTTTAATAAATCAGCTACATTATCTTGTACAGAATATTCAATAATTATAGTATCTAAAAATTTTAATTTTCTAATATTACCAAAACCAAGTTTATTTTTTATAAAAAAAATAATTGCTTGATTTTTTAAAGAACAATTTAATTCAAATCTTAAATAACGTCTATTTACAATAAAAATATTTTCATTACCTTCAACAAAACCTACAAATCAATTTATAAAACCTTTACTTAAATTCAAATCTAAATCTTTCACGCATATAGTCTCTGAAGAGTCTTTTTTTAAAGTTCCTTGCTGATTTAACATTTTTTCCATTTTTTTTCTTTTTTTACAGTATATTCCAGCATATAGCAGAAAATATATATTTTTCTATTGATACTAATTTCAATAAAGGCTTTTTTAAAAATTTTTTTTTTATATTTTTCACCATCGTTGCTGCATGCAGTAACGATGATACAGGCGTTGGCCCTTCCATTGCATCAGCTAGTCAGGTATGTAGACCCACTTGAGCTGATTTACCAATGGCACCTATAAACAGTAGAAAAAGTATTAAATTTAATAAGTTTATTTCGCCAAAAATTAAAAAAAATTTAATATCTTTTATATAATCAACTAAACTAAAAACAATAATATAATCAGTTGTTTTAAATTTTCATAATAAAAATAATATACCTATAATAAAGAAAACATCAGCAATTCTATTCATAACCATTGCTTTTATAGCCCCTTTATTAGCAGCTATACGATTATATCAGAAGTTAATTAATAAATATGAACACACACCTACACCTTCTCATCCAACAAATAATTGTAAAAAATTATCAGCTGTTACAAGTACTACCATGAAAAAAGTAAAAAACCCTAAAAAGCTAAAAAATCTAATAATGAAAGGATCATGACCCATGTATCCTATACTATAGATATTAACACATAAAGAAATAAAATAAATAATTAATAACATTATTACAGTTAATGAATCAAATAATAATCCTATTTTTATTTGTATATTTTCAATTATTAATAAAGTATATAAATCACATACTATTATACTTTTATTAATGACTACTTCATAAAAAATTAATCAAACAAATATATTAGAGATACATAGGCTTAAAATAGATAAATATAAAGCAGTTTGTCTACCTATATATTTACAAAATAAACCTATTATTAGACTATTTATTAAATTAGAAAAAAAAATAAATATATACATATTTTTAATCTTTTACATAACCAATAAAAAAATAAACAATAGTTGGATTTATTTTTTGATCTTTTTTTATTCTTTTTAATAATATTTTTAAAACTTTGAATAAATCTTCTTTTTTTTTATAAAGATCAGCATGAAATATAGTTTTCCAAAATATTAAGTCCTCTTTATCTTCATAATTTTTCATATTAGTTTTATCTGTTACAATAAGATGCCCTGAAACTTTTTTAAGAGGAAAAATACTTTTAAATTTTTTTTCTTTTATAAAACATTTATATCTTCTCTCAAATTTTTTTTTATATTGATTATCCATACAATATTCTTCTTTTTTTAAATATCAAGGCATATAAACATCATAACTAATTATTTTATCTAAACGCGTTCAACTAAATACATAATCTAATTCTTCTAAAATAATATCATTAAAATCTTTTTTTTTACACAATTTTTTATTATATATATTTATCATATTATAAAACTCCTCTATAAAAAACGAATTTAATGTAATAAAAATATTAAAAATATCATAATTTTTTGCTTTAATATCTATTGTTATTTCTTTATTTTTATTATCTTCTATATTAAGAAAAAAAAATAAAAAAGTTAACGAATAGCTTCTTCTTTTTAATTCTTTATAATCTTTTAGATGGTGTTTCAAACATAATAATAATTTTTTTCATCCAGCTTTTTGTATTTTTACAGATAAATATATAATATCATAATTTGATATTATATATTTTTTTTTTAAAAAATAATTCATTTTATAATGACGTGAATCATTTTTTAATCATCTAAAAAGTAGATTTATAAATTTTATTTTATTTTTTTCATCTAAAAAATTGTTAGATATTATCGAATTTTTATTACAACTAATAGGTTTTTCTAGTTTTTCTCTCTTAAATGTGCGTCCTTTACATACAGGATAAGGTTGTAGTTTCATTTTTTTAATTATTTTTTTTGTGAATTTGGTGTATTTATATTAAGATTTCCCTTTTTTTCTTTTTTTACATAAACATTATTAAATTCACTTTTAAAACCTTTTTTAATTTTAGTTTCATCTTCTTCATTATATTTATTTACTGAATTAAATATTAATTTATTGTCGAAACGTTCTAATTCACTTCTATTAACGTAATTAGAGGCTAAATTAGAAGGTCCCATATTTCTATCTTTTAATGCATCATTTTTTATGATATTTTTTTTTGACTCAAAAAAAAAAGAAAAAATATTTGTTTTTCTTTTAAAATCGATCTCATTATTTGTTTTTTTTAAAAAAACATTCATATTAAACTTTTCTTTTTTTTTAATAAAATATTTATTTTTAAATTTAAATATTTTTATAATATAATTTTTTAAACTATTAGGCCCTTTTACTTCTTCGTTAGATATATAATTTAATAATTTATTAGTAGAAATTACATTATCATTTTTAATATTTTTTATATTTTTTTTTATTAAAAAATTTTTATTTATTTTTATTTTATTTTTTATTATTTTGTATAGATTAAATTCTTCCTTCATATATATACGATCTTTAAAATGTTTATGTAAATGCTTATTTTTTTCATTTTTTAAATATTTAACATAATTTTTTTTTTCTAAAAAAGAATGATAATATAATTTATTAAAAGTGTAATGTTTCAATACTGCATTTAAATAGTAATAATTATTCAAAGAAAAATTAAAAATTTTATTAGATAAAGTAATACGATGGAATGCTCTTTCTTTTCTTTTTTCTTGTTCAACAACTGGATTTTCATTTTTTATAATGGGTCTTCATGTAAATTCCTTTTTTTTTATTGCAAAATCTTTATCTATAATTTTTTTTTTAATATAATATTTTTTTAAAAATTTTAAATCTTTTTTTTTTGATTCTAATACTTTAAAAAAATATTTATAATATAAATAAATTTTTTTTTCTTTTTTTTTTATATTATATTTTAATTCTTTTATCATAAATTTCTTTTTTTTATTATATAAATAATCTCAATTTTTTTTTTCCATTAATTCTGCTATTACTATTTTATTACCTACTCAAATAGGGCTTAATCCTACCATTTTTGAAAAGTAATCTTTTTCTGTAGCTTTTTCATACATTCTTATTTTTGAACTTAATAAATCAAAAACTCATACATCTAAATTTATATATAAAGTTAAAAGATCTTTTATATGAGAATAATTAAGAAATTTCACAAAAAATATTAATAGAAGGACACTTAAAAAGAAATTTTTTCAATTTTTTTCTTTTTTTTTATTTTTTATATAATATAATTTATTTACACCAATTCTTATTAATAAAAAAAAAAATATTATTAAAACACATAAAAAAAAATATAATTCTTTTTTATATATTAATAATGGTAGTGTTATTACAAAAAAAAATATATAAATTGAAACCATTTCTATATGATATGTAGTAATATTCCATATATAATTTATATAAATAGACCTTCATTTTCTTATATCTATATTAAAGAATAAATAATATTTATAACCACTTTCTTTTATTGTAAATTTAGCTATAAAATAATAGAATAGTATTAGTAATAAAATAGTCCTATTAAAATATATAATTTTTATCCATAATCAAAGGAATGGATAAAAAAATATATTATTAATTCAAAATATATAATACATTAATACACCTATATCTATTAATAATAATAAATATATTGTAAGACAGTATATTAAATATAGTAGTATTATATTTTTTTTCATAATTTTATATTTTTTTATCCATTCCTATTAACTATATAGAATTAAAAAAGCCATCATAATTGCTAATAGACCCATTGCTTCACATAAAGCAAAACCTAATAAAGTTAATTGAAATAATTTAGGTTCTTGTAATGGATTTCTACTAATCCCTAAAACTAATGCTCCAAATACTATACCGATACCAGCTCCTGCTCCTGCACATCCTATTGTTGCTAATCCTGCTCCTATTGATTTACCTGCTATTGTTATTGCGCTAAAAAAAATTGATTTCATTATTTTTATATTTATTTATTCTATATATATTTATTTTAATTATTTTAAAAATTCGTTTTTTTTTACTATTTTTTTTTATTATATGTTTATTAGCGTTATATAAATAAGTCTTCTATTTCTTTTAATAATCTCCAATTTCTTTCTTCTATACTTTCTTTTTCTAATCCAAAATACCAGTCTTCTCTAGTTTCTTTCAAAAATAAATCTATTCAAATTTTTACCTCTTTTTCTACTAATAACTTATCTTCCTCTTCTTTACTACTTATATAGAAGTGTCAACCTCTATTTCATTCTGTTAATCTATTTAATCTAGATAGACGTGCACTCATATTATCTACTAAATCTTTTACTTTTTTTGAATAAGGACTATAAACTGGTAATTCTAAAGGGTTTTCATTAACTGGTACTATACCTATTAGCAAGTATAACCTATCAAAAAATTCTATATTTTTATCTAGATTATAAAAAGGTAAATCATTTTTATTTTCTTCTATTTTAAAATTATCTACATCAAAAAAATCAAAAATATTATAATCACTTTCAATTTCATAAATTTTTCATCATTTTTCATATTTATAAGTTATATAATTACAACTATCATTTCCTATATAATTATTTATATCATATACAATAAATAATAATAATTTTAATCTTAATAAAAAAAATATATATAAAAAATCTAAATCTTTTTTTATATCCTCTGTTAACTTTAGATTTAACTTTTCTATTTTTATTAAAAAAAAAATAATATTTGTTATAGCACTAGGGCCATAACGTACGGTCATTGATGGTAGTTTCATTCATACTAATATATTAATATATATATATCAAGAAGGTCTATTTTTGATTTCTCTTCATATATTTGTTGTATCAAATCAAGTATCTTTTTTATAGTACTCCCAATATTTATAGAACCCTTCATCTAATTCTAACTTTAAACAACTACTTGTTATGTCTATATATTTTCTATCAATTAAAAAAAATTTATATAAACTTATACTTATTATAAATATACCACAAAATGTACTATTATTTCTTAAATATATTAAATAATCAGTATTAATAAAATTATTTATATATTGAATTTTAAAATACTCAAAATCTCTACCAATATATTTTATCATACAATTAATAAAAATTAAAAAAAAATATACAAATATAAATAAATAAAAAGGACCACATTTATTATATAAACTATGATATAAATCAGTAAAAATTAATACACTTAAAACAAATCCAATAATTCTAATAATAAAAAATAAAGAGAAAGGAAACCCTTTCATATGATTCATTATTCTATATATAAAACCAAACATTAATTTAAATGGACCAAACATTAAATTTATTATAAAATAATAAAAAAAAAATACTTTTTCTAGTTGGAGATCCGTTAGTTTATACTTATATTCAACTTTTACCTTATAAACTAAATTTCTTACAATTTTAAATAATAATTTATCAAAATGTAAAAAAAAAACTAAAAATGGATTTTTTCATTTTTGTATAAATAATAATATTTTTAATATGATTTCAAAATTACTCTCATTTTTTCTTATAAACGTTTTTAATTTTTCATTTTTTATTATAACATAAAGGAATATTTCCATTAATATTTTTCATATCAATAATATTGATAATAATATTAAAAATATTATAAATCTTTCTTTTTTTATAAAAAATATTATAAATATTATTAAAAAAAAAAAAAAATATACTAATTTTTTTTTTTTACTATTATTTAAACTTTTAAAAAATTTGATATCTTTCTCAAAAAATTTATTTAAAAAACCCATTACTATAAATTATCTAAATGATTTATTCAACTTGTTATAGAGTCACCATATATTGAATCTGGAAATTCTTCATATGGATTTATCTCACTATATATTAAATCTAAACAATTTTTATTTACATCTAATAATTTGAATTTTGTAACTTCAGTAATCTTTTTTAAACTTGTTGCTAATTCACGTTGTAACTCTATACTATCATTTTTAAATGATTTGTTATTTTTTAATACAAAATACTCAAAATAGTCAGTTCTACGTAATTTTTGCTTATATGTTAATGGTATTGAATAAAAATCTTTATTTTTGATATTATCATGATATAAAAATAATGGTGTATATTTATTTGGACCGCCATAATCTACTATATTTTTGTTTGTCGTAATTACATGGTAAATAATAGTTACATATGTATCGTCTTCTTCTATTATATCTGTTATAGTTGAATGTCTATAAGATAAATCGATTGCATTCATTCTTTTTAAAGTAACAAAAAGCTGCTCTTTTGATATTAATTTTTTTTTAAATGCTATATTAACTTCTTCTATAATTACATTTTTAAGATTTAAAAAAGATGTTTCTAACATACTTTCTTCTAATTTTATAGAATAATTATTATCTATTTTACCATATGTTGCAAGAGTTCTATTTACTTTCATTGGTTGCATTACACCAGATATTACATTTTTTATCGCTACAGTTGTTGTCGTATTTGTATTTAATACTTGCTCATTTTCTATATATACTTTATTAGACTTAGCTAAATCTAAGCTTTTTAATTTAGATGTAATAGAAATATTATTATTTATTTTTATAATACTTTCATTACTAACAGTGATTATATCCCCACTTTTTTTTAAATTACGAACATTACTAATACTAAACATAAAGCGTTTATAAATTTGATTAATAAAAATTAAATCGTCTTTTTTTTGGTTATTTTGTAAATTACTCAAATTAAAATTATTTGTAAAATATTTACTATTATTTATTTTCATTTTTTTTATATATTTATATATAATTTGGTCTATATTTTATATTATCTTTTTTAGCTCTTTGTTCTATACATTCTTCTATTTCTAAAAGAAAAGCTTCTTTAGTCTTATAGCCATTAGGTTTTAATTCTAACTTTTTTTTAAATAATTCAAGATATAAAAAACACAATAATACATTCGATATGCTACTATTATATTACCCTTTTAAAAACTAAAAATATAATTTATTTTATTTTCTTCCATTTTTAGTTTTTTTTTATTTACTATTTATTTATATATTGTTTTTTTTTATTTTATAAATTTGATTAATAAAAATTAAATCGTCTTTTTTTGGTTATTTTGTAAATTACTCAAATTAAAATTATTTATACTATTAAAAAATCATGGAGGCGGGACTTGAACCCACAACCTTTTACACCCAAAATAAACGTTCTACCTATTGAACTACTCCATTATATCCTAAAGGAATTGAACCTTTATTTTTTGTTTAGGAAACAAACGTTTTACCATTTAAACTAAGGATAATAATGGTCCGAACAGGACTTGAACCTGCATCGTACCCATTATGAGCGGGACGCTCTACCATTAAGCTATCGGACCTATATTTTATTATAAAATTATTAAATTAAGGTGGTAAATGGGAATCGAACCCACATTTTTATAGTCACAATATAATGTTCTACCTTTAAACTATTACCATTAAAAATTGACATCGGAGGGACTTGAACCCTCAAAAGCCATAGCCTAAATATGGAGTGTCTACCATTCCACCACGATGCTCAAAAGCTGAGATGGGGATCGAACCCATACTTTTTGTTTTGCAAACAATTACAATACCATTATGTTACTCAGCTTTTAAGTCCCGCGAGGGAATCGAACCCTCATCATATGATTAACAGTCACATGTTCTACCATTAAACTAGCGAGACCTATACCTACGGAGGGACTTGAACCCTCACACTAATTACTCAATAGAGGATTTTAAGTCCTCCGCGTCTTCCATTCCGCCACGTAGGTTTAAGGACGTGGAGGGATTTGAACCCTCAATACCGTTTTGGTAACACTTTTCAAGAGTGCCGCAATAACCATTCTGCCACACGTCTTTTTTATTATGTGAAGGGAGAGAATCGAACCCTCTTCTTCTGATTTTCAGTCAGATGTTCTACCATTGAACTACCCCCATTTGAACCGTATGGGATTTGAACCCATCTTTCTGCCGTGAAAGGGCAACGTCCTAACCGAATAGACGAACGGTCCTTTATACTTTTAATCCAGAGAGAAGGGCTTGAACCTTCATTTTTAGTATCAAAAACTAATGTCCTGCCAGTTAGACGATCCCTAATATAATATCATTATAGTATTCATAAAAATTAATTTTATTTCAATCTTAAAAAGATCTAACTAAATATTTATAGCTTTAAAAAAAAAATTCTTCTGATTTTTGATTTTTACTACAAATTTTTTTTTTATGAATAATCTATAATGATGCTCTAGACAGGGATCGAACCTGCAACCTACTGCTTAGAAAACAGACGCTCTACCTATTAAGCTACTAAAGCTTTATGTGTCGGATAGGACTTGAACCTACATCGGGAAACCCATAGATTTACAATCTAACGCATAACCTTTCTGCCACCGACAATATTTATTATTCTATGCTTCATGTGGGATTTGAACCCACATCCCAAGGCTTACAAAACCCGTACTCTACCTTTAAGCTAATGAAGCTCTTTTTTATAGTTATATGCACTTAGTTGGATTTGAACCAACGGCTTTTTGCTTATCAAACAAACACTCTACCCCTGAGTTATAAGTGCTACGAAGGTAATTGGACTTGAACCAATAATGCTGATTTTGAAGACCAGTGTTTTACCATTAAACTATACCTTCTATTTCCCTGGTAAGGGAATCGAACCCTTATCAACGGATTAAAAGTCCGCTGCATTGCCACTATGCTAACCAGGGGTTTGGAAATGATGGGACTTGAACCCATACCTTTTGTATGCAAAACAAATGTTCTACCAGTTATACTACATCCCCTGATTATTATAATTGGACGAGGTGGGATTTGAACCCACGAGCTAAGAAAGCCAAGACTTAGCAAGTCTCCACAATAACCACTCTGTCACTCGTCTTTTTAAAATGAGCAGCTCACAGGAATTGAACCTGTACTTTTAGTTTCGAAGACTAATGTTCTACTATTAAACTAGAGCTTTTTTAATACTCTTGATTGGAATTGAACCAATATCTTCACATTCGCAATATGACATTCTAGCCTAATTAAACTACAAGAGTAGATAGTCATTTTTCAAAGGTAATTGGACTTGAACCAATAATGCTGATTTTGGAGACCAGTGTTTTACCATTAAACTATACCTTCTACTTTTTTTTTAAGAGTTTTTAAATTAATTTAAAAACTCTTTACTCCCGCACCAACTTCCGTTAGCACGACCTTGTTACGACTTAGCACTCATTGCTCATACAAATATCTTTACCAATTAAAAACAAGGTTAATAAAAAATTTTTTTTTATTTTTTTTACAAGATTTAATCCCGGTAAATTCCACTAATATCAACTCTAAGCGCTTGACGGGCAGTCTGTACACAAATCTAAACAATTTTCACCGTTTTGTTATGATAAACGATTACCAAGCTATTCCTACTTCATGTAACTAAGTTTCAAGTTACAATCCGTACTTAGGTAATTTTTAAGATTAGCCAAATTATAAATCTTAGCAACACTTTGTGAGTAACATTGTATCATATGGATAGCCCAATATATAAAGGGCATAACGACTTGACATAATCCTCTCCTTCATCTGATTTTTTATCAGCAGTAAATCTATTTTTTCTTTTTAAATTTATAAAAAATATAATAGATTCAAGGGTTACATTCGTTAGAGGACTTAACCAAACATATCAAAACACGAATTGACGACAGCCATGCACCGCCTGGTGTTCATTCTTTAGAAAAATTTTAATACATTTTTAAAATTTTTCTCAATTTTATAAAAAATTTCAAATAAACCTACTATATTGGTAAGATGTAGTGCGTTATATCAGATTAAATCATATGATCCACAGCTATAAGGATTTACCGTCAATTCCCTTGACTTTCGGCTTTGCAACATTACTTGCCAGGTAGAAGATTTACGCGTTAACTTGAAACTCTATTATATCAAAAAATTTCATTATTAAATTTTTTATAAAGAAGACAAAGATTGAATTCTACAAAAAATAGAATTTTAAATAAATTTTTATTACTTTTTGATTTAAATAAAGTCTAATCTTCATAGGTCAGGGCGTGGACTACTGGGGTTACGAATCCCATTCGAGACCCACGCTTTAGCACTTCAGAGTCAATTTAATATTGTTAAATGCTTTCGCCTAAAGGTTATCTCTTATATTTTTGCACATTTTACCATTACATATAAGGTATCTTTAACATCTAATAAATTCAAAGCTAAAATGTTTTTTTAATATTCCAGAAAATTGGACTTCTGTATTTTATTAAAAACTTTTTTAACCTCCTATGTGGCCTTTTACACCTAGTTATGAGGTCAAAGACTTGCACAATCCGTATTACCGCGGCTGCTGGCACGAATTTAGCCTGTGCTTACTTATAATTACCTTCATTATATTCATTATAAACTAAGTTTTACAATGTCATATGACACCTTAATCACTCTCGGAGACTTGCTGGATCATACTTGTATATATTGTCCAATATTCCCTACTGCAGTCAAGGATGCTCAGGCACTTTTTCAAGCCCGTTGTGGCAGTACGTTCATTAAAACCTGCTAGGCATCTTAGGCTTGAATACATTTTAAGTTATTCAACTACCATAATACCGTAGAAGCCCATACAATTTATTGCGCATTATGCTTTATATTATATTTAATATAATTAAATACTTTATTTAATTGAGTTTGCTCAAACAATAATTTAGGTTCTTCTATTATACTCACCTTTACGCCATTTAAATTTTTAAAATAAAATTTAAAACAAGCTTGCATGTATTAGGCAGGCTCCAAGCCTTCCAACCGAGCCAGGATTAGACTCTCAATTACTGTTATAAATAAATCTATATTTATTTAATATATATAATTCCATTTTTTACTTTTTTATCCAAAAAACACTATTACTCTTTTTAATTAAATGGGGGAGGCAGGAGTCGAACCTACTAGATTAGAACCATGAATACTATTAACAACCGTGTTACTCCCCCACGATGGCTATGGGATTCGAACCCATATCAGCTTGCTCGACAAGCAAGTATTTTAACCGTTAAACTAAGCCACCTACCCCTTTTAAAATTATAATACTTTTTTAAAATTTCATAATATGAGTTTTATTAATAAAATAGAAGGAGTCACTATTTATTAATAAGACATTCATATTTGTTAGAATTTTTATTTTTACAATGTAATCTAACAATACATTAACCTATACATATAGATATATAGGCTCGAAGAATTTTTTCTTCTTAAGGATTTTACCTCTTTTTTTATTAAAAAAATTTATAAAAATATACATTAAAAAAAAAATATATTATAATATAATAAGCCTCGTTCTTTAAAATTTTTTATTATATAATCTTAATTAAAACAATAACAGATAATATTTAAAAAAAAAAAATATATATATATATTTTATATTAAAAAAAAAAATATAGAATATTAGTTTATTATAGCTATATGTATTACTACAATTACACTTAAAAACTAACGATATTATTATCTATAATCTTCTTATAAAAATTAATCTTAAGAATTTTTTCCTACTTAAATGTATTCAGTAGTTAAATAAAATGAATGTAGCTTTTTGGTATGCTTTTGATCAAACAACCAATAAACAATTGATTCATGGGGCATTTACTTTAAAACAAATAAGATTTAACAAAAAAAGTAAAAATCGTTTACTCTCTCACTCATGCATTCTTCTCATACTAGCTCCCCTTCCTTTCAATTTTATACGCCCATAGTAGATAGGGACCAAACTGTCTCACGACGTTCTAAACCCAGCTCACGTACCTTTTTAAACGTCGAACAGACGTACCCTTGGTTCTACCTACGTAACCAGGATAAGATGAGCCGACATCGAGGTGCCAAACGGTTCCGGCAATAAGGACTCTTGGGAACCATTAGCCTGTTATCCCTAGCGTAACTTTTATCCGTTAAGCAATAGCCATTTTTCTTTGTGCTATTGGATCAATATAGCCGACTTACGTCCCTGTAAAAAATGTCTTTTAAACAGTCAAACTAATATAAAGTATTATCCTTATAAATAATCTTTTGCACGCCTCCGTTACTTTTTAGGAGGCCACCGCCCCAGTGAAACTACCCATCATACATTGTCTTTTATTAAATTAGTTTAAGATACTCAAAGAAATTATTATCTCACCTTTGCCTAATTTTTTAGCTAATGCTAAGAATTCATAAGCTCCATAATCTATGCTGCATAATTAAGTATTTTAAATCAATGTAAAATTATAGTAAAGCTGCATAGGGTCTTTCCGTCCCACTATAGGTAATCCGTATCTTCACGGATACTACAAATTCACTAGAATAAAGCCTGAGACAGTAAAGCAGTCGTTACTCCATTCATGCATGTCAACAATTAATTGACTAGGGATTTCGCTACCTTAAGACAGTCAAGGTTACTGCCGCCGTTTACTTGAGTTTATTTTAAAAAATTTTATTTTTTAAAAATTTTTTAATTTTTACTTTCAAGCACTGGGCAGGAGTCAGACAATTTACTTCATATTTCTATTTTGCATTGTCTTGTGTTTTTATTAAACAGTCGCCACTTCCGATTCTGTGCCACTTCAATTCAGTCTCTACGTAAATAAATTTTATAAAAAATTAAATTCACTATACAAAAATGAAGTATCCTTTCTCCCGAAGTTACAGGATCAATTTGCCGAGTTCCTTAGACTTTATTTTTCTATACGCTTTTGTATTCTCTACTTAACTACCGGAGTCGGATATAAGTACGGTTTTATTTTTTTTTTAGCTTTTTCTCGAATAAAATTAATTAAATAAATTAAATCTATTAAATTTATTTAAAAAAAATTATTTTCACTATTTTTATAAAATTCTATAGTATAAAATAGATACCCATCAATTTTTACGGTTTTAACCTAAATTTTAGGGACCGACTAAATCATTGCTATACATTCGCAAACAATGCAAACCTTAGTTTTTCAGCGTTAATGATTCATTATTAAAATTACATTAATTCATGTTACTAATTCCAACATTTTTACTTTTGATATCTCCAATAAATTTTACAACTTATCTTCTAATGTAAGATATACAAAACATTCTGCTACCATTTTTTTATTAAATTCATAGCTTCGGTAAAATATTTAGAGTCCTTATTATCTTTAGTTTCATATTTTAATACAAAGGTGAGCTTTTACGCTTTCTTTAAAAGATGGCTGCCTCTAAGCAAACTTTCCTTAGTGTTTTATTTCAACAAAACCTTTTCACTTAATATTTATTTATGGACCTTAGCTTATGATCTGGGCTGTTTCCCTTTTGACATATAGCCTTCTAGTTATATGTCTGTTTGCCTTTTTTTTTATATAATTTAATTTTAAGTTTTACTGAGTTCAAAGAGATTAGAAAACCCCCCCTAGATCAATGAGCACTTTACCTAAATTTATTTTTAAAAGACACGCTACCTTAATAGCTTTCGCAGAAAACCAGCTATTACCAAAGTCGGTTAGCTTTTCACTCCCAATTGCAAGTCATCCCAGTTTAATGCAACAAACACGGGTTCGGCCCTCCTTTAAATTTATAAGATTTAAAATCAGCCTGCTCACAATTAAATCCTCTGGTTTCGGGTTTAAATTATATAACTTATTTCACTAAATATTTCAAACTCGATTTCTCTATGCCTACTTTTTAACATTAAGCTTGCTATATAATTTAACTAGTTGGACCCTTGTGCAAAAGGTACATTATTACTTCAAAAAGCTCTAATCGCTTGTAAGTTTAAGATTTCAGTTAAATTTTTCAACTTTCACTTTAATTACTATTACACTATCGGTTATTAATATATATTTTTTTTTTGTAATAAATCTTACAATATTCAAATATTTATATACATAAAATATTTTACTTATATATAAATGAAAATTTTAACAAAGGACTTTTACCTTCTTTGGTATTATATATTCTTATATATAATATTTAAAAAATTTTTTATTTATTATTATCATGTTCCCTCACCAGTACTTACGATTTTTAACTTCTTCCTACAACTACTTAGATGTTTCAATTCATTGTGTCTTTTATTTAAGAATATTTATTCTTAAAAGCTTTTTTTGAGAATTTTTTCTATAGGGTATTAATCTTTTATTATAATTTATTCACTAAAGATTACATTTCGTTAATGATTTGACGCCCTTTTTATATTAATACCAAGTCATCCATCTTAAACTCTTTTTCTTTTAGTTTTTAATATATATATATATATATTTTTTTTTTTCTTTTTTCTATTTAACAAAAATTTCTTCTTAAGGATTTCACCTCTTTTTTATTTTGTTATTTCTACTATTTTCTCTAGCACTTCGCTTAAGGCAATAGCAAGAAAAACATAACCCATTTCATCCTTTGAAAGTTTTAATCAACAAATAAAAGCTACTCCACCAATAAATTTTAACATTAAAGAATTTTTATATATTTCTTTATTATAATATTCTTTTTCTTTTTCTTTTTCTTTCTCTTTCTCTTTCTCTTTCTCTTTCTCAGAATCAGAATCAGAATCAGAATTATTATTAAGTGGTGTATCTTCTACTATATTATTAGAAATTATTTCATTAAATGCATCATAAAATAAAAAGTCCATATTAAAAATTTTTATAATTAATAAAATAATTCTTATTAAATTACACAATTTTTTAATTATTTTCATATTTTTTTTTTTTTTATAATAAGTTTTTTAATTAAAATCAAAATTTTAATTTTAATTGTATTTTTAATTTTAGCTTTAATATATAAACTAAAAAAAACAATAAACATAACAATTTTTCTTATTTTTTTTTTAAAACGCTTATAATATAAAAATAAACGATAATTATATCAAAAAAAATAAAAGACACTATAAACACGTATTCTTCATTTTAATACTTTATAACCTCAAATTATTCTAGTATTTATTAAATAAATTATATAATTTTTAGATTCCCTTATTTTACGTAAAAATATATGCATATATACAACTGTAAGACCTCAATACATTCTTCGATGATAATATAATTTATTAAAAAGTTTTACATATTTATTTTCCTTTTTTTTTTTATTTATTTTTTTTATATCTGTAGTTTTTTCAAAAAAAAAAGCTTTTTTATTAAAAAAGCTTTTCTTTTTAATAACTATATATCTATTTATATATAAATTATATATATAATTTTTTTGAAAATAAAATAAAAAAATATATTCTAATAAATAAAAAAAACCAAAAATTATACCTGTTATTATTTGTAAAAAAAAAGATTGTGATCTAAAGTAGTTATTACTTAATTTATATAATAATAGATAAAGTGATACTATCTTCATTGTTTTTTTTATACTTTATTTAATTTAACTATATATTTTTTTTTAATTTTATATTTAGATTTATAATTAAATTTATTTTTTCTTAATTTTAAACCTAAAAACATTACTAAATTTTTTCAATAAAAAAATAAAAAATTTAAATCTTTGTTTAAATCTTGTGGTTTTCTATATAAACTACTATATTTTTTTTGTTTTTTTCATTTATATAATTTTTTACTTTTATATCTAAATGAATATACATATTTATAGTCAAATGAGTTAATACCCTTAGTTTTTTCTAAAAATTTATTTTTATAATATAATTGTCTTTTTTTTTTTTGTTTATAAAGTCTAACTAAATAAAATAAATTAATATTATTATTAATAAAACTATCAATCATAATATTAAATTTATTTAAATAAAAAAAAAATATAAAACTATAAAAGTGTTTAAAGCTTAATGGAATTTTTTTCCTTTCCATTTTTATTCTTTTTTTTACCATAACACTTTTAAATTTTTTTACAGAAAAATCACTTAATCGAATAAAATTATTTAAGAAAGATTTAAATACACTTACTCCCTCTATTTTATTTAAAAGATGTTTTCTTTTAAATTTAATTCTATATTTATATGAAAAATTTTTATAATTTAACACATTAAATTTATTATATATATAATTTTTATTTAAATCATAAAACTTATCATATATAAAAGCATTAGTTTCACTATTTGTTCCTTTATGTTTTAAGGATAATTTTAAATTAGCACCCCGTCAAAAAAAAAAAAAAAAACCATTATTTAAGCTTTTATAGTTATTAATAATATTTGGTAAAAAAATTTTTTTTACATTAATCTTATATATCATTTTTTTTTTTAATTTAACTAAATTTTTTAATCAATAAGATAGAGTTTTAAAACGCTCTATATTTCTATTAAAATAATACCAAATTAAAACTTTTTTATATTTACATTGCATAATATATTGTATAATTATATTATGCATAAAACTTATAGATTCTAAAGAATCATCATTACACGCTATTGGTATATTATAAATATAACTTTTTACATTAACATCTACTAAGCCTATACTTGCTATTTTTGTACTTGCAGCTTCTTTAGCTATTATATAACAATTATCTGTGCTTGAAATAAATACTGCACGTGGTCAAGAGAATCTTGTATATATTCATTTATCAAAAATATCTCTTACTTTATTACTATTTATAAATGCTTTTTTCATTAAATAAAATCTATATTCTTTAGTTATTACATAAAAATTAGAAATAAGACCTCTTATTCATCTACGTGTTACATAGAATTCCCCAGTATTAAAAGAACTATTTTTTATTATATCTTCCTTTGTTAAATCAAAATCTACAAATCAAAAAGGAAACCCCATATTAATTACATATTTTATTAAAACATATGATAATTTTAACATTTTTAATGTATTAAATAAATTTAAAATTGTAATTCTTCCTCTTATTTTAAAAATTAGTCAAGAAGATGACAATATAGTATTATGTATACTATGCCCTATATAAACTTTATACTTACTTAACTGAACTATAGATGTATATAATAAATGCATTTTTTTTATTTATAAAAACTACTTGCTTTATAGAAATCCATTGCAATAGGATTTATTATATCTAATTTTTTTGGTGGATGTAAATAAAGTATAAAAAAAAATATTATAGATATATACATATATTTTGGAAAAAAAAATAAAAAAGCTTTTTTTTTTAATCTTTTATAAAAATTTCAATAAATATAATTTTTTTCTCAAACTCTAAAAGTAACTAAATCCATCGGTTTAATAATAAAAGATACGTGACATCTAAAAATTTTATTTACTGCTATATTATTACTTCTTATATAATTTAGACTTTCAAACATATTCGATAAAAAAGAAGCGCGATAAATAAACGCAGGTAAACTACATTCCATTCTATTTATTAAATTTAATTCAAAAACACCATCTTTTTTTTTTGCCTTTTTAACTATTTTTTTTAATTTTTTTAGAGTATACATTATATAAAAATTTTTAGCTAATTTTTTATCTACAAATTCTTTTTTATATTTATTTTTTTTTTTTTTTTTTTTTTTTTTTTTTTTTTTTTTTTTTTTTTTTTTTTTTTTTTTTTTTTTTTTTTTTTTTTT
>Ga0134124_10000593_pt1 | contig 29731 bp, 25 predicted proteins | sample KB304_FD_96880 | JGI IMG/M metagenome (GOLD analysis project Ga0134124, IMG submission 96880) | Terrestrial soil microbial communities without Nitrogen fertilizer from Kellogg Biological Station, Michigan, USA - KB3-0-4 | ecosystem: Environmental > Terrestrial > Soil > Unclassified ... | reverse complement strand
GAAATCTGACGCCAGCGGCGCATGGTTTCGCTCCATTGATGAAATAGAGGGATGAATAGAGGTCTGCCGCAATCCTTCGCGGATCAGGTTGTGTAGCGGCCGGCATTGATGTTGATAGTCTGGCCGGTGATCATCTTGTTTTCGGCCAGGAGAACGGCGACCTGCGCTACCTCATCGGGGGAGCCGACCATCTCGGCAGGAATCGTCTTGCGAACGTCGGCGGGGACGCCGGCAGCCATGTCGGTTTCGATCAGGCCGGGAGCTATGGCGTTGGCGGTGATGCCGTCTTTGGCGAGTTGCAAGGCGTAGGAGCGCGTGAGGCCGAGGATGCCGGCTTTGGAGGCGGCGTAGTGAGGGCCAATGATTCCGCCGGTCTGAGCGGCGATAGAAGAGAGGTTGATGATGCGTCCCCAATGGGCGGCGCGCATGCCGGGAATGACGCGTTGAGAGACCAGGAACATCGATGTGAGGTTGACGCGGAGGTAGCGTTCGAAGATTTCTTCCGTGACCTTTTCGGCAGGGAGGAGCTCGGCGATGCCGGCGTTGTTGACAAGGATGGTGGGCGGGCCGAGTTCTCTTTCGATGGTGGAGACGAGGCGGTCTACGTCCTGCGTTTTAGAGACATCGGCCTGGACGGGAAGGGCGTTGCCGCCTTTCGCTCGGATTTGTTCGCAGATGGATTTAGCGGCGGCGGAGTTGGAGTTGTAGTTCACGGCAATGTCGGCACCGGCGCTAGCAAGAGCCAGGGCGATGGATTTGCCGATGCCGCGGGAGGCGCCGGTTACGAGAGCGACCCGAGAGGTGAGGGCGGACATTTCTTGTTCCCTTGCGTTGAATGGAGCGAGTTTAGCAGAGTTACGTTGCGTGACTTGGTCTAAGTACAGTCGCATCCTCGGACATCGACGATTGCCGAGCAGTGAGCGCGGTGATCGTGCTCACGCCGGGCGGGGCAAGCATCGCCCTTCCGGTCGGAAACAGAATCGGCTCCCTTGCGGGAGCCGATTGGTGATTCAAACCAAGATTGATTACAGATCGAAGCGTTAGTCGCCAGCGACGGGTTCTGCTTCCTGCTTGGGCGCCGGGGCGATGTTGACCGGCTTGCCGGCGTTGGCGAAATTGGCCGGGATGGCTTTGGCGATGTCTTGTACGGTGCCGATCTGCACGACGGTCGGCTGGGGCTTCTTCAGCACCAGCTCCTCGTAAATAGCGCGGACCTTGGCCTGTTCTTCGTAGGCTTTCTTGCGGCGCGCGCGCTCTTCTTCGGCGGCGGTCAGCGGGATATCGTGCTCGAGGTGGCGGACGCGGGCAGCGTCATCGGCGTCAATACGCAGGGAGTGTTCATAGCTCTGGAGATTGACGTTTTTGCCCTTGGCATAGATCTCGTGCTTGCCGTGGGTCTTGTACCACTCGGCGACGGTCGCGTTCTTGTGCATGTTCTCGATGATCTGGCGCCAGCCTACTCCGGTGTTATAGGCGCAGAAGCTGATTTCGCCCTGCTGAGTGGCGTAGGGAATGATGCACATTTCGGTGCGGCGGAAATCATAGTTGAACAGATCCTGGAACCACATACCGGCGATAAAGAGGAAGTTCCACGGATCGGTCTTGCGGCGCTTCATGGCGTCTTCGAAATTGCGCTCGGGTGAAGTACGGCCATACTTCGTGGTGGAGCGCCTGGTGAGCGCCCAAGTCTTGTCGAATTTCTTGAACAAGTCGAACAGCGTGAGGCCCTTGGGCCCTTCGAACGGCCGGTAGTTCTTGAGCAGCGCCAGGGCCATCATGAAGTTGGAGAAGTTCTTGCCGCGCGCCGCGTCGGTGATAGCCGTCACATCTTTGGTCAACTGAGTCGCATTGAGGAAGCGCGGAACCGGCGCCCACTCCTTGGTCTCTTTGTTGATCATGAGCGCGGTGCCGACACCGCAGTTCGGGTGGCAGCCACAGGAGAGCGAGCCCCACGTGGATTCGGTGCCCTTGACCATGTCCGCGAAGCCCGCGAAGGTGCTGATGAAGGAGATCGGGAACCAGTCGCGCGTCGGTTCGACCTTGCCAACCTGATTGCTGACGTCTTTGGCGAGATGCGAAAGCGTATAGCGCTGGCGGAGCCGGCGTTCGGGAGTGATGTCTTCGTCACGGCCGGTGAAGGACACGGGCTGGAAGCTGACGAAGGCGATCTTCTTGGGATTTTCCATCGCGAACTTCACGACGCTGCCGACCTGGTCGTTATTCACATTGTTGACGATGGTGACGACCAGCACGATTTCGATGCCGGCTTCGTGCATGTTTTCGATGGCCCGCAGCTTGACGTCGAACAGGTTGCCGATCTGGCGGTGGCTGTTGGCGTCGTTGCCGATGCCGTCGAACTGCAAGTAGGCGTAGCGCATGCCCGCTTCGAAGGCTCTCTTGCTGAATTCCTTGCTCTTGGCGAACTCAATGCCGTTGGTGGCAGCTTGAACGCTGTTGTAGCCGATCTTGCGGGCGTAAGCGACGGCATCGAGGAACAGCGGGCTCATGGTGGGCTCGCCGCCGGAAAACTGCACGGACATCTGGCGGCGCGGCTTGATCTTGAGCGCGTTGTCTAAGATTTCTTTAACTTCGTCCCAGCCAAGCTCGTGTACGTAGCCAACCTGGTTGGCGTCCATGAAGCAGGGATCGCACATCATGTTGCAACGATTCGTCAGGTCGACGGTGAGAACCGAGCCGCGACCGTAACGAACGGTCGAGGAGCCGTGCTTGTGAAGGTCTTCGTCGTTGTGGGCGGGGATGTCGCGGCCAGGGAACTGCTTTTCAATCCACTCCAGGAATTTTGCGTCGACGGCCATCATGTCTTCGTAATGGCCGTGGAGCGGGCAGTCTTTCACCATCCAGATCTGTCCGTCGCGCTCGACGATCTGGGCCTTAATTTCGCCAACCTTCTCATGCATGAGGTCGCGCCAATCTTTTTTGCCGGCGATGATGGATTCGCGGGCTTCTTTAACGCAGGCGGGACAGAGAGAATCGGTCTGGCGAGGGAAGCCGAGCGTCGGCTTGGTCTTCTCCCAGGATTTCAACAGGGGCTTGTCAGACCATTGGGGAGTGACGGACGGATTGGGATTGCGCTTGTTGAAATGCTGAATAGTATTAAAGGTGACCGCCGCGCCTTTGCAAAGAACCCAATCGATCGATCGAAGAATCTGCGTGCCTACTGTATTCGGCATAAACCTCTACCCTCCGCTCAGAAATGCAACAACTCAACTACATGGCCCCAAATAGGAATTGCGACCTAAATTCAGCCCTAGTGCCCCCGGCTGAAAAAGACTGTGTGCCATTAAACGTACCACGCGAGTGGGTACGGCCCAATAAGTCTTTGGGCTCGTATAGTTTGAGGGTAAACAGGGCGAGAAGCCAGTCGGTTGCGGCGAACGGTCAAAATGGGGGGTCGAACGGCAAGAATGGGTACCAGGCGGCTCCATTCCGGGGCGGCGGACAGGGCAATTGGATGGACCACTGGTTGCAAAACGGGCTGGCTGTGGAGCTTGCGGCGGTTGTACGAATCGGGAGCGACCCTGCTACTCGTTCAAAATGGGACGTAGGACCGCGGTGACGAAATGCGCGAAGTGGGACGCACCCTCATCAAGTTGCAGCCAGCGCACCACGCAGTGATCGGTCAAATACTTCCCCACGCGCGTTTCGGGAATGCCCAGATGATCGGCAAGTTGCGGCTTGATGGAATCGGCGCCGCGGCGCGTCGAGCCTCCCCGCAAGAGATTCGGAATGGCAATGCGCAGGGTCTGGCAGGCCTCGACATAGTAGTAGCTGGTAAGGTCGGAATCGCTGAGCAGGAACACCCCGGGTCCCGCGGGGGCGGACCCTGAGTCGGCGAGGGTTATCGGCGCGCACGTCAGCAGCCGTCGGAATTGCATCTCGAGCAGCGAGAGGCGTGAGGAAAGCCCAGGATCGCCGTAACGGCCACGCAGAGCGATTCCACCGGCATCGACAGCGGCGGGGCTAGGCTCGGCCGGAATACGAAGTGCTGGGGCTTCGGTGGCTTGAGAAAGACGCGAAACCGATGGCTCGTCAGCGAGGGCGGAAGACGCATGATGGCTCGACGAGGATTCGCCTGCGTGATGCGATGAAGCAGTGGCAGTGGAGACGGCGCCGGCAGCCGGCTTTCGGCGATTGCGGCCGCCGCGCCGGCCGCGGCGACGACGTCCACCCTTCCCTGTAGAAGCTGGCGTGGCAGGCGCAGCCGAAGGGGCTTCGGCCGAAGAGGCGGAAACTCCCGCATCAGCCAGAGACTCAAAAACCTCGGCGTTTTGCATGAAGGGTAAACCGGGCTCGGGAACGGCTAGAGGTGAGACCCCTGTGGCGGCCGACGCGTCGGAAATATCGGCGCCGACATTTTGAACCGCCGGTACTCCACCCAAACGCGTGGCTGCATCCTGCGCTTTGGATTTCCAGTCGGCACGGCGAAACCGATCGCCCGCAGTGGAATACCATCTTGCGGCTTCGGCGTTCTGGCCGGTGGTCTCCAGGTAGCGTGCCAGTTCGAACGCCACCATCGCATCGTTGGTCTTTTCGAATAGATTCGAGAGCTGCGCGACAGGGTCTTTGCCGGTGCGTGCACGTCGGATGCGAGCGGTGATCTGTTTCCAGTCGGCCATACGGTGGCTGGGGGTGCATTGTAGCAGTGCGCGAGTCCTCCTGCTAGCCATGCAGACAAATCGCGCATTTAACGCATCTAAGTTAGGCGGTTATGCGCATCATCCCGGCACATGAACGCGCAAAAGCGACATAACTTTTACGCATGCTTGGTTTTTACACGTTGACGGAAAATGGCAGGGTCAGTATGCTTTGCTCCAGCCCTCTTGGAGACCCGATGGCGCGTTCGCGCGACCTGTTGAAGGTAGTATCTGCCATAGTGGTATCCATAACGCTCGTCACATCTTCGATCCATGCTGCATCGTCAGCGAGCCTCGGTACCGTTGTGTCCGCGGAGCGCGCACACGTGGGCAGAGCCGCGGCGTCCATAGGCACGACCGTTTTCAATGGCGACAAGCTGGAAACGGAAAAGCTTGGGAGCATGCAATTGCGGGCGGGCGCGGCGCGCTTGCAACTGGCTGGCGGAAGCCGCGTTCTATGGAACCCGGAAGCGGACATTCCCGCTGCTACGCTAAGCATCGGATCAGCCACCTTTTCGACCGCCAACTCCAAAGCATTTGCACTGCGGGCGGGCACCGCCGTGATTCGCCCGACTGGCGAAGAGCCTTCGGTAGGAAGTGTCTCGATCTTGAACCCCAAAGAATTGACGGTGAACTGTACGCGGGGTTCCATGACCCTGACGGTGATCGATGATTCACTCGTAATCCCGGAAGGCACCGCGTATCACATCGTGCTGGATCCTGATGCCCATGCGTTGGCTGACGATTCCAAGGCCTGGGGCGGCCAGAAGCCGCCGAAGAAGAGCGGCCGGAACCGTTTCCTCTACTTTTTGATCTTCACCACCGCCGCAGCTACCGGCATCGTGCTTTGGAAGGCGCTGGAGAGTCCGGACCGGCCGTAGGATCGAATTCATTTCCAGTAGTGCTGCTGTTTTTTCCTCGAAGAAAACGCCCGCCTCGCAACCTGGCCGATACCTCAGATCGCTGCGATTACTTCGATTTCAACCAGTGCGTCTTTAGGCAAGCGCGCCACCTGAACCGTGGAGCGCGCGGGCGGAGCCGCGGGGAAGTAGCGGCCATACACCTCGTTCATTTGCGGAAACTCATTCATGTCCTTGAGGAATACCGTCGTTTTGATGACGTGGTGAAGGTTCGAGCCGGCAGCCTCCAGAATTCCCTTGATGTTTTCGAGCACACGCTCGGTTTGTTGGCGAATGCCACCAATCAACATCTCGTTGGTTTTCGGGTCAAGGGCGACCTGGCCGGACAAATACAGCAGGCCGTTGGCTTTAACCCCCTGCGAATACGGACCTATAGGTTTGGGGCCGCGATCCGTTGTGACGATGTCCTTCATGGGGTGATCTCCTTTTGGGTTACGGAATTGGAATTGACAACGGTCGCCGTCGCCGCACCTTCATAGCGGGCGCGAAACTCGTCGGGAACGCCGGGATGCTTCATCCAGTGCCGAACGAATTCGGCCACGTTCTGGTGCACTTCTTGCTCAAAGGCGGAAATGAGATCAGCGATGTTGAAGCCGCCGCCGCGCCGAGCGTAGAGCATGTGGCTGAGGGCTTTGTTGCAAATGTCCTGGCCGTAGCGATCCTGCAAGCCATAGAAGAAGAGCAGGCTCTTGGCGCGGATCATGGAAGCATCTTCCGGCTTTCGCTCATCAGCCGCGCTGCGAGCAGGGATCAAGCGCAATACGCGCCGAATCGTTTCGGCGCGGACTTGCGGGCCTTGCACCGCTTCGCGCCCCCGGGCGGCAGCAAAGGCCGGTAGCGCCGACAACGGCGGATCCTGCTCGTAGAAACCGGGGTTCTGGCCGTAACCGAGCCAACTGGAAGCCAGAGATGGACCGGCACCCGCCGCGATTTCGGGCGGGCCGGAGCTGAAGTCGGCCATAACGGTGTCCGACGACGCCATCTCTGCCGTAGGCTTGGCATTGTCTTCAGACATGAGTCTGGCGTAGTTGGAAGCCGTGCTGGTGAAGCAGTTGGCGACAACCGGGCATTCAACAATCCAGAGTTGGTTGGAGTCGCCTGCGCGGTTGCCGAACATAGCGTTGTATGTCTGGAGTGTGCGGACCAGCGCGTCTGCGGTCGGCCGAAAGTCCGCGGAAGATTCCGTGCTGCGCATCCACAGATTGACAGTTTCCTTCCCCGCCTTAAGCGCGAAGGACGAATAGCGTCCGGCGACCATGAATGGATACCCGTGCGACGGGCGTTGCTCCGCGCGAATCGTTTGTTGGTGGTTGCTGCGCGAAGCCTTCGATTGCCGACCGCTCATATGCACCAGGAAGCCCTCCGGCACTCGCACGGTCAGCAGCCACTTGTCCGGAGGGATACCACCGGTAGCGAATGCTCCGCGAGCGGGAATCAGTTGCGGGCTCCAGCCTTCTGCAGGAAGAAAGAATGCGTCAGGGGCAAAGCTCAGGCTGTTTTGATCGGCGATGTTTTCTCCTGACAGCGCAGGTCGATATTCGACAGCGAGACTCATGGTGTGCGAAGCATTTACGGACCACGGCTCAGAAAATTGAATCGCCACATTGCGGGCATTGTCGGGTGACGTCGTCAGAGCCACTTCGTGGGCGTCCCACTCGACTCGCGGAGTGGCGATGTGGAAGCGGCGGCGGCCCGGCAGGCGAAGCTCCAGCGTGGTGAGAGGCTGGTTGCCATTGTTCCGAAGGCGGTATTCGGCGGCGATGCGAATGACCGGCTGGGGATCCGGCGTGAACTCTACGTGGATTTCCTGCCTGTCGATGGCATACCCCGGGCCCAGAGAAGCGGCACAGCCTGCGAGACACCAAGCCCCGGGAATCAGCAGCGAGAACAGCACTCGGCGGGAATGAGAGGTGGGCGCCACGAGAACTCTGATTGTAACTACGGAATCGGCTCAGGTAAAAGCACCGGCACGCCTTGTTTCGTGCGCGCGCAAAGATTTTTAGCCGAACGGTTTAGGGGCTAGCGCGGCTTCCGGCCGCGGACTCGCACAAACCCGGTATTGGAATGATTGCGGGCAGCTTCACGGGCGCTCGCTTCCTTGTTTGCGGCTTCGTCGGTCATGCCGCCTTCGATGCGCTCGAGAATTTGCATTTCGGTGAGGCCAGTATTCTTCAGGCGCCCGATTTCAGCGCTGCCCATGGTGGGCAGGCCTTTCATGTGACGCTCGAGAATCCGCTGCACGGTCCCATTGGAAAGGCCAATGAGATGCAACATGACGGCCTCGGGCGCGATAGTATCCAGCTGATTAGCGTGGGCAAACGCGAGGATGTCGGCATCGGAATAACGTGCGCCTTGCAGATTGATCACCGAATCAGCGCTGGTGAATGGATGCTGGTGATCGTGGGCCGCGGTAATCAGCGCGATGCACATATCGTCGCTCACCTTTGCACCCCTAAGCTTAAGGAACTGCGCGATTTCCGCTTCGGAGACGTTCAACTTCTTGAGCTGTTCGATGGTCCCGGAGAAGACGCCCGCTTTCACAAGCGGACGATAGTCCGCCAGGAAATGTTGTTGCTGGCATCCGCCAACGAACAGTAGAGCGAGTGCGATGGTACGAGCTCGGTATTTCATAGCTCTATCTTAGCGAGGGCGACTCGCGCCGGCGGGAAGTGTGCTGTCAGCAACATTGGCCGTAAGGACAGGTCGAAGAAAGCGAGCAGCGTCCCGGTTTTCACTCTCGACGAGCGCAGCTACTCCAGGCTCAACTTACGTCTGGTAGACGCGTTCGACGCCGTAGACTCCGGCAATGCGCCGGATGCTGGCGAGGATGGCCTCGAGCTGACGGCGATCGTGAATTTCGAGATTGGCGTCGATTTGGGCGTTCAGGCGATCAGGTCGGCTTTCGAGATTGTGGATGTTGCAGCCGGCCGTGCTGATCACCGCGGTGATGTCGGCTAGCAATCCGGCGCGATCGCGCGCGCGAATCAGCAAGTGCACAAGGAACGTTGCGGTATCTTCCCCGCCCCATTCCACGGGTATGCGGCGCTCGGTCTGATAGAGCAAGTTCTGCACATTAGGACACGTGCGCGTGTGCACCGCTACTCCGCGGCCGCGCGTAATGTATCCGATGATGTCATCGCCGGGGATCGCATTACAGCACTTGGCGCGGTAAACCAGTAAATCGCCATGCCCTTTGACGATAAGCGGAGCCTCGCCAAAGCCGAGCATGCGCTTTACGGTATTGACCAGAGTCGGCTTGGACTCTTCGGCTTTCGGTTCAGCCGGCTTTTCCGACTCGCCCAGAACGCGCGTGAGAATCTGGCGCGCCGAGTATTTTCCGAATCCCACGGCCGCCTGCAAATCCTGAATGCTGGAGAGACCGTAGTCGGATGCGAGTTTGAACATATCCGCCTCGGGAATTTTCTTGAGGCTGCGGCCGAACTGTCGTGCTTCCTTCTCGAGCAGGCGATTGCCCATCTCCGTGGCTTCTTCGCGCTCCTGAACATTGATCCAATGACGAATCTTGCTGCGCGCGTGCGAGGACTTGACGAAACTCAGCCAGTCGCGATTGGGCTTGTGTCCCTTCTGCGTCAGAATCTCCACCACGTCGCCGCTCATGATTTCGTGGCGCAGCGAAACCATCTGGCCGTTCACTTTCGCGCCGACGCATTGATGGCCGACTTCGGTGTGCACGGAGTACGCGAAGTCGACAGGTGTCGCGCCGCGCGGCAGCTCCAGCACCCGGCCCTTTGGCGTGAACGCATAAACCTCGCCGGGGGCGAGATCCACTTTGAGAGTCGACAGAAATTCGCCGGGCTCTTCCAGCTCTTGTGACCACTCGATCAACTGCCGCATCCAGGTGATACGCTGATCGTCTTCGGAAGCCGGCTTGTCGTCCTTGTATTTCCAGTGCGCCGCTACGCCTTCTTCCGCGGTATGGTGCATTTCCTTGGTGCGAATCTGCACTTCAAACGCCTGGCTCTGATGGAGAACGGTGGTATGCAGTGATTGATATAAATTCGGCCGGGGCATGGCGATGTAATCCTTGAAGCGCCCCGGCACCGGCTTCCAAATGTGATGCATCACGCCCAGAGCGGCATAACAATTGCGCTCGTTGTCGGTGATGACCCGAACGGCGAGCAAGTCGTAGACCTGCTCCAGAGTGCGCTCCTGGCGAACAATCTTGCGATGTAGTGAGTACAAGCCTTTTACCCGCGCCCCAAGCTCAGCCGGGATGCCGCTCTCGACCAGCTTCGAACGAATCGTCGCTTGCACTTCTTCCAGAAACTTCTGGTGGAAGGGCGCTTTCTCGGACACCTCTTTTTGCAGCGCCAGAAACGATTCCGGCTCCAGATGACGGAAGGACAGATCCTCCAGCTCACCTCGGATGATGCCCATGCCCAGGCGATGCGCGATAGGCGCGTAAATATCCAGAGTCTCGCGCGAAATGCGCTGCTGCTTGGCGGGAGGAAGAAATTCGAGTGTGCGCATGTTGTGCAACCGGTCGGCAAGCTTGACCAGCACGACGCGAACGTCGTTAACCATCGCCAGAACCATCTTGCGCACGTTTTCGGCCTGGCGGGCCTCGGGTGCCATCATGTTCAGGCGGCCGATCTTGGTGACGCCCTCAACCAGATGGGCGACCTCGGCGCCGAAACGCTCTTCAATGCGCGAAACCGGAAACTCCGTGTCCTCGATCACGTCGTGCAGCAACGCTGCCGTAAGCGTTGTGGCGTCCAGCCGCATGTCGGCGAGGATGTGCGCGACTTCCAGCAGGTGCGTCAGGTATGGCTCACCGGAGCGCCGCAGCTGTGCGCGATGCCGCTCCGCGGCGATTTCGTAGGCGCGGCGAACCAGCCAAGGATCTTCCGAAGGTCTGTTCTTGCGGAGCTTGTCGAGGAGTTCCTCGAGGCGGGCATCGAGCTCGCGCTCGGTGCGGTCCCTATGGAAATTCAGCGGGATATTGCCAGCAGACGGCATGTTTTAGTATACGCCGGATGAGCCCGAGCCGCGAACCGGCGTGAAATCCTGAAAAAATGAGGGCGTCCATTTGGACGCCCTCAGTCAAACCCAAGTTTGTGACGGAAAATTCGTTCCGCCGTTTGCCACCAGCTACGACGTGGTCTGCGGTTGCTCCGCACGCCGCTGCTTGATTTCCTTCACCTTATCAACCAGATCATCGGCTTGCTTCAAGAAATTGTTGCGCTCGTCGGCGGATTCCACCATGTCGGCCTTGCGGCGATAAAGCAAGTTGAGATACGCCATCGCGTCGTCGTAATCCGGCTTAAGGGAAATCGCCTTCTGCAAGTCGGTGATTCCTTCGTCGATCAGCGGGCCGTACTTGCCGGCATATTGAGTGCGCACGACCGCAGGAAGCGGGTCCGTGTCCTTGACCTGTTTTTTGATGTTGTCTTTGTTGTAGGCCACGCGCATTTCGCCGTTGCCGCGGAACGCCAGCGTCCAATCAATCACGCCGATCCAGTAGTACGGCTCGGGGTCTTCCGGCTTCAACTGGATGTGACGCTGGTGGTAAGTCTTGGACTCCTCGAATTTCTTCTCGTCGAATGGCTGTCCGGCCATCTGAAACAGGATCGAGCCGATTCCGTCGATAGCAGACAGGTTGTTCGAATCCTTATCCAGCACTTCCTTGAATTCCGCGACCGCCTGATTTCCGCGTGCGGTGTTCTCTGCCGATGGCGCCCCGGGAATATACAGACTCGCGTACGCAGTGGCCAGATACAAGCGCGCGTTCAGCAGATCAGGATCGGCTTCCTTCGCCTCCTTGAAGTTCTCAATCGCCGCGTCGGATTGTCCGTTCTTGAAGGCGGCAACGCCCTTGTTCAGCAGGTCGCGAGCCTTGAGCTTACTGCAACCCGAGGCTGCCACCGTGACCATCAGCACGGACGCCAAGGCCGCAGCCCGCCGCATCACTTGGTACGATCCATAAGTCATCGAAGCATCCCATCCCTGCTATCGCGCGGCCTCAAAACAGCTCCACGCTAGAATTCACGTCCACCCTGCGAAGGGCACTGCATCCACACTCAGTGGTTCTGTTCCAGTTCGGGTGTCAACAGACCGACAGACGATATGCCAGCAGCATGCATGTCGTCAATGACCTGGGCAACGACCTGGAACTCCACCGGATTCTCACCGCGAACGAAAGCTACGCGATCGGCGCGAAACTTGAAGATCTCCTGCAGCCGCTCGCGCAATCCCATTCGCGACACTGTTTGCTGATTGAGTTTCAGCGTGCCGTCTGCCGGAACCTGTACAACCACTACATCAGGATTCGGCCTTGGCTGCGGATCCGGACTCTGCTGGGGTACCTGCACCTTCATACCCCGCGAGTTCGGGATGACCATGAAGATCACCAACAGAACCAGCAGAATATCGATGAGCGGAACCACGTTCATTTCCGTGAATGTTCCGCGTCTCAAACCGCCGATGGACATGCCCATGACCCACCTCGCCGTAAAGCATTTGCCCGCGAGGAGAACCCTCACATCCCAGCGAAAATTCGATTCTTACTGACCGGCTTCGAGCTTGGCGGTAATCAGGCCCACTTTATCGATGCCAGAGACGCGCATGATGTCGATCGCATGCGCGACGTCCGCGAACAATACATCGTTATCGCCTTTGACGAAAGCGATTTTCTCCGCGCGGTCCTTGAAGATCTGCTCGATCCGTGGACCCAGTGTGGACCACGAGGAGTCTTCGTTGTTGATCTTGACCTTGCCATCTTTCAAGACCTGCACCACCACCGTCTTGTTTTCCAAATCCTGGTTCTGCTGCTGATTTGGATTTGGTTGTGGCACCAGCGTATCCATTCCTTTGGGCGTCAATGGCGTGATCACCATGAAAATAATCAGCAGCACCAGCAGAATGTCGATCAGCGGAACGACGTTCATTTCCGCCATCGTACCGCCCTTGTTGTCTCCGACGCTCATTCCCATTGCACTTCTCCTGTTGGCCTGCCCCTGACGAGCTTTGCAGGCCACTAAGCCGCGCCGTGTGGGAAGCGGCGCGGCCCATAATTCCAAGCGAACTTCCGAGCAAACGAAACAACTACTGCACTGCGAACTACCGGCTCAATCCGCCGGCGGCTGTTGTCCAGGAGGCGGCGGTATCGTCGACTTTCCCTGGTTCTTTTCGGTCAGCAGACCGAGCTGATCCACTCCGGCAGAGCGGATTTCATCCACCACGGCCACGACGTCACCGTATTTCGCCCGAGCATCGCTCTTGACGTACACGGTCTTGTCCAGACGGTTGGAGATGCGATCCTTGACTTGCCCGGTGAGATCTTCTTTGCGCGTCGCCGTGTGGCCCAGGTAGATGGCACCGTCGCGCGTAATCGCCACGACGATCGCATCATCCTTGTCCGCATCCTGCATGTCGCGCGCGGTATCGGTGCGAGCCATGTCCACCGGCATGTTCTTCTGCAACATCGGCGTGACCACCATGAAGATGATCAGCAGAACGAGCATGATGTCAGCCATGGGAATGACGTTTGGTGACGCCATCTGGCTGCCGGCTTGCGGCTTGTACCGTCCACCTTCTGTGTGTGCTTCACCTGCCATGACTTACCTCCGTGCCGCTTACTTCTTCGCGCCGCGACGCAGAATGAAGTAGTTGATGAGCTCCATCGAGGAGTTGTCCATCTCGACGTCGAAAGCTTCTACCTTGTTGGTGAAGTAGTTGTAGGCCCACACCGCAGGCACCGCGACCAGAAGACCGAACGCCGTGGTCACCAGGGCTTCCGCGATACCGCCGGCAACCGCCGACAGACCGGTGGCCTTCGATTGCTCAATGCCTTTGAACGCGTTCAAGATGCCGACCACCGTGCCGAACAATCCGACGAACGGCGCCGTGGAGCCGATCGTAGCCAGTGCCGACAGACCGCGCTTCATTTCGGCGTGTACGATCGCGACCGAGCGCTCCAGACCACGCTTGGCGGCCTCGATTACGTCCGAGTCTGATACTTGCTGCGAGGCGGACTGAAATTCGGAAAGGCCCGTCGCCACAACCTTGGCGATGTGGCTCTTCTTGTTGCGTTCGGCGATGGCGATCGCTTCGTCCAGCTTGCCGTCCTTGAGGGCCCCGGCAACTTGCTGCACGAACACGCGCGACTGCTTACGCGCCGCACTGTACATCAACGCGCGGTCGATCATTACACCGAACGAGTACACCGACAGAACGAACAAAATACCCACAACAATCCTAGGCAAGGCGCTCATCGATGACCACATGCTCCGCAGGTCCCAGGATGTCGCTTGGGACTGCAGGAACAGGGCCGCATAAACGTACAAGGTGGCTACCATTTCGTTTGCTCCTTAAGTTCTGGTGACTCCGGCTGGGCCGGGGCCAACGTTTAAGATTTGCTGCAACTGATACTCGGAACGCGACCCCGCCCCACGACAGGCACCGCGAACCGTACTACTGGTTAAGAGAGAAAATCACGTCGATCGTGGTGTCAACTTCCACCGGTTCGCCGTTCAGCAGCGTCGGCTTGTACTTCCATTGCTGCACGGCATCCATCGCTGCGCGAACCAGCAACGGATGGCCGGAGATCACTTCCAGCGATTCCACCGATCCTTGTTTGGAAATGATCGCGTGCAGCCGCACCGTACCGGCGATGCGTGTCTGGCGCGCGAGTGGCGGATAGACGGGCTGAACCTTGTTGACCAGCAACGCAGCCTGAACGCTGCCGCCCTGGCGGATGCGCGAGGCCGTCGGCTTCGGTGGCGGTGGTGCTCCGCCCATGCCGCCGATTACTCCGCCGATTACTCCGCCCATGGAACCGCCGGCCACACCGCCGGGGACACCGCCAGCCATTCCGCTGACGTCAGGCGCGGCTTCTTCCTTGATGATCTTGATTTCTTTCGGGATCACCTTCGGCGCCATCAATTTGCCGGCGTCCATCAGGTGGACTTGCGGCTTCACCTGTACCACCTTCACGACCGCCGGAGGTGGAGGTGGCGGCGGAGGAGGCGGAGGAGCGACCAACAACGTCGCCATCATCGTCTTCGGCAGCGCCTCGGTGTAGATCAGGGGAATCAAGATCAAAATCCCGAGGAACAGAACCTGGGCCAACATCGACAGCACCACGGTCCACGGCTTGTTCGTCTTGGTGGGGTTGTTACTCGAGACCACCATATCTTCAAACATAGAGCGTTACCTCCTGCCAGCGGGAGCGAGGCGTCCCGGTGAGACGACTTCACTTCCACGGACTTTGTTACCGGCTGCGGGTCCGGAGCCTGACACCACCCCATGGCCGCGCCAATGATTCCACGCGACCACCAGCGGTGCAGCAATGCCAAAACTGGAATACGTGCCCACCACAATTCCCACCACCAGGGCAAAGGAGAACGCCCTCAGCACCTGGCCACCCATGAGGAATAGGACGAGCACAGTAAGGAAAGTCAGGCCGCTCGTCAAGATCGTTCTTGAGAGGGTCTGGTTGATGGACTTGTTCACTACGTCAGCAAACGATTCCCGGCGCAGCAGTCGGCTGTTTTCGCGGATGCGATCGAAGATGACGATCGTGTCGTTCATCGAATAACCGACCAGGGTGAGCAGCGCCGCTATCACCGTAAGAGAAATTTCAAACTTGAATATCGAGAAAAAGCCCAGGGTTATCAGCACGTCGTGAAAAACAGCCAGGACCGCTGCGGCGCCGAAGATGACCTTGTCAATCGACCGCAGAATGAAGTTGCCTTGATTGCCCGACGTGGGGCCAACCAGCTCGCTGCCGTGGAAGCGGAACGCAATATACAACAACATGCCGCCCAGCGCATAGAGCGTCACATAAATAGCCTGGCGGCGTAGCTCCGCGCCCACCTTCGGACCAACCACCTCCACCGAACGAATGGCGAAAGTGCCCAGCGAGTAGCCGCTCTTCACCGCGGAAACCACGGCTGCATTGGCCCCGTCCACGGCCGACAGCTCATCAAGGCTGGCCAACACACCGCCCTTTTGATCGTCGCGATAGGACAGAAGTTTGCGCGCCAATTGTTGATACCGGTCCCCGCCGTTGGCGCCAAGTCCCAGAGGATCACGCTGTGACAATGCCGCAGATAGCGTCGCGGGCGTGGTCGTGTTGAAATCCGGCTTGCTGGCGTCTTTGGGTCCGTAGACTGTGTTGAGCGCCTTGAGCACCCGATCCTTGCTGGAATCCTCGGCTTGGTCGCCCGTCTTGCTCTGCTCGACGAAAACCAGCACCTCGTTCGCGCTGCCCCCGCCACTGCTGCTGATGGTCTGGATTTCGCTGTTGCCCAGACCCTGGGTTCGCAGCGCCGAGCGTATCTGGTCGGTGTTCGGCTTCTGGGCAAATCGCACGTCTACGTTGGTTCCACCCTTGAAGTCGATCCCGTACCGCAGACCTCCTTCATGGAAGATGGAAATCACGCCTGCGATCAGCAGGATGCCGCTTAAGGCATAGAAATACTTCGCCTTACCCATCCAATCGATATTGGGCTCTTTGAAAAACTCGATCATGCCGAGAGTACTTCCCTTCTTTAGACTCCAGCCTGGATGAGTTTGTTCCCAGAACAGGCACCTAACCCATTGACTTTAGATGTCAGGTGGCCCCGAGAGTGCGGCGTGGAAAGCGCAGAAAAGTCCTAGTACAGCTAGATACTGAGCTCCGCTTGCCGGTCCATCTTTTCCAGGTGGTATTGAAAGATCGTTTTAGACACGTAAATCGCGGTGAACACGTTGGCGATCAAACCGATCGTCAGCGTAATGGCAAAGCCCCGAATCGGCCCGGTTCCAAACAGAAACAAGAAGAACGCCGAGACCACGGTGGTGACGTGCGTGTCGATGATGGTGAGAAAGGCCTTGTCGAATCCGGCTTGCACCGCTGACCCCGCAGACTTTCCGTTCCGCAATTCTTCGCGGATGCGCTCGAACACCAGGACGTTGGAGTCCACGCCCATACCGATCGTCAAAATGACGCCGGCGATGCCCGGCAGCGTGAGCACCGCTCCAAAAGCGGCCAGGATCGCCAGCAAAATGATCAGGTTCAGGAGCAGCGCAAGAACCGCGTTCGCGCCAGATAGCCGGTAGTAAACCAGCATGAAAATCATCACCACGAGCAGGCTCAGAATCGAAGCCTGCACCCCGTGGCGAATGGAATCGACGCCCAGCGAAGGTCCAACCGTTCGCTCTTCCAGATACTTGATCGAAGCGGGCAGCGCCCCGGCACGAAGCACCAATGCCAGATCGTGCGCCGAATCCTGGCTGAAGTTGCCCTCGATGACGCCGGTATCCTCAATGCGCCCGTGAATCACCGGCGCTGAATACACGCGATGCTCGAGGACGATGGCCATCTGCCGGCCAATATTCTGCTCCGTGAATGGCCCGAATCGCCGCGCCGCATCCGGCGACAATGAAAAATTGATCTGCCACTGCCCGGGATTCTGCGTGCTGCGATTCTCGGTCGCGCCGCGCAAGTCCCGCCCGGTCACAATCGGCGAGCGGCTCACGATGTACCACGACTCGCCGCCGGCTTCGCTTGCCGACCGGCTTTCATTGCGGCCCGACAACAGCTCCGACCCTTGCGGCAAGATTCCACCATGGCCGCCCAGCGCTGCGGCCTGCGATGGATATGCCTGCGGATCTTCCACCAGTCTCAGTTCCAGCTGTCCGCCCGCCTGAATCACTTCCTTCGCGCGCGTCGGATCGCCTTCGCCCGGCAGTTGCACCAGAATTTCATTCTGATTCTGCCCGCCGCGCTGCTGAATCGTCGGTTCGGTCAAGCCCAAAGCGTTGATGCGCCGCTCGATCGTTTCGATCGACTGCGTCATCGTCTGTTCGCGAATTTCCGTGGCGCGAAGCCCGCGCATAGTCAGCATATAGCTGGAAGGCTCACCCGCCGCCGGAGCCATGTCCCACGAGCGCGCCAGTTGATCGTTAACCAGGTCGCGGAATGGCGACAATTGATCCGACGGAATGTTGCGCACCAGAATGTGCGTGTCATCCACGCGCCGCACTTCGTCATACCGGATGTTTTTCTGGCGCATCTGCGTGGTCAACCGCTCCATGGTCTGGTCCGTCTCTTGCGCCACCGCCTCCTGCGTCTGCACCTGCAACACCAGGTGCGTCCCGCCTTGCAGGTCCAATCCCAGCTTGATCTGATGACCGAAGTTATCCCTCAACTGCGCGAGCGAGGTGGGAAATACCGGCAGGCAAACCAGCCCGTAGATGCAACCAACTATGACCAGAACAATAAAGATGGCTTTCCACTTCAGGTTGGGGTTCATGGTTAAGAGTTTTTGACCCGCCGCACAGACAGGTCCTCGTGGATTGGAAGTGCTGCGCGGAAGCCGATGCCGCTACTTCGCATCTTCGGTCGCCTCCACCTGCGTAATCGCCGAGCGCGCGATGCGAATCTTCACTGGCGACGAGCCCGTGTCGGCAATCTTCAAAATAACGGTGTCGCCGTCGATCCCATTAATCGTGCCGTAGATACCCCCGTTGGTGATGACCTTGTCGCCCGCTTTCAGCGCGTTCAGCATTGCCTGCAGCTTCTTGCGCTGCCGTTGTTGCGGAAGAATGAGCATCACGTAGAAGATACCCATCACCACCACCATCATGATCAAGGGACTACCCAGAGCCCCGCCCAATCCACCCGGTGAAGCTTGCAACATCATGGCAATTACGATGGACATTGTTACTGCTCCCGCCAATCTTTATTTGTAACTATCCGCCCGCCACTCTGATCCATCACCACCGCCTGCCATCTCGAAGATAGCAGCAGCGAGCGGCGGGCGGTTCGCCCGCTCTCACATGCTCGGTAATTCTCTTCTGGTGGTGCCGCGCGGGCGACCCGCGCGCTGCTCGGATGCTCGTCCTTGACCCGTTCAGGCCGGACCCGCCGCATAGCGCGCGCGCATCGCAGATGAGAATTTCGCTAGGTTCCCAAACTCGATAGCCTCGCGGATTTGCCCCATGATGTCAAGGTAAAAGTGGACGTTATGGTGGGTCGCAAGGATCGCTGCAGTGATCTCTCCAGCCGCAAAAAGATGTCGCAAATAGGCGCGCGTATAGCGCTTGCACACCGCGCAAGAGCAAGCCGGATCGATGGGTCGCTGGTCCTCCGCATACCGCACATTCTTGATCAGCACCCGCCCTTCGCTCGTGTACAAACACGCGTGCCGCGCCGCCCGCGTCGGCAGCACGCAATCCATCATGTCGATGCCCAGCGCCACATAGTCCGCAATCTGCTCCGGCCGCCCCACGCCCATCAAGTACCGCAATTTCCCCTGCGGCAATTCCGCCGTCGCCACGCCGGTCATTTCGCAGGTCGTCTCGTGCGGCTCGCCTACCGCTAACCCGCCCACTGCATATCCGGGAAAATCAATCTCCAGAAGCTGTCGCGCGCTCTGCCGCCGTAGATCCGCAAATGTTGCCCCCTGCACAATTCCAAATTGCCATTGCTCCAGATCGCCGTTGCGCGTCGTGCGCTCCAAAAAATAATCCCGCGCACGCTTTGCCCACGCCGTAGTCCGCGCGACTGCGGATTCCGCCGCCCCGCGCGGCGCCGGTGTCTCGATGCACTCATCCAGCACCATCGCAATGTCCGATCCCAACGCCAGCTGGATCTCCGCAGCCTTCTCCGGCGTCAGCAAATGCTCCGACCCATCCAGATGCGATCGAAAACGCACACCTTCATCGGTAATCTTGCGCAATTCGGAAAGACTGAAGACTTGGAACCCGCCGGAATCGGTGAGAATCGCACGCGGCCAGGCCATAAACTGGTGCAAGCCGCCTAGCCGCCGGACCACCTCATGTCCCGGCCGTAGATATAAATGATACGTATTCGCCAGAATGATTTCCGCGCCCAGCTCTTCCAGCGCGCCCTGCGTCAATCCCTTGACCGTAGCCGCCGTCCCCACCGGCATAAAAAACGGGGTCTCGACACTCCCATGCGGCGTAGTCAACTTCCCCCGCCGCGCCCCCGTCGAATCAATCTTCGTCACCTCGAACGAAAATTTCACCGCCGCATTGTATCAGTAGGGGCGCAGCATGCTGCGCCCAGCCTGGCAATCAAGTAATGTCTCGTCGCGTTTGCTCGGTCGTCCTGATTATCCCTCACGAAAAGATAAACGCTCGGCCCACCTTCAACACCACATACACCGCCCACACCGTAACCACGATCGTGAACGCCTTCCCGCCTCGCAACTTCCGCGGATTCGTGGCCCCAAATCCAATCGCCAGCAAAATCATGTTCCAGAACGAAAAAATATCGATCGACGTTCCCAGCGACATCAACCATTTCGCCGAATCCTCCGGTAAAAACGCCCCCAGATTCGTCGCAATCGGATTATCCAGATCTACCGTCCCGTACGGCTTCAAGTACAAAACTAGCAGGTACAGAACGCTGCTCACCAATCCGGTCATGAACGCATGCGCGGTAATTCCTAGCGAGGTTCCGAAGTTCGTATTTGCTCCGCCCAGTAAATTGAACGCCCCCCACATCACCAACGCCACGATAAGCATCGATGCAATCGGCGCCACCACTCCGATCACATAGGTAAACGTCGGCGCAAATTTCACCCCGCCCTCAATGCGTTGCTCCTTCTGCTCGGCCGACATATTTGCGGTGTCCGGATTTTTCTCGATCTGCGCCCCGATGTACTGCCGCCAGTTGACCCGTTGGTTGATCCCTACACACACCGCAAAACTGAACACCGTCAGAAGAATAGCCGGCAGGATCCAGCTCGGCTTGCGCACGATGTCCTCAAAAGTAGCCTTCGGCGAGAAAAACACCCCGGTAATACGCCCGAATCGGCTGATCGCCGCCTGCGCTTCTGGAGCAGGCATAGATGTAGTCGTAGCCATCGCTCACACCTCCACCACAGCTTCCCCGCCAAAGGGAGTAAGTATCGCTCTCTGCTGTCTACGCGCCCCATCCCTCCAAATTTCAGGGCTCACCACACATTTGACAAATCGCCGTGCAATCCCGCAGCCGAAGTGGCACTCCGTGTTGGGGCCCGCTTCAGCCACGCCCATCCCGATGTCCGCGCTCAGAGCGGACGAGGGATCTCGATCCGGCAGGCAACATTTCCGACATCGCGCAACACTCAAACCCTCGGCAACTCCGGCACCGCCGTCAACAACTCCCGCGTATACTCATGCTCCGGCTGCCCCAAAACCCGCTCCACCCCGCCCACTTCAACAAACCGCCCCGCGCGCATCACCGCCACCCGCGTTGCCACCTGCGCCACCCCCGGCAAACTGTGCGATATGAAGATGTACGTCAGGCCAAACTCCCTCTGCAAGTCCTGCAATAGCAATAAAACCTGCGCTCCCACGGATACATCCAGCGCCGATACCGGCTCATCCGCCACAATCAGCTTCGGCTGTAAAATTAAGGCCCTCGCAATCCCCACGCGCTGCCGCTGCCCGCCGGAAAATTCATGGGGATACCGGGTCATCGCATCTTCATTCAATCCCACGCGTTTCAACATCGCTGCAACGCGCTCGCGCCGCGCTTCCGCGGTCATCCGAGGCTCATGAATCGCCAGTGGCTCGCCTACAATCGCGCCCACGCGCATCCGCGGATTCAGCGAAGCGAACGGATCCTGAAAAATCATCTGCATTTGCCGCCGCTGCTCGCGTAATCGCGCCCCCGCCAGCGCCAGCAGATCCCGCCCCGCAAATCGCAACTCCCCCGAGTCCGGCTCAATGAGCCGCAATAGCATTCGCGCCAGCGTGGTCTTCCCGCATCCGCTCTCGCCCACAATCGCGAAAGTGTCGCCCGCTGCAATCGAAAAGCTCACGCCATCCACGGCCATAAATCGCGGCCCTCGGTCATTTCCGCCAAGCGCGGCCACCCGCGCATATGATTTTCTCAATTCCTTCGCTTCCAACAGCAATTCCTGGCTCAAAGGTTCTCTCGCAATCCCGCACGACAACTGCAACTCACGCCAATGCAAAAGCAACCGCGGGTGTCGCGCCGGCTTGCCCTGAGTCGCGACGGTCCGCTCTTAGAAAGGTGCGGGTGGGGATTCAACATCAATCCAAAACCAATTCTCTTTGCCACTCGATACCGCACAACGCCAAATCCCGAACCCATGATCGCGCAATCTTCCCATGATTCCCCTTCTGCATCTACAATCCCAAACGCCCAAACGCATTTACTGCCTGCCAAATAATTGGCCCCCTGCACACTCCAAAAAATGAAAACAAAATCCTCGCTCCCAGAAAACGAATTTTCACCAGCTCACAACCTCCAACTTCAATAAAAATCTGTATCTAAATCCGGGAATCAGAAGCCTTTAGCAAGATAAATTCCCCGAAACTCTTTCCTTTCAACACCCCTTTCCTCCCGGTTTCGGCACGCCGATTGCCCCTCCACCGTACGCCGAAAGGCGCGTGGGTTTTTCTCACTCGATCCACCAACGGAGGACAGTTTCGTGATTCGATTTTCAACTCTTTCAGTGCGCCTGATTGCCGTCATTTTGGCGCTCGCAACCTCAGGTATTTACGCGGCTCCGTCGTTTGCCCAACAGGGCACGACCTCGATCATCGGTGACGTCACTGACCCGCAGGGTTCCGCGATCACCGGCGCAAAAGTCGTCGCTTCCGATCCAGCCAGTGGCGTCACCCGTGAAGCCAACACCGACGAACAGGGCCACTATCAATTTCTGTCCCTCCAGCCCGGCACCTACGTAATTCGCGTGACCTCCACCGGCTTCCGCAACGCCGAAACCTCCAAAATCGAAGCGCTCGTTAACACCACTCAACGCGTCAATATTAAACTGGAGCTCGGCTCGGTCTCCGACACCATTACCGTCACCGAAACCGTCGGTGCTACCGTGAACACCACCGACGCCAGCATCGGCAATGCCTTTGACTCGCGCCAGATTCTCGCCCTTCCGTTTGAAGGCCGCGACGCCGCAGGCGTCCTCAGCCTCCAGCCCGGCGCCACCTTCGTCGGCACCAACGTCGACGACAACGTGGACACTCGCAACGGTGCCCTCAACGGCGGCCGCAGCGACCAGGCCAACATCACCCTCGACGGCGTCGATAACAATGACCAGGTCCGCGGCACCGCCTTCACTGGCGCCGTGCGCTCCACGCTTGACTCCATTCAGGAATTTCGCGTCACCACCGCCGGCGATAACGCCGACCAGGGCCGTTCCTCGGGCGGCCAGGTCGCTCTCGTCACCAAGAGCGGCACCAATACCTTCCACGGCTCGCTGTACGAACAGCATCGCCCCACGATCACGGCAGCTAACGACTGGTTCAACAAGCATGCGCAACTCGAGAACGGCGAATCTAACACCCCCGGCAAAATCATCCGGAACACCTTCGGCGGCGCCCTGGGCGGCCCGATTGTCAAGGATCGCCTGTTCTTCTTCGGCACCTATGAAGGGCAGCGCCTTGCCGAGAATCAACAGGTCAATCGCAACGTCCCCAGTGCTAATTTGCAGGATGGCGTCATCCTCTACCCCTGCGCCGATCCGGCGGCATGTCCGGGTGGCTATAACGGCTTACCCCCAGTAGTCGGCCTCAGCGGGCAAACGTACACCTTTGCGCCCGGCACAAACGGCGTCGGCCCCGCGCAGATTAAAGCCATGGATCAGGGCTGCCTGGTCACCGGCACCTGCACCCCCGCCACCAACGGCGTGAACGCGGCCGTCATCAGCCAGGTTTTCAGCAAATATCCAACGGCAAATTCCCAGAATTGCGCCAACGCCGACGGCTTCAACATCGCCTGCTTCACCTTCTCTGCGCCCAATCCGCAGCGCTTGAACACCACCATCGCCAAAATCGACTATAACCTCACGAAGTCCGGCACCCACCGCCTCTTTCTCCGCGGAAACTACCAGACAGACGCGAAAGCTCAACCGCCTCAGTTCCCCGGCGATGCGCCGAACAACCTGGTCCGCGACACCAGCCGCGCGATAGCCGTCGGTTACACCGCAGTCCTTTCCAATACCTTGATCAACAGCTTCCACTACGGGCTGACTCGGCAAAGTCAGGACAACGTCGGCATTGAGGGTCTGCCCATCGTCAACTTCCGTTTCCTGGACGACCTCGAACCCAGCGTCCTTTCCACCTCGCCCTCGACTTCGTTCACTACAAAATTCCACATCCCCGTTCACAACATCGTCGACGACGTGACTTGGACCAAAGGCCGCCACACGCTCCAGTTCGGCACCAATATCCGTCACATCAGCAACGTGCGCGCTACCGATGCCGCCAACATCACCTTTGCCTCCACCAATCCGTTCTGGCTTGCGGGCGGAGCCGCGGGCAGCGGCGGCAGTCTCGATCCGGGCGCGTTTGGCTTCCCTGAAGTCGATCCCAATAACTCCACGACCTACGACATCGCCGCGGTCAACATTCTCGGCCTGATTCCAATCGTGACCGCGCAGTACAACCGCACCGCGCAGAATGTGCAGATTCCGCAAGGCGCTCTGGTACCCAAGGATTTTCGCTCTTGGGAATTCGATTGGTATGCTCAGGATTCCTGGCACATCACCCCCAACCTGACTCTCACCGCCGGCCTCCGCTACTCCTTGCTACAGCCCATTTACGAAGCCAACGGCAATCAGGTCTCGCCCGACTTCAATCTCAACACCTACGTCACCGAGCGCGCGCAGGCCATGAACCAGGGTCAGACCGTCGATCGCGTCATTAGTTACTTGCCCAGCGGCAAAGTCAATCACGCCCCCGATCTGTGGCCTTACGACTACAAGGATCTCGGCCCTCGCATCGCGCTCGCCTATGCTCCGCATGCTTCCGGCGGCCTGATGCATGCACTGTTCGGCGACCCTGGTAAGTCCTCCATCCGTGCGGGCTTCGGCATCGTCTATGACCACTTCGGCCAGGCGCTCACCGAAACCTTTGACACCAACGGCGCTTTCGGCCTCGCCACGGTTGTCAGTAATCCGGCCTCGGTCCAAACCTTCGATGGCAGCGTCCGATTCACCGGACTTCATGACATCCCGGTCTCCAGCCCCGATGGCTTGCTGACTAATCCGGCGCCCACCGCTCCATTTCCTTTCACGCCGCCCGTCAGCACCCTAGGCAATCCGTTGCAACAGATCACTTCCGGATTCGATACCCAGCTCAAGACCCCGTACTCGGAAACCGTGGACTTCTCGGTCACACGCGAGTTGCCCGGTGGGTTCGTCATGGAAGCCGCCTACGTCGGCCGCTTCGCGCATCGCCTCTTGCAGTTGCGCGACCTGGCCATGCCCCTCGATCTCAAAGACCCCAAGTCCGGCACCGACTACTTTGCTGCCGCTACCGCTTTCGCTAAGCTGGCCAACAACCACACCCCCGTCGGTTCGGTTGCACCTATCGCCTACTGGGAAAATCTCTTCCCCAGCGCCGCTGGTGTCACCAACGATCCGTCCGGCCCGTTTGGCTGCGGCGGAGCCCCCGGCCAGGCTTCTGTTGCGAACCCGACGGCTACGCAGGCGATGTACGAGCTCTTCTACTGCAACTGGGGCTCGGACACTCTCGGCGCCACCAACTTCACCAACATCTTCGATTCATTCTGCTTCCCGGCCTGCGCCAATATCAACGGCGTCGACACTCCCTACGCCCTCTATAACAAGGAGTTCTCCGCGCTCTACGCTTGGTCCAGCATTGGCACCAGCGCCTACAACGCGGGGCAGTTCACCCTGCGCAGCCGTCCGTCGCACGGGCTTCAGTTCGACTTCAACTACACCTTGTCGAAATCGCTCGACATCGGCTCGGACGCCGAGCGCGTAGGACCGTTCGGCGGCCTCAGCGCTATCATCAATACTTGGGATCCCAAGCAGCTTCGCGGTCCGTCCGACTTCGACGCTCGCCACCAGATCAATGCGAACTGGGTCTACGACCTGCCCTTTGGTCACGGACGCAAGTGGGGCTCCGGCTGGAATCGCTTTACCGATTCCGCCATCGGCGGTTGGCAGGTCAGCGGTATCTATCGCTGGACCAGCGGTTTCCCCTTCAGCGTGGACGCAGGTGGCACCTTTAACACCAACTTCCAGCTGGAAGGCAAGGCCGTCGCCACAGGAAATCCCAAGCAAAAGCTCTCATTCCTCAACGGCGAGCCCTTTGCTTTTGACTTCGGCACCGCCGATCCCGCCAGCTTCTTCCGTCTGCCCTTCCCTGGCGAATCCGGCCAGCGCAACAACTTCCGCGGCCAAGGCTTCTTCGGCATCGACCTCGGCGTCAACAAGACGTTCCGGTTCACCGAACGCCACACGCTGCGTTTCAGCGCCTATGCCTACAACCTGACCAACTCCGTGCGCTTTGACGCCGCCACGCTGACCAACAACAGCGCCTTCACCAACCCGACCAGCATCGGTCTTTACTCTGGCACCCTCACCAAGCCGCGTGTAATGGAGTTCGCCCTCCGTTACCAGTTCTAGTCAGGCGCAACCTCAAGGCACGAGGCCAGAAGAATTCAAATTTGGCCTTGTGGAGGTAAGCGGGCTCCCGGAGCACTCAACTGGGGGCCCGCTTTTCTCGTTCCATCTTGAGGTCTAGAAGCTATGCGGTTACATCTTCATCGGGTCAAAACACATCAAGCGCCGGGAACCCCGGCGCCCTTCATTTTGCGTACCCTACCTTCAGCTATGGTCTAGGCTTTGACTGGTACTTCTGCCGCGGTCGTAGGTACCGCGGTTGGCGCCTTCGGCCCCAGCAGGTCCACCATGCTCTGGTTCAGCTTCGCGCGCAGTTGGTAACGTTCGTGAGCTTGGGTGATGTACCTCACATCAATTTGCGTACCGCCGATTACCGGCTTCACATTGATCGCCGGCGCCGCTGACAGCGATTTCAGATCACGGGACTTTGCCTGGCCCTGCCATTCGTGTTCGGCCTGCTGGGCGCTCTCCGAGGTGGTTTCCAGCACCTTCTTCTGAATGGCGTCCACAATCGGGTACGGATCCTGCCCCGACGGCAGGACCAGCTGGATCTCGTCCCACAACCATTGCCCGGAGGTGGAAAAATTGAAGTAGTGCCCTTCGATAGCGAACCCATTCGTAAAGGTCACGCGGCGCCCGGTGGGATGCCCCGAGTCGGTCCAATTCCCGGTTTCCAGCAGCACCGTGTGAAACATGCCCAGCTCCACAACTTCGCCGGTCACGCCGTTGATCTCCACCCAATCGCCCAGGCGAATTCCGTTCTTGCCCATCAACACAAACCACCCAATGAAGCCGACGATGAAATCCTTGAGCGCGACGGTGAGGCCCGCGCCGGCCAGTCCCAGGAATGTGCCCAGATTCGGCGGCGGCCCAAAGACCACCAGCAGGATCAGCACCACCGCCAGAACTTGCAGCGTCACCCGCGTCGCGGAGCGCATGGTCTCCAGCTGACGCCGGTCCAGCTTTGTTCGTGCCAGCAAGCCGGCGATCCAGCCGTCGACAAACAACCCGACCAGCGCGATCAACAAAATGATCGCTACGCTTTTCAACACCGCGTTCAGCAACATGCGCTGCTTGGCGGCTACTACGCCGATCCATTGCGCGTACACGCCGGCAAGTTCCTTCTGGTCATCCACGCGCTTGTCGTAGCCGGCGAGTTTCTTCTGTAGCACCGCGCGGTCCTTGGTCGATTGCACCACCACGCTGGCATCGTTGTCGTGCCAGGCGAGCCGCGCCGCGGGAGCAAGCGCACCCCCGTTCGCGTTTGACCCGGCCTTTGATTTTGCGACTTGCAGTTGCTGGTCGAGCGCATCGTGCTGAGCCGAAAGCGTGACCACGAGCGCTTCCGTTTCGGCCTTGGCGCGCCACAGCAGGAGCTGCTTCTTGTGCAGCGGCCACCATTGCGTGACCTTGTGGATCAAACCGCGCTCGTCTACAGAGGTCGGAGCCGCGGCAAGCGCCGCCTCGGTAGCCTTCGCGGATGTTTCGTGCTCCTTGACCATCGCCTGAATGCGGTCCTGCGGATCGCCGCCGGCGCGGATCAGATCCTGCTTGGCGTCGTCGACTTCGTCCTGATCAAGTTCTTCCTGGGCGTTCGCGATCTCCAGCTGATCTTCCAGCGAATCCTTGACTTCGCCGGAGGCTTTCGCCACCGCCGCGGTCAGCTGCGCAACCTGCGCCTGATCGCTCGCCAGGCCCTTTTCCGCTTGCTGCAGTCGCGCCTGAATCTGTTTCGCTTCGTCGCTGAGCGGCGGAGGATGCTGCGTGACGTCTCGCAGCGCCGCAGTGAAGGCGATGTCGACTTCGTGATCGGCCAGCCGCAGCGCTTCCTGCGCATGCACGCGCTCTTGCGGCAGCGTCACCAATGTGGCCAGCCCTTGCGCGGTCTTCAGTGGCGTTTGATCGACTGTGGGCTGACTCGGCGAGGCCGCCGCGTTCGCGACGCTGGCCTCACCCGCGGCGACGGGCAGCCTGACCGGGGGCGGCTCGGTCCGGAAGATGGCGTAGCCCGTGGCCCCCAGCAATACGACCAGGGCCAGCGCTGCGACCGTATGGATCCTTCTCATCTCGTAGTTACCGGGCTTGCTTCGGAATTGTATTACACTCTGCAGGCGATGGAAGCAACGCCCTCTCTACGTTTGCCAGGGTCGATTTTTGTCGCGCTGATCGTGTATGGCGTCTTGCAGGGACACTACTATGCGTCCAGTCTCCCGGATATTCTGGCCACCCATTTTGGCGGCCGCGGCCAGCCCAATGGATGGCAGACTCATTCGGCCTTCTGGGCAACCGAGACCTTTGTTGTGTCAATAGCTACGCTGATCGGCTTCGGCGTGCCGGCGATGCTCAAATCGATTCCGGTTTCGTTGATAAACGTGCCGAACAAAGAGCATTGGTTTGCTCCGGAGCGCCGGGAAAGCACGTTGGCCTATTTCCGCGCAACCTTCGCCTGGTTCGGCTGCGGGCTGCTCGCCTTTCTGCTCTTCGTGAATGAACTCGTCTTTCGCGCCAACCTGAAAACGCCCCACCAGCTGAACACTACCGCCTTCGTCGCCGCGCTGTTTGTGTTTATGGCGTTCACGGCGCTCTGGACCATTCGGTTAATCCTGCGTTTCTCGAAAAGTTCCAGATGAAGCCACGAGACTTTCTTTGATCGTCGGGTTTCTCTTCTTGGGCAAACCCAGCCAGCGCCTGGGTCTGCGAAATCCATGGGGACGGGAGTCCCCGCTCGGAGTTACATCACGCTAAAGTTGTCTTTTTGCGCGAAATTATTGAAATCCGCAAGGGGCCCCAGCGGAAGTGGAAGGAGGCTGGCCACGGCTCGCGTTGCGTTTCCGCGTGGAACGTTACTGGAAAGGAGTAAAGGCCAGAGAGGAGGTTGTCTATGCGGGCGAGTCCGACTGCGACCACCGATTTACGGTGGGGGCGAAGTACTTGGTCTACGCAAGGGGCAAAGATCGGTCTACGGGATGTACCAGAACGAGGAAAGCCGGAGAAGCCGAACAAGACCTGCCCGCATTGGGTAAAGGACGGACGTTTGACCAAACTGACCCAAGAAGATAGCGCACTGGAAGTGTTTTGAGGCCAAGTGAAACAAGAACGCCTCAGACCGAATCTGAGGCGTTCCGACTTTTGTGCTTGGTAATTTCTAGAGATAATCGCGCGAAGGGCCTTCCAGGAAGGCACGCAGCTTACGCGAACGCGACGGATGCCGCAGCTTGCGCAACGCCTTCGCTTCGATCTGGCGAATGCGTTCCCGGGTAACCGCAAACGACTGGCCAACTTCCTCCAGCGTGTGCTCGCTGCCGTCGTCCAGACCAAACCGCATCTTGATGACTTTCTCTTCGCGCGGCGTCAGCGTCTTCAGCACCGACGAAGTCTGTTCCTTCAGGTTCAGATTGATCACCGCATCGGACGGCGATACGACGGCCTTGTCCTCGATGAAGTCACCCAGGTGCGAATCTTCTTCCTCGCCAATCGGAGTTTCCAGCGAAATCGGCTCCTGCGCGATCTTCAAAATCTTGCGCACCTTGGACACCGGAATGTCCATGCGCTTGGCGATTTCTTCGCTGGTCGGCTCCCGCCCCAGTTCCTGCACCAGCTGGCGGCTGGTGCGCACCAGCTTGTTGATGGTCTCGATCATGTGCACCGGAATACGAATGGTGCGAGCCTGATCGGCGATGGCGCGCGTGATGGCTTGGCGAATCCACCACGTCGCATAGGTGGAAAATTTATAGCCGCGGCGCCACTCGAACTTATCGACCGCCTTCATCAGGCCGAT
>Ga0134124_10000592_pt1 | contig 29746 bp, 23 predicted proteins | sample KB304_FD_96880 | JGI IMG/M metagenome (GOLD analysis project Ga0134124, IMG submission 96880) | Terrestrial soil microbial communities without Nitrogen fertilizer from Kellogg Biological Station, Michigan, USA - KB3-0-4 | ecosystem: Environmental > Terrestrial > Soil > Unclassified ... | reverse complement strand
GTCTCCCGCGGTTGACAACCTCAGAGGCGGCTTCTATCATACCCTTTACTTTACTGGCCGCTAAAGGCATCAGTGAGCTACCGCTCGTGGCGAGAAACGATCTGGAAGCGCCAGTGCTCGCCGCTCACCCAGAAATCGCGGAAGTCAAACGAAGGCTTCTCAGCCTGGGCGCGAAACACGCTCTGATGTCCGGCAGCGGCGCTACTGTCTTTGGGGTCTTTGATAATTCGGAGATGGCCGGCCTGGCCGAGTTAGAAATGCGTGAGTTCGGCTATTGGGCCGAGCGCGTTCACACGGTGGACCGGCAAGAGTATCACGCCACGATCTTCCAATGAGCATCGTTTGCGGGTCCGACAAACTTTAGTTTGTCGAAGAAGTTTGCCGAAGACGAGCGGCATAACGACAAACTGAAGTTTGTCGGACTTCCCGCAGTTTGCGCATGAGCCGATGCCATATGACAATAGCTATCGGCTGGCTTTGTCGCTAGCGCGGCGAGTTCCAGTCTAATACTTAATCAGCTTAATACTGGGGAGTCGCCAAGCGGTAAGGCAGCGGCCTTTGGAGCCGCCATTCGGAGGTTCGAATCCTCCCTCCCCAGCCAAGTCCGAGGATCGAGGATCGAGGATAGACGATTGAGAATCGATGATCGATCCTCGATCTTCTATCTTCCATCCTCGATTTTGTGGAGGCTGTGTGAATATCAAGGTCTTTTCCGGAAACGCGAATCGGACGCTCGCTGAAGAGATCTGCCATCACCTGGGCATCGAGATCGGCAAAGCCCAGGTGAGTCGCTTCTCGGACGGCGAGTTCAATTTTCAGATTCTTGAAAACGTTCGCGGCGAAGACTGCTTCATCGTTCAACCGACTTGTCCGCCGGTCGATTCGAATGCGATGGAGCTGCTGATAATGATCGACGCGTTTCGGCGTTCGTCGGCCAAGCGAATCACCGCGGTGATACCGTACTACGGTTACGCGCGCAAGGATCGCAAGGACCGGCCGCGCGTGCCGATCTCGTCGAAGCTGATTGCGAACCTGATTACCGAGGCCGGCGCCGATCGCGTGCTGCTCTTTGATTTGCACGCGGGTCAGATCCAGGGGTTCTTTGATATTCCGGCGGATCACTTGTTCGCCGCGCCGGTGCTGGTCGGTTACTTTCAGGAGCTGAAGCTGCCGAACCTGACCGTGGTTGCGCCGGATGCGGGAGGCGTGGAGCGAGCGAGAGCTTATGCGAAGCGCCTGGACGCGGAACTGGCGATCATCGACAAACGCCGCGACTACGAACGGCTCGGTGAAGTCGAAGTGCTTCACGTAATCGGTGAAGTCGAAGGGCGGACGGCCCTGATTGTTGACGATATGGTCGACACCGCCGGGACGCTGGTGAAGGCAGCCGAAGCGCTCAAGGTGAACGGGGCGAAGTCGGTGCTGGCCTCCGCGACGCACGCGGTGTTGAGCGGATCGGCGGTTGAGAGAATCGAGGCATCGACCATCGAGCAATTGGTAGTGACTAACACAATTCCGATGTCGTCAGCCTGTGAGTCTCCGAAGATCAAGTGTTTGAGCGTCGCTAAGCTCCTGGCTGAGGCGATTCTTTCGGTGCACGACGAGACGTCGGTCAGTAAGTTGTTTATTTGAAGATGGGACGCGTGATGCGTGATGCGTGAAACGTGATGCGTGATCCGTGATTGGTTCCTTCACGAATCAGGGAATCACGTTTCACGAATCACGTTTCACGTTTCACGAATCACCCTGGAGTGTTAAAGAAATGATCAAGGACATAACCATTACCGCCAGTTCTCGTGAGGGGACCGGCAAAGGCCCTGCTCGCAGATTGCGCGCGCAAGGGATGATTCCGGCTGCAGTTTACGGCGAAGGCGGGGAAGCTTCGGCGGTGGCGATAAATGCAAAAGAGCTTGCCACTATTCTCCGCTCCGGCTCGGGCCAGAATACAATCTTCAAAATCGCGCTTCCGCAAGGCGATGGCGAGCCGGCTAACGTGATCATCAAGGACTATCAAGTCGATCCCATAAAGGGCCGCTTGTTGCACGCGGACTTGTTGCGGCTGTCGATGACTACGTTGACGAGAGTTGACGTCTCGGTTGAAACGCTCGGTGAGCCGGCAGGTGTTAAGACCGACGGGGGAATACTCGAGGTTCAACTTCGCGAAATCGAAGTCGAGTGCCTTCCCGGAGACATTCCACAGCACTTGCAGGTCGACGTCTCGCATCTTCAAATCGGCGATCATGTGACCGTCGCGGATCTTGTGTACGACCGCGAGAAGGTTAAGGTGCTCGCGGACGAGCACCAGATAGTCGCCGGCGTACTGGCGCCGCGAATGGTTGAAGAAGTTGCGCCTGCTGCTGTGGTTGAAGGAGAAGCCGCCGAGGGCGCCGAGCCTGAAGTGATAAAGAAGGGCAAGGGCGACGAAGAGTAAATAGTCCGTAGTCCGTAGTCAGTGGTCCGTAGTGAAGAACAAGCTGACTACGGACTACTGGCTACGGACTACGGACCATGAAGTTAATAGTCGGGCTCGGGAATCCGGGGCTTGAGTACGAGATGACCCGGCATAATCTCGGGTTCATGCTCGTTGACAGATTATTTGAACGCGCCGGTGGGCGCCGCTTTCGCAACGAATCGAATGCGAAGATCGCCGAAGTGGCGCTGGCGGGTCAGCGAATCTTGCTGGTGAAGCCGCAGACGTTTATGAATTTGAGCGGCGACGCGGCCCGCCCTCTGCTCGAGCACTACGGCGAGGCAGAGCCTTCGAACCTGATCGTCGCTTGCGATGACGTAGCGTTGCCGTTCGGAACGATCCGCGTGCGAGCGCGAGGAAGCGCCGGCGGCCAGAAGGGTTTGAAATCGATCATTGAAAGGCTCGCAACGCAGGAGTTCGCGCGAGTGAGGCTCGGCGTCAGACCGGATCATCCGGTCGAAGACCTTGCGTCTTTTGTGCTTTCGCCTATTCCGAAACGCGATCGTGCGGCGTTGGATCAAGCGCTCGAACGGGCCGCGGATGCGATCGAGGTGGTTTTGACGGAAGGCGTCGAACACGCGATGGCGTTGTTCAACGAGCGTGTGAAGCCTGTGACTGAAACGTGAGGCGTGAGACGTGATGCGTGGTTTGATGAAGCGCCGGTCACGTATAACGTTTCACGCATCACGTTTCATTCTTTGTTCTTTCTCAAGAGGTTCTATTGCTGAATCTCCTTGCTCTGGCCTTGAGGCCAGGGCTTAACCGATGCGTCGCGCATGGCGATTCGAAGCATTTGATTTCAAATCTCAGATTTGAAATTTGAGATTAGAGATTGGCGACTTTGAGTTGCGGTGTCGAAGCAAGTGTAATCCAAAAGGAGGATACTCTCTGATGAGAGTTTATGAAGTCCTGTTTATTGTCGCTCCGAATGTTGAGGAGAGCGACGTCGATAACCTTGTCACTCAACTGAGTGACGTAGCAACCAACCAGGGGGCCCAGATCGCGAAGATCGATCGAATGGGCCGCCGCAGACTCGCCTACCCGATCGGGAAATTCACCGAAGGCTATTACGTCGTCTTCACGCTCGAAGGAACCGGCGCCGAGATCGCCGAACTCGAGCGGCGCATGCGGGTAACCGATGCGGTGATCCGCTACATCACGATCCGCATCGACGAAGATTTGAAGCGCGCCGAGAAGTTCCGCGTGCGTCGAGTCGCTCGCGCCGCGGCGTCCGCCGGCTCACGGCGGAATCGCCGCCGCGAACCTGCGCTTCCCATCACCGAGGATGTCGATGACGATGACGAGGAGGACGAAATATGAGCAGCGAACCAAGAGATCGCGACCGGCGCGATGACCGCCGCGACGATCGAGGCGGCCGGCAAGGCGGACAAGGCGGCGGGCGGCGCTTCATACGCGCGCGCAAGTCGTGCAGATTCTGCGCCGACAAAGTCGACTACATAGACTATAAGGATGGCCGGCTGCTGGGGAGCTACATACCCGAGCGCGGCAAGATCCTGCCCCGGCGAATATCGGGCACTTGCGCGCCCCATCAACGCATGCTCGCTACGGCGATCAAGCGCGCGCGCAATTGCGCAATTCTGCCGTTCACTTTGGATTAGGTGTCAGTCCGTAGTCAGTAGTCCGTGGTCCGTAGCTATGGACTACGGACTACTGACTACGGACTCTTAGCGAGGACTTATCAAATGGCACACATGGATGTACTGCTTTGTGAAGACATAGATAACCTGGGCCAGCGCGGGCAGGTCGTGCGCGTGCGAGCCGGTTATGGGCGAAACTATCTGTTGCCTCAGAAGCTGGCGATTAAGGCCACATCCGGCAACAAGCGAATGATCGACGATCAGCGGCGTGTACTTGCAAAACGTGAAGACAGCGAGCGCGTGTCCGCTCAGTCGGAAGCCGAGAAGCTGCAAGGTCTCGAGCTGCGCTTCGAACGGCGAGTGGGTGAGCACGGGATCCTATTCGGATCGGTCACCGCGCTCGACATCGCGGAAGCGCTCAAAGAACGAGGGCTCACGGTTGAGCGGCGAAGGATAGGCTTGCGCGAACACATCAAAGAAGTCGGCGATTATGACGTGACCATCAAGCTGCACCGCGACGTCAGCCCTTCTGTGAAAGTGCTTGTGCGCAAGGAAGGCGCCGCCGAGGAGGCGAAGGCCCCGGAAGCCGAGGCCGCCGCGGAAGTGGCTCCGGAAGCCGATTCCACGGCCTCTGACTCGAGCGAGCAACCGGTTGTTGAGACATCGGCGGATGCACCCGAAGCTTCCGATTCGTACGTGGAAGGCGCGGCTGAATAGCATGTAGGGGCGGCCCTCCGTGGCCGCCCCTCGGTCGTCGGCCAACTTCCACTTGCAATCAGGGGCGGCCACGGAGGGCCGCCCCTACATGCTTCTGGACGCTTCGCTGTCTTCATTGGTATCATCGCGCCCGGCAGGCTGAGAGCGCAGTATTCCGCAAGTTGCCTTGCAGATTGATTGTTGAACCGCTCTGCAACACGCCAAGCATCGATTCAAAAACCAGGTTTTTCAACGCGGTCGGGTGAGACTAACTTATGTCGCGAGCGGCAACGGGCGATCCCTTCTTCGAAAAGGGCCTCCCTTCCAACATTGAAGCCGAGCGCTCCATCCTGGGCGCAATCCTTCTTGATAATGCCGTCTGCAATCAAGCCATCGAGCTCCTGCGCCGCGATGATTTCTTTCTCGATTCTCACCGGCGAATCTTCGAGAAAATGATTGCGCTCACCGAGCGCATAATGCCGATCGATCTAATCACCCTCAGCGATGAGCTGCGCCGGGCGGGCGAGTTCGAACAGATCGGGGGCGCGACCTACATCGCATCACTCATCGACGGCGTTCCGCGGACCGACACAATCGAGCCTTATGCAAAGATCGTCAAAGCAAAGTCGATGCTCCGCAAGCTCATCACCGCTTCTAATCAGATCATCGCGCTGGCGTTCGAAGAAGAAGACGAAGCCGAAGTGATCGTCGACAAGGCCGAGCAGATGATCTTCCAGATTGCCGAAGACCGCGCGCGTGTCGGTTTCCAGTATGTCGGAGACGTCGCTCATCAACGTCTCGAACAAATCGAGCAGATGGCCGGCCGTCCCGAGATGATTACCGGGGTGCCGACCGGCTTTACCGATTTCGACCGGATGACCTCGGGTCTCCAACGCCAGGAGTTGATCGTCATCGCGGCGAGACCGTCGATGGGAAAGACCGCTCTGGCGCTGAACATGGCTCAGTACGCTTCGAAGAACGCAAACGTGGTTGGAATATTCAGCCTCGAGATGTCAGCCCCGCAGCTTGTGTCGCGGCTGCTTTGTTCGGAAGCTCGAGTGGACGCCCACCGTTTGAGGACCGGTTATCTCAATCGCGAAGAATGGGCGAGACTAGCCGATGGCCTGCGACGGTTGTGTGAAACGAAAGTCTTCATCGACGACACGCCCGGCGTTGGAGTCCTTGAGATGCGCGCGAAGAGCCGCCGTCTAAAGGCCGAGCACGGATTGGATCTTCTAATCATCGACTATCTTCAGTTGATGGCGGGGCGCGGTCGAATCGAATCTCGCCAGCAGGAAGTGTCACAGATCTCGCGCGACCTGAAGATCCTCGCGAAGGAGCTGGACGTTCCGGTCATCGCTCTGTCTCAGCTTTCGCGCGCGCCCGAGCAGCGCAGCGAACACAAGCCGCAACTCAGCGATTTGCGAGAGAGCGGCGCCATCGAACAGGACAGCGATGTGGTGTGCTTCATCTATCGCGAAGAGCTCTACAACCCGACCGACGACAATCAGGGCAAGGCCGAATTGATAGTCGGCAAGCAACGCAACGGTCCTACCGGCACGATTGAATTGGCGTTCCTCAAAGAGTTCACCAGGTTTGAGAATATGTGGCGAGAGTAAAACGTGATGCGTGAAACGTGAAACGTGATTCGTGAAGCGTGACTCCCGACCGTGAGGTCCGACTAAGATCACGGATCGCGAATCACGCGTCACGTTTCACGCATCACGTTTCACGTATCATTCTGTTATGCCCGAACTTCCTGAAGTAGAAACCCAACTGCGTTATTTTCGAAAGACCGCGCTCGGTAGCTGCGTTGACCGGGTGATCGTGACCGCGCCAAACATCATAAGACGGCCAGGCGCGCGCGCATTCGCGCGAGGCTTGCAGGGAAGATGCTTCGTTGAAGCCGTCAGGCGCGGCAAGTACCTCATTGTTGCTCTCGACGATGGCCGGTCGCTGATTCTGCATTTCGGTATGGGCGGTGATCTTGGCTACTACAAATCAGCCAAAGAACGGCCGGACTACACGCGCATTGAATTCATGCTTTCAAACGGGTGGCGACTCGCGTTCACCTGCCCGCGCAAGATCTGCCGCGTCATGTTGGTCGATGACGTTTCACAGGTGCTCGCGCTCAAAGAGATGGGACCCGAACCGCTGGGCGCCGCCTTCAGCCTGGCCTTCTTCGAGCGCCTGATTGAAGAGCGCCCACGGCGGCAGATCAAGCCGCTGCTCATGGATCAGAAGATGATTGCCGGCGTCGGCAACATCTATGCGGATGAGATTCTGTTTGAAGCCAACGTGCGACCTGACCGGCTCGCATCGACTTTGAGCGACGTGGAACGAAAGCGAATTCATCGCGAAACCCGGCGAGTGCTAAGGCGCTCGATTCGAACCGCGGGCGAAGAAGAATTTCCTGCCGACTTTTTGGTTTCGCGCAACGCGCGCGGGGCCTCCTGCAAAGTCTGCGCTGAGCAGATAGAGAAGAAGACGATCGGAGGCCGCACTTCTTATTTCTGCGGCCGGTGTCAGGTGTGAACCGCCCGAACCCGCCGCACGCTGAATGAATTCATCCTTCCGGTAACGAGCTTCTCTTTATCGCCGTCGCGGACTAAAGTTTATCCTGCCTTGCGATCGTGGACCCCACCTCACAAACGGAGGAGCACCGAACAACATGGACTCGAAGATCTGGAGCGACCTATTCCACCCGGACACATCGATCATCGAAAAAATAATTCGGCCTGTGATCGTCTATTTGTTTCTGATTGTCGGACTCAGACTCGCAGGTAAGCGCGAGCTCGCGCAGCTAAATCCTTTCGATCTGGTCGTGCTGTTGACGCTTTCAAACACCGTGCAGAACGCGATTATCGGTAACGACAACTCCGTGAGCGGGGGGCTGATCGGTGCAACTACGTTGTTGGTGGTGAACTACATGGTCGTTCGCTTTCTCTTCAAGCATGACAAGGTCGATCGGCTGGTCGAAGGCGTTTCGGATGTGTTGATCGAGGACGGTCAAATCAAGCACGACCGCCTGAAGAAGGAGTTGATAACCATGACCGAGCTCGAGTCGGCGGCACACAAGCAGGGCTTCGGTTCACTGAATGAGGTCGAGCGCGCGGAGCTGGAGCCGGGCGGGACATTCGCATTCACCGGCAAGAAACCGGGCCCCGAAGCCGAGCGTCACATTGAGGTTCTCAGGAGAATCGATCAGCTCACAGAGGAGTTGGCGCGGCTGCAACAGTCGGTTGAGCGACTGCAGCCTCAACGATGACCGAATTACGTTTCTACAGACTCGCTGTCACTACTGAAGCGCGAGCTTGCCGGTGCCTTACCGCATGAACATAGTTATGCTGCTCTGCCGCGAGCGTTGAATCGATCCTTTCGGCGAAGTTTCGACGTACGGGTGCTCATCAAGACGCGCGCCCGGAAATTCTTTTGGCGCAATGTAAAGGAGGTAATGACAAATGAAATCAAGGTCTAACCTCCCGGTACGATTCGCACTGGCTCTGGTCGGCACAGTTCTGATTCGGCACGCCCTCATTATTTAAGTGTCCACTGAACTGACAACACGCCTCAGCACTTTTTTCTTGACTCAGAAATCAAGTCGCAGTAGCGTTGGGCTGGTCGTTGTCCAGTGATTACAATCACACACTCGCTGCATCGACAGCGAGAACAATGTAACCGTTATGTTTTCCCGGTCCTCACAACATTACCTCTGAAAGGGGGTATATGATGCCCATGCGACCCAGTCGAGAAAGCACATTTCACTGTTGAGAACGGGCTAATAGAAGTTGTGGGCTAGGCAAAGCGCTCTTGGTAGCTTCGAAGATAGTACCAACAGGTCGTCAGGGGAATACTCATGGAATCACTCAAAAAGAAACGAGCTTATTTAATTGTCTTGATCGTGGTTATCACCGCCGTGTTAGCTGCGCGGCCTTCGGATGGTTCGAAGCAGGCGCAGGCTAAGAAAGACACTAGAACTCAAAAGCATCTTGAGAATTATGCCGGGCCGATCGTGGACTACGACAGCGATAACAAGATTTCTTCTGTGAATCGCTCACCCGATATCCGGAAGACGAAGAGCCGTCTTTATAACAATCGGGCGCCTCAACCGTTCGGTGAAATGGCTTCAGAAGGCTACGACTTACACACGCATTGGAACATCGGACTGCCGCCGTTGCCAGTAACGGAGAGCCAAGTAATTGCTATTGGCGACGTCACTGACGCTGCGGCTTTCCAATCAGAAGACAGGACGGGGGTGTACTCCGAATTCTCGATAAAAATAATCGACATTTTGAAGAACAAGACCGCCTTCCCGCTCACGGTTGGTGGTTTGATTGTAACGGGGCGAGAAGGTGGGGTCGTCAGACTGAAATCGGGCAGCCTCTTTCTAGTCCGAATCAATGACCAAGGGATGCCCCGTGTTGATCGCAGATACCTGTTCTTCTTGAAATACGATAACGAGTCTCAAACCTACCACATCGTCACTGCTTACGAATTGAAATCAGAAAGGGTTATCCCGTTAGATGGCGGAGACCAGTTCAGCGCCTACCGGGGCCAAGACGTTAGAGCCTTTTTGAACTTAGTACACGAGACTGTAGCACAGGACAGATAAGGGCGGGCCAATGAAAACCCATCGTTTCCTTGCACTGTCATTGGCAGTATTTATTACATTATCCATTTCGTCCTTACTGCCTGCTATACGAGTACTTCCACAGTCAAACGTCACAAGGCGTAGATGACGTCTGGCTGGCGATGGATCGTAACGGCAATGGAAGGATCGACGACGGCAGAGAATTATTCGGCAACTTCACACCTCAGCCACCCTCCCCGAACCCGAACGGCTTTCTTGCTCTCGCTGACTATGACAAGCCTGCGCAGGGAGGAAACGGCGACGGAGTGATCGACAGCAACGATAGGGTCTTTTCATTTCTGCGACTTTGGCAAGACGATAACCACAACGGCATTTCAGAACCGGGCGAGTTGCATACATTACCGTCTCTCGGCGTTTATGCAATTGATCTCGATTATCACGAATCGCGACGCAACGACAGTAATGGGAACATATTCCGGTATCGTGCGAAAGTGTATGGCGCAAGACACCAGCAGCTTGGTCGCTGGGCCTTCGATGTCTTCCTGGTCGCTGAGTAAGAAACGTCTAGCAGGGTGCTGAAAAAGGGATGCGACACCTCTCAATCGGATTGTCAATAATCCCACCAACGCAGTTGGTGGATTGTTCATACCCAGCCTAACTCTCCGGTCAGATTCACTTTGCGACTGATCAAAGACAGGTTGGATATGAACCATCCACCAACTGCGTTGGTGGGATTCGGGACCCGGGCTCAGTGCCTTTTGCGTAGGCTGAGTATGAACGAACCACCAACTGCGTTGGTGGGATTTGAACTGAATACTCATACATCATCTGCTTTTTCAGCAGCCTGCTAGAGCTTGCCGGCGCTTCCTTTACCGACTCGCGGGCCGCGGTTGTCGCGTGCCGGCGCGTGATCGAGATTCGCGGTGCGCGCGCCGATCTCGTAAGCGTACTGACCTATGCGCGCCATCTTCTCGAAGTTGATCTTCTCAACACTGTCGGTGTTCGCGTGATAGTCCTGATGCAACCCGGTCGTCAGAAACACAATCGGGATTCCCTTTGCCGCATAGCTGTAATGGTCGCTACGATAGTAAACCTGCTCGAGGTCCGTCGGATCGTTCATCTCGTAGTCGAGGGCTAGGGGTTTGGTGAGCGAGCCGTTCGCGTCGACGGTGATGTTGTGAAACTCGGTGCTTATCCGATCAGATCCGACTACGTAAACAGTGTTCCCCTCCTCAGGCTTGTTGTCGCGATTTCTGCCGACCATATCCATGTTGACTTGCGCGACCAGCTTATCCATCGACACCGTCGGATAATCCGCGTAGTAGCGCGAGCCGAGCAGCCCTTTTTCTTCCCCAGCGTGCCAGACAAACAGCAGCGAGCGACGCGGTTTCGCGCCGGTGGCGAAGGCCTTCGCGAGACCCATGATAGTGACGGTTCCCGATCCATCGTCATCAGCGCCGTTCCAAATGCGATCCTCGATCGCGCCTTCGGTAACTCGGCCTCGAGCGCCGTTGCGAACTGACGCGTTCGCGACTTGAGTCACCTCGCCTTCCGCGTAGCCGACGTGATCGTAGTGCGCGCCGAAAGCTACATAAGTGTCTTTGAGTTTCGGATCTGAGCCTTCGATTATGCCGATGACGTTGCGAGTGTACTGTGTTCGCACCACTTGATAATTAGCGTCGAGGTTGAAGGTGATTCGCGCGTTCTTAAGCGTGAAGGTCGGCAGCGGCTCACCCTTGGCGGCCTTGTCTTTCAACTCGGCATACCTGACATCTGCGCCGCTCAGCAGGAAATCGAAGAAGTCGTCCTGGGCCGTGACGGCCGGAGGTATTGACGCGTCGAGTCGCTGCACGGTCGTGAAGTCCGAGCCGTCCGCTTGACCACCGCCAAACTGATTAGCCGCCGGCCGGCCACCCTGTTCAGCAACTTGGCCTTGAGCAACTTGTCCTTGAGCGCCTTGTCCCTGCGCGCTCGGTCTCTGACCACCTTGACCCTGACCACCTTGAGCTGTTGCGCCGGCGCGCTGGCCGCGTCGAAAGTTGCCTGCGACTCCTATGCTTGCCATCGCGCCTTCCTGCTCGGTGGCGTAGCGCGAACGCCCGCTCAGCATGCGGAGGTACTGCCGGTCTTCCATCCCTTTTGGAGGCGTGCTTCCCAGCCACACCACAGTCTTGCCTTTCACGTTCCTGCCGGCGTAGTCGTTGTGCTTGATCGCCGGCGCGTTCAGGCCATAGCCGACAAACTCGATTTGATCGGATGTGATGGAGCGCTTGCCGCCGACGTTTGCGGGAAACATTACGCCTTCTTTGTTCTTGAACGTTCGCGTCTGGCCATTTGCTTCAACGGTGATCGTCGAGTTGTTATCGCTTTTGATGCCGAGCACCGCGACTCGTTGAAAGTAAGAGCCGTTCGGCCCGCCCGGCTTCACACCCCAGGAACGAAGATGCTCGGCTATGTAAGCAGCCGCGAGGCCAAGTCCTTCGGTGTAGGTATTGCGCCCCTCGAGTTCATCGGAAGCCAAATAGCTCAACCATTCTTTCAAATCATCCGGCGTTATTTTATCGCGGCCGTTGCCGCTGCTCGCCAACGCGGTCGAGGACGCGAAAGTGGCTACCACAGCCAGTTGTGTCACGATAGCTATGAGTTTGCGAATACGAAGCATTACTTCCTCCTGAAGGTGTCCGACAAACTTCAGTTTGTCGAAGGCTCATGAATAATAGTTGCTCAAAACGACAAACTGAAGTTTGTCGGACATCGCCGTCACATTCTATCTGAATGAAAGGTCGCCAGAATTGCTAGTACGGCAGCGATCACCGCCGGGATACGAGATTGTTGCAACAAAACATGGGTCGTCGGGTTCAAATAACATGACATATTGAGGGTATAATCCGCCCGTGCTTAGCCCGATTGGTCATTATGCAAACGAGGAACGTTTATGTTAATCCGATTCAGGACTGTTACGTGTGCCCTGCTCATAGTCTCACAGCTTACATTTGTCTTTGACCGCGTAGCAGAATCGCAAATCGCCCGTCGTCAGAGACCAATTGTGCAAATCACTGACGCGCTCAAGGGTTTACAACTTAAGCTCAGCGAAGGCGCTCCCGTCGCAGAACGGCCCGCGCCCGTGGCGACCGCGCCCGCGAGTAAGCTTTCTGATGACGAGACGGAAGCGGTCCTCAAGCGCCTGCGTCCAATCAAGACGGACCCGGATGACCAGAATGACTTCGCGCTGCGAGATCGCTCGCTTCCGCCGCCGCGAACTGGCAAGACCATCGCAGACTCGTTTCCGCCGCCGGAAAAACTCGATAAGCCGGACAGTGTGACGAGCGGCCCGCTCGAGGTGCTGCGCTACTCGCCGGAAGGCGATGTGCCGTTGGTCCCTCAACTTTCGGTAACGTTCTCGCAGCCGATGGTGGCAGTCACGTCGCATCAGGACACGATTGCCGCGGGAGTGCCGGTCAAGCTCACTCCGCAGCCGTCGGGCCACTGGCGGTGGGTGGGCACGAAGACGCTGCTCTTTGAAACCGAAGGCCACTTCCCGATGGCGACTGAGTACACCGCTGAAATCCCTGCTGGCACGAAATCGGCCACAGGAGCCATTCTCGCGGCGGCGAAGGTTTGGAAGTTCACGACCCCGCCGCCGGTACTGAAGTCGTCCTATCCGAACGACGGCCCGACCGTGCGCGACCCGCTGATCTTCGTCGAGTTCGATCAGCGCATCGATCCATCCAAGGTCGTCAATACTATTCGGGTGGGTTCAGACCCTCTGGAATGGAGGACGCGCCTCGCCACAGACGCAGAAGTGTCCGCCGACGATGTTGTGAGTAAGCTGGCCGCTCGTGCGCCTAAAGACCGCTGGCTGGCGTTCCGAGTCGTTAATTCTGGCAGGGCGACAGGCCCATTGCCTTCAGGTTCTTCCGTTAAGGTGACAATCGGGCGGGGCACTCCCTCGGCTGAAGGCCCGCGAACCACAACGACCCCGCAAAGTTTTGGGTTTCGCATCTACGGGGCATTGCGCGTCGTCAAGCACGAGTGCGGTTGGCGAGGTGAGTGTTCGCCCTTTGATCAGTGGAGCGTCCAGTTCACGAATCCGATCGACACATCCAGTTTCGAGCAGTCTCAGGTGCGGATCGAAGAAATCCCCGCAGCTGGTAAAAAGTCAGAACCCGTCAGCTTGAAGAGCGCAGTCTACGGGAACACGTTGAACGTCAGCGGAATCAAGAAAGGGCGTACGAGTTATCGCCTGACGCTCGATCCGGCGATCCGTGACCAGTTCGGACAAGCGCTCGGCCAAACTGCGCCGATGGTCTTCAACGTTGGGTCGGCGCCAGCCGCGCTCGCGGGACCCGACAAGCAATTTGTTGTGCTTGATCCGGCAGCGCCTCCGCGGTTCTCCGTTTATAGCATCAATCACAATCGCCTGAGAGTGCGTCTCTATTCGGTAGGGCCCGAGCATTGGCCCCAGTTTCTCGCTTACATGCGCAAGAGCAACGATCGAGTCCCCCGAGTGCCGCCCGGCCGGTTGGCACTTTCAAAGATCGTCGGCGTCACCGCGAAACCCGATGAGCTGGCCGAGACTCGTCTTGATCTGACGCCGGTACTCGACGGAGGCGTCGGACAAGTGTTCATCATTGTTGAGCCGGCCGTTGGGAGCGTCAGGCGTTATGGCGACACGGTCGCCGTGTGGGCGCAGGTCAGTCAAATTGGCCTCGATGCTTTTGTTGATAACTCGGAGTTGATTGGCTGGGCGACGTCGCTCAAAGACGGCAAGCCGATCGATGGCGCGCAACTTTCAATCGAGGGGGCGCAAGCTGCCGGCTTGCGTTCCGCCGCCGCCGCGGCAACCCAGACGGATGGCACCGCTCACATAGCTCTTCCAGGGACTTCAAACGGCGGCTCGCGCATTCTCGTCGCCCGCAAAGGACACGACATTGCGATCCTCCCCGAAAACAACTACTGGTGGAACGACCACAGCAACTGGGTGAAGTATGAACCGGGCTATTCGCTTCGGTGGTTCGTCTTCGACGATCGAAAGATGTATCGCCCGGGAGAAGAAGTTCACGTCAAGGGATGGATTCGCCGCGTCGGTGACGGCAAAGGCGGCGACGTGGGTTCGCTCGACGGTGCGCCGTCGAGCATCGCTTATGCTGTGAAGGACTCACAAGGCAACGAAGTGCTCAAAGGCAATGCGCGGATCGATGCGCTCGGCGGATTCGACACGGCTTTTGAGCTGCCGGCGACGATGAACCTCGGCTACTCCAGCCTCCAACTCGAAACCTCGACCGACGTCGTCGCTAGTAATATGAAATACGCACATCAGTTTCAAGTGCAGGAGTTCCGTCGGCCCGAGTTCGAAGTCACTGCGCAAGCCTCCGAAGGCCCGCACTTTGTCGGCGACACCGCGACCACCACTGTGAACGCCGCGTATTATGCCGGCGGCGGGCTCAGCAACGCCGAAGTGACCTGGCGAGTCACCACCTCCACCGCGCACTTCACTCCACCCAATCGCGACGACTTCACCTTCGGCAAATGGGTCCCGTGGTGGATGGAACGTAGTCCATACGCAGACAGGAAAGTCGAAACGTTCAGCGGACGGACCGACGCCGCGGGCAAGCACACGCTTCGCATGGACTTCGTGTCTGTCGATCCGCCTCAGCCCTCGACTGTCACCGCCGAAGCGAGCGTGACGGACGTGAATCGTCAGGCCTGGACTGCATCGACGAATCTCCTTGTGCATCCGTCTGATCTCTATGTTGGCGTTCGCAGCCCTCGCACTTTCGTGCAAAAAGGCGAGCCGCTCATAGTGCAATCGATCGTCACCGATCTCGATGGCAAACTCATCCCTGGACGCGAAATAAAGATGCGCGCGGTGTTGATGGATTGGGTGTTTGAAAAAGGCGAGTGGAAGCAGCAGGAGACGAACCCGCAGGAATGCACGGTGAGATCGGCTACCGAGCCGGTGCAGTGCCGCTTCGAAACAAAAGAGGGCGGGCAGTATCGAATTACCGCCACGATCCAGGACGACCGCGAGCGGAAAAATGAGAGCGAGCTTACCCTTTGGGTCGCCGGCGGAAAGATAGTACCGAAGCGAAACGTCGAGCAGGAAGACGCTCAATTAATTCCCGATCGCAAAGATTATCGAGCGGGCGACACGGCGGAGATTCTCGTGCAAGCGCCCTTCTATCCGGCTGAGGGAGTATTAACGCTCAGGCGGTCGGGCATCGTGAGCTCAGAACGATTCAAAATGGACGGCGCGTCACACACTCTCAAGATTCCAATTGAGGAAGCTTACACTCCGAATCTCCACGTTCAGGTCGATCTCGTGGGCGCGGCGGTGCGCACCGATAACGAAGGCAAGCCGCAGGAGAAACTGCCGAAGCGTCCGGCTTATGCGAAAGGCGAGTTGAACCTTCAGGTCCCGCCGCTCTCGCGCAAGCTGGCAGTTGAAGCGAAACCGCGCGACAAGGCTCTCGAGCCGGGCGGCGAAACTATCATTGACGTCGAAGTGCGAGACGCCAATGGCAAGCCCGTAGCCGGAAGCGAACTCGCCGTTGTGGTGGTCGATGAAGCGGTGCTTGCATTGACCGGTTATCGCGTCGGCGATCCGATATCGACCTTCTACCCTCAACGTAACGGTGATGCGCGCGATTATCATTCGAGGCAAGACGTGTTGCTTGCGGCTCCCGAAGACCTGGCGGAAAAGCTGCAGCGATCAGGCTTTTACGTGAGCGGGGGTACTGCCGGCGGTGTTGCTGGTGGCGTTCCTGCGCCGATGATGGCCCGCAAGATGGCATTGCCGTTGGAAGCGAGGAATGTCTTAGACCTTAACACCGGCGCATCTGAAGAACAGATTCGTATGCGAGAAAACTTCAACGCGCTTGCGACGTTTGCGCCCGCCGTGCCGACCGACGCGAACGGGCGCGCGACTGTCAAAGTAAAACTGCCCGACAGCCTTACTCGCTATCGAGTGATGGCGATCGCAGTCGCCGGCGGGAAGCAGTTCGGCGCGAATGAATCAAACATCACCGCGCGATTGCCTCTGATGGTTAGACCTTCAGCGCCAAGGTTCCTGAATTTCGGCGACAAGATCGAACTTCCAATCGTCGTGCAAAACCAGACCGATTCGCCGATGGATGTTGCCGTCGGCTTGAGAGCCGGCAACGCCGAGTTGACCGAAGGCGCCGGCCGACGAGTGAATGTCCCCGCCAACGATCGGGTGGAAGTGCGCTTCCCGGTTTCGGCTCAGCGGGCAGGAACTGCGAGGTTTCAAATCGCAGGCGTGTCGGGCAAGTGGGCAGACGCAGCCGAAATCGAATTGCCGGTTTGGACTCCGGCGACGACTGAAGCGTTTGCGACGTACGGAGAGATCGACAATGGAGCTATCACGCAGCCAGTCAAGGCGCCGAGCGACGCGATCAAACAATTCGGCGGACTCGACATCACCACTTCATCGACCGAGCTTCAGGCGTTGACCGACGCAGTGCTCTACCTGGTCGCGTATCCGTTCGAGTGTTCGGAGCAATTGTCGTCGCGAGTGCTGGCAGTCGCAGCGTTGAAGGATGTGCTCGCTGCCTTCAAGGCGAAGGGCCTGCCCGAACCGAAGGAGATGATTGCCGCCGTCGATCGAGATTTGAAACGGCTCGCGTCGATGCAAAACGACGACGGCGGCTTCGGGTTCTGGCGTCGCGGCGATGAAGCGTGGCCGTACCTTGGCATTCACGTAGCCCACGCGCTTCAGCGGGCGAAGGAAAAAGGCTTCGACGTTCCGGCGCCGATGTTCGAGCGTTCGAAGAAGTACCTGCGCGAGATCGAGCAGCACATACCCGCGCGGTACGGCGCGTATTCCCGCCGGGCGCTTGTCGCATATTCGCTGTACGTGCGAAACCTGATGGGCGACAGGGATGCTGGGAAGGCGCGGCGGTTGATTGCCGAAGCGGGCCTCGAAGGCTTGTCGCTCGAGGCCATTGGCTGGCTGCTGTCGGTGTTGTCGGGTGACACGGCGTCGCAGGCAGAGCTTGCCGCAACCCGCAAGCATCTGAACAATCACGCCACGGAAGAGGCTGCCACAGCCAGTTTCGTGACTTCGTACGGCGACAGTGATTATCTCCTGCTGCATTCGGACCGGCGAACTGACGGCGTGATACTCGAGGCTCTAATCAAAGATCAGCCGTCGAGCGATTTGATTCCGAAGATTGTGCGAGGCTTGCTCGGGCATCGAAAGGAAGGCCGCTGGGAGAACACCCAGGAGAACGCTTTCGTGCTGCTTGCGCTCGACAAGTACTTCGCGGCTTATGAAAAAGTCACGCCGGATTTCGTCGCGCGCGCGTGGCTCGGCGAGGCCTATGCCGGCGGGCATGAGTTTAGGGGCCGGTCGACTGATCGTTATAACGTGAACGTGCCGATGGGAGCGCTCGCTCAAAGCGCCGCCTCGCAGAATCTGATATTGAGCAAAGAAGGTCCGGGCCGGTTGTACTACCGGATAGGCATGCAGTACGCGCCGGCCAGTCTCAAACTCGATCCGTCAGAGCACGGCTTCACGGTCGAGCGCGTGTACGAAGCGGTCGATAAGGCTGACGACGTTCGAAAAGACGCTGATGGAATTTGGCACATCAAGGCGGGCGCTCGTGTGCGGGTGAAGCTGACGATGTTCCTTGCATCGCGACGCTATCACGTCGCTCTGGTTGATCCGATTCCGGCGGGGCTTGAAGCTTTGAACCCGGCGCTTGCGGTCACGGGAAGCATCCCTCAAGACGCGAATGACAAGACCGCCGATCGCTGGTGGTGGTTCAGCCGCCCGTGGTTCGAGCACCAGAACATGCGAGACGAACGCGTAGAAGCGTTCGCGTCACTTGTATGGGAAGGCGTTCACACCTACTCGTATGTAGCGCGGGCTACGACTCCGGGAGTGTTCGTGGTGCCTCCGTCAAAGGCTGAAGAGATGTACCACCCCGGGACGTTTGGTCGGGGAGGAACAGATCGAGTGATTGTGGAGTGATGGCGCAGGACTAGAGGCTGGTGCTCTTCGGAAAGAGTTCTATTAGATCCTTGTATCGTTGAAACCTGATTTGAAAGTTATCGAAGAACCCTCGCTGACCTAATATGGGCATTCCAGGATCTTCGGTCTCTGTGAACGCCACTAGGAGATCGACAGATGGCAGCCCTTGCATTGATAGATTAAGTTGATGCAGGTAGCCAGGTACAGCGGCTCCGACCAAACCGCTCAAGATCAGCAGTTGGCCCTTCGTAACGTCGACCTTCAGTGTCCTGGCAATAGAGGAATTGAAGACGCATACCTCAGCCCCTGAATCTATCAAAGCATAGACATCTTGATGTTGCTTGTTGCAGGCAAGACGAATGGGTATGGCTGGCAAACGAATAAGCTCGCCATCGGGTGTCTTAATCTTAACGTACCGGAATATCACAAGAGTAGATATGAGCGCGGTCGAATCGAGGAACTTTGAACAGTACAATGTCTGGATAACCGTTCGCATCTGCAGCGAGCTTAGCCTCGTATGCATCATTGCCACTGCCGACGATCTTGCGTTCCGACTCCAGAATAGCAACCCACTTGTCTTCGTATTGCCCTAGCTCTTCCTGAAGTGGGTCTAAAGATTCCATTATCATTCTCGTTTTTACTCAGTCTCGGTAGTGCTTGGATAGTCCCATACCCGCGCGGACACTGTCAACGAAAACGCCGCCTGGCTTCGCTAACCTGGGTGCTTCTTGAAGGCCCGCTTGGATCGTTAAGTTGATTAGTGAAGCGTCAATCTAATGATCCTGAGTGTCGTCGTCAGGACCTTCTCCAACAAATTGCGCGCACAGCCGCTCGTAGCCGTCACGTCCTCTGAACCGGTTGCGCACCACCGCAAAAAGAGCCACCGAAGCCTTGGGCCTGATGATCCTGATCAGATCTGCCTCTAACGGCGGCGCCTGCGCGCACACCCGGACCCCTGAGCTGCTTATATCTTCTATGAAGCCCGAGCTCTTCTCTATGAGTTGCTCTGCTTCGTCGAAGTACTCGATCTCAATCGCCTCGGACACACGGTTGCGTGGTTCTGCTCTCCGGTTCGCGCCCTGCCAACTGCCGATATGAAACGTAGCCCAGGGCCGCTCGGAAAAGCCGGGCGGCGGAAGCTCCCCAATGAACTCGACCCCGACAAGCCTGAATCCATCTCGCGGGGGCCTGATCCAGCGGACGATCGCATAGGTGGCGTAGATCTGTTCGATGAACTCGTGCTTGCGAAGGATCGTTGGCATTGGCATCCTGAGGTATAGGATGTTGCCTACGAGCACGCGCCTCCTGACAAGTATGCAGCCACCCGAGGGGCTCAGGTCTATCGACCGCCCGGCTTCGCGCCAGTCGCCGGCGTTCTCACTGTAGCCCGTGACCGCGACGGCTATGGAGAGTTCGAATCGCTCGCGCGCTCTTCGATTAGCTTTCTCGTCCTCGGTGTTAGTGCGTTCGGCATAGGATATCGTCGCTTGCTGTCCTGATTCACCCTGGCCTGAATCTCCTTGCCCTGAATCTCCTTGCCCTGAATTTCCTTGCCCTGAATCTGCTTGCCCCCAGCCAAACAATCGTCCGTCGTATTCAAGCCTCAGATCGAGATCCATAAGAGTCTGATAGGCTGCCAGGACTCGTTCCAAAGCCAGCGCGACTCTTGGTCCGAACGTTTCCGCGGGCTTCAAGTCCAGACCGTATGTCGCCGGATCGAGCAGAAACTTCGCCTTCAAGTATGCGGTTATTGTTTCGTCGGTTGTCGCAAGGTAATCAATACCCAGAACCTTATAATGAGTTTCAGCCACTTCGACCCGGGCCAATAAGCAATCAAGCTCGTAGTAGTACGCGCTCAAGTCCTGGGCGGAGTATCCCAAGCCCTCCGCGCAGGCTGGCGACTCCTGGCAGTCAGGGCAGCGATCAACATCCGCATCTAAGGCTGCAATATCGTGGGCTCTCATAAGGGGATTTACCCGAGTCTGGCTTCTGGCTAAGACCTTCAACGAGGGGCAACGTGTCCGGATTGAAGAATGAAACTCCCGGTCGGTTGACCAGGGCAAAAAACGTTCTCAAGGTTGAAGGCAGGACTTTGTGCCTCATTGCCACACTTAGCAAGAAACCGCTTCAAGGCGATAAATCGTGTTCGTTAAAAATGCTGTGGCGGATCGGTCATTTTGCAGTGATCCGCCACAACCTCAGCCGCGTTCCCTGGAGTCGGGACAAACCGGCGTTATAGTTTACCCGTGCGTGCGCTCGAACTCTTTCATGAACGCAACAAGCGATTCGACGCCCGCCAGCGGGAACGCGTTGTAGATCGAAGCACGGATGCCGCCTACCGACCGGTGCCCTTTCAAGCCGTCGAGCCCCGCTTTTGTAGCTTCGCTGACAAATTGCTTTTCGAGATCTTCGCTCGGAAGCCTGAACGTCACGTTCATCAACGATCGGCAGTCGGCCTGCGCGTGGCCGCGATAGAAATCGCCCGAGTCTATCGCGTCGTATATCAAACCGGCTTTCTCTTTGTTGCGCCGCTCGGCCTCGTCCAGACCGCCTTGCTCGATCAGCCACTTCATCACGAGCCGCATCACGTAAATCGTAAACACCGGAGGCGTGTTGTAGAGCGATTTGTTCTTCGCGTGAGTGTTGTAGTCGAGCATACTGTGCATGCCTTGCGGACTGCGCGCGAGCATGTCGTCGCGAATGAAGACTAGCGCGACTCCGGCGGGGGCGAGGTTCTTCTGCGCGCCTGCATAAATCAGCGCGTACTTACCGACATCGATCGGACGGCCAAAGATGTCAGAAGAAGCGTCGGCAACTAATGGCACAGAGCCGGTGTCGGGGTCGTACTTCCACTCGACGCCGTGAATCGTCTCGTTGGTGGTGATGTGAACGTAAGCGGCTTCGGGGTCGAGCTTGAGTTCGTCTTGTGTGGGAACCCGCTTGAAGCTGTCTGCTTCGGTCGATGCGGCGACGTTCACCGTCCCGACCTTCTGTGCTTCTTTGATGGCCTTCTTTGACCACGAGCCGGTGCTGACGTAGTCGGCCTTGCCGCCGGCGGGGAGCAGGTTCATTGGGACCATCGAGAACTGCATCGACGCCCCGCCTTGCAGGAATAGCACGTGATAGTTCTCCGGAATGCCGGCAAGCGTTCGGATGTCGGCTTCGCAGCCCTGGATGATTTCGTCGAAGGCTTTCGAGCGATGGCTGATCTCGAGCACCGACATCCCGACGCCCGGCAGCTCTACCAGATCGCGCTGAGCCTCCTCGAGAACGGGCAGCGGCAACACGGCCGGACCCGCTGAAAAGTTGTAGATTCTATGTGTCATGATTTCCTCTCCTATCCTGGAGTTTTTTGGAGTGCGGCGGCAAGGTACTCTGCGACGCCGCCTTTGTCTCGTGATTGAATCGATCGCGAAGCGAAAGCGGCGTCGCGGAGTACCTTGCCGCCGCACTACAAAATCGTCAGAGCTTCAGCAGGCTCAACTCGATTATGTCTTTCGAGTTCGTCTTGATCGCATCCAGCACGGCGTCCGACGGCGCCGAGTCAAGGTGAATGCGAGCGATCGCTGCGACCGCTCCGTCGAACACGATGTTCTCTGTTTCTTCCACGTTGATGCCCGCTTTCTTGAGCGGATCGAACACGCTCGCCAGCACCCCTACTCGATCGTAATGCCGAACGACCAGCAGGTGAGTCGCGGGAGACTTCTTCGCCAGGTTGACGACGTTTGGCGCTCGCCCGGCTTCTTTGTATTCGCGAATGATGCGAACGGTCTCTTCGGCAATGGCCTGTTGAGCTTGTTCGGTGGAAGCGCCGATGTGATGAGTGCCGATGATCCCGTCGACTTTGAAAACATCGTCTTCGAGCGTCCCTACGCCGCCTGTCGGCTCGCCCGCAAAGACGTCGAGGCCCGCGCGCACGCCCATCTCTTTGACTGCCTTGACGAGAGCGGCTTGATCCACGACGTCGGCGCGCGACGTGTTGATGAAGTACGAGCCCGGCTTCATCGCCGCGAAAAATTTCTCGTCGATCAGGTTCTTCGTGTCGGCGTTCAGGGCTACATGCACGCTGACGACGTCGGCCGCGGAAGCCACTTCAAGCGGAGACTGCTTCATCTCGATGCCCAGCCTCTCCGCGCGCTCGGGCGTCAGCGAGCGGCTCCACGCAACGACCGGCATGCCGAATGCCTTGGCCCTCGTGACCATCTCCTGTCCGATTCGTCCGAGACCGATCAGCCCGAGCGTGCTGCCGAATATGCCACGAGCTTTGCTGTACTCTTTCTTGTTCCAGCGGGCTTGCCTGAGATCGGCGACATTGTCCGGTATTCGCCGGTCCAGCGACAGGATCAGCCCGAACGCAAGCTCGGCGACGGCGATCGAGTTCTTGCCCGGGCAGTTGGTAACGTAGATTCCGCGCGCGGACGCTGTCTTCACGTCGATCGTGTTGTAGCCGGCCCCGGCTCGCACAACCAGGCTCAAGCGGCCGGCTTCGAGCATGTCTCCCGTAACCTTCGTTCCGCGAACGACAAGAATGTCTGCGCCCGTTGATGCGATTGCATTCTTCAGCGCATCGTCTTTCAAGTCCGGGTCAAACACAACGTCGAAGCCCGCGTTCTTCAACTCTGCCTGCCCGTGCTCGGGGAATTTGTCTGCTATGAGTATCTTCATTTCGCGCTCCTTAGGAGAACTGCAACCACAGATGAACACAGATGAACACAGATGATATCAAAGAAATCCGAGTTGATCTGTGTTCATCTGTGTTCATCTGTGGCTAATTCAGTATCTTTGCGGCGCGCCTTGCACCGCCCGAACGGTGTCGCGGGCGATCAACAGCTCTTCGTCGGTCGGTATCGTGTAAGCCGCCAGCCGCGAATTATCGGTGCTGATCAAGCCTTCGCATCCGTTTATGCAATTTGCATTGCGCCGGCCGTCCAACTCGAGTCCCATCCACTGAAGCCCGTCGCAAATTGAAGAACGAACCTCCGGAGAGTTTTCACCGATGCCGCCGGTGAAGACGATTGCGTCGGCGCCGCCCATCGCCGCGAGGTATGCGCCGATATACCTGCGCGCCCGATAGCAAAAGATTTCGATTGCAAGCCTCGCGCGACGGTCGTTGTTTTCGCGAGCCTCCTCCATCAACTCGCGCATATCGTTTGTGAGTCCGGATATGCCGATCAATCCGGATTGCTTGTTAAGCAGGCTCTCTATTTGATGAACAGTCAGCCCTTCCTTTATCGCCAGGTAGTCGATGATCGCGGGATCGATGTCCCCCGAACGCGTGCCCATCACCAACCCTTCAAGCGGCGTCATGCCCATCGAAGTGTCTATCGAGTTACCGCCGCGTATCGCGGCCGCCGAACATCCGTTGCCCAGGTGAAGAGTGATGACGTTGGTTTGTTCGCGTGTGAGATTGCGAAGCTGCCGGTATCGATACGCGACATAGCGATGCGAGGTGCCGTGAAACCCGTAACGCCGCACCTTGTAGCGGCGATAGAACTGATACGGGATGGCGTACAGGTAAGCTTTTTCAGGCAGCGTTTGATGAAAGGCTGTATCAAAGACCGCGACCTGCGGCAGCCCGGGCCCGAACAAATCACGCGCCGCCTGGATGCCTTTGATGTTAGCCGGGTTGTGCAACGGCGCGAGCTCGATGCAGTCCTCGATTCCACGCAACACGTCGTCGGTAATCAATACGGAATGCGTGAAGCGCTCGCCGCCGTGAACTACGCGATGGCCGGCGGCGTGAATGTCGGCAACGCTCTTGACGCCGCTTATGCCCGCTTCTTCGGAACTGGCCCAGCGAATGATGAAGTCAACCGCCGCGCGCACGTCTCGAAGCGATTCGGTCAAGCGCTGTTCGCTGCGGCCCGCGGCTCTTAGCGTGATTATGGCCTCTCCGCCAACGCGTTCGACGTAGCCACTCGCCAGCCGTTTGTCTTCATTGCGTTCGATGATCTCGAGATCGGTTGCAATAAGTTGAAACTTTACCGTTGAGCTTCCGCAGTTGAGGACCAGAACATTCATAGACAGGACCGGGCGGTTTCAAGATCCCAGATTAGCCGGGAGCGCTATTGCGAGAATCAATGATAACGCAGCTTCAGGTCACACTGTAAATCGCAAGTGGTTCGCAGGGCAATGACTGCTATCACGGCCCGGCGTGACGGCGGTCACAGGCTAGCGGAGGGCGAAGCAGAGCTCGATGAATCGCTCGCGGCTTGCGAGAAGCTGAACGCGCAACTGCCGCAGCAATAAGGATCGGATTCGAGTTACCGCATGAAAAGTAGGATCGGATCGAGTTATATACGAGTTATATACTTGGCACCCTCGGAGGGCTGTTGCTATATATTTACCTGGGAGGTATTCAATGTCCAAAAGCACTATCAGTACCTTTCAACTGTTCGCCTTATTCCCCGATCCGGAGAGCGCCCGGAAGTATCTCGAAGGGCGGCTGTGGCCCAACGGCGCCAAGTGCCCGAATTGTAAGGCCGGCGAACGCATCACGACACGCAAGCACGGTTATTATCGTTGCAATGCTTGTCAGTTTGATTTCACTATTCGCACGGGAACGATTTTCGAGCGCTCGCACGTTCCGCTTCACAAGTGGCTTTACGCAATGTACCTGTTGGTGACGGCGCGCAAGGGAATCTCATCGATGCAACTAGCGAAGGAAATCGGCATAACTCAAAAGTCGGCCTGGTTCGTCCTGCACAGACTGCGTGAAGCGTGCGGTGATAAAGTCGCGAGTGTGAGCAGCCTCGAGAGTGTCGGGGCTGTGATGCGGCGCGGAATGTACGGAGTCTATCACCACGCGAGCGAAAAACACCGAGGCCGCTACATCAACGAGTTCACGTTTCGTCTGAACGAAGGAAACGTCAAGACTCATACGCTCCGACGGCTCGACAGCTTTGTCGATGCGACGGTTGGAAAGGGAATCACGTACAAGGAGTTGACGGATGAAAGCCGGCCCTCAAGGGCTTCTCGGCAGCGCCGCAGGCGTCTGCCAAGCCTGGGGTAGTTACGTATATAGTTCGATTTGAATTCGGGTTTCGTTCGATCTGAATTCGGGTTTCGCGCCCGTTCGGCACTGCTGGCGATGTCCACAGAAGAATGTATTCATTGAAGCGTGGTTCTCAAACCACATGGCTTAACAGCCCATCTCGGAGCTTTGGCTCAAACCATGTCGACTTGGGCGGCATTATCTCGTTCGCATCCGCGATAGCCATCAACTCGTCAACCGTCACCGGGTACATCGAGAAGGCCACCGCTGCCTTGCCCTGCTCCACCATCTGTTCGAGTGATGCCGTGCCGCGAATCCCACCCACGAAATCGATTCGCTTGTCGGTCCTGACATCAACAATCCCGAGCAGTGGGTCGAGCACTCGTTCCTGAAGGACGCTGACGTCGAGTGATGAAATCGGATCGATGGGGTTGGTAGTGCCCGGGGCGACGCTCAGGCTGTGCCAGCGGTCTTCGATATACATGCAAATCTCGCCCTTGGCGGCAGGTGTAGGAGACGATGCCCGAGCGATCGTGAACCTCTCCGATAGGAGCGTGAGAAACTCGCCGGGCGACATCCCGTTCAAATCCTTCACCGCGCGGTTGTAAGACAGTATCTGGAGCTGATCCGCGGGAAACAAAACCGACAGAAAGAAGTTGTACTCCTCATTACCATCGTGCTCGATGTTCTTTTCTTTAAGCTCGGCTCTCGCGCGGCTCGCGCTCGCGGCGCGGTGGTGGCCGTCGGCGATGTATAACAGCGGGACGGAGTCAAAGGCCTCGATCAGGAGGCCGCGATCCGACTGATCGACCCGCCAGATTGTGTGAGCGACACCGTCGCCCGCCTCGAAGTCGTAGAGCGGTTCCTGTTGTTGCGCCCGAATGACAAGGTCGTTGATGTCATCGCGGCCGCGATATGTCAGAAAGACCGGGCCGGTCTGCGCGCGAAGCGCGAGGATGTGCCGGGTTCGATCGTCTTCCTTGTCCTTGCGCGTTCGTTCGTGCTTGCGAATGACGTCGGAGTCGTATTCGTCCACCGAGCAGCAGGCGGCAATGCCGGTCTGGGTATGCGCGCCCATTCGAAGCTGATAGACGTAAAGGCTCGGCGTATCTTCGGAGTTGAGGGGCGCCTCCGATTTCAACTTTTCAAAGTTCTCGGCGGCTTTCTCGTAGACCGGATCCGAATGAACGTCGATTCCGTCGGGCAGGTCTATCTCGGGTCGCGACACGTGCAGGAGGCTGAGAGGATTACCGGCCGCAAGCTGCCGAGCTTCAGTAGTGTTCACCACATCATAGGGTACTGCCGAGACTTCGAGCGCTTTTTCTGTTGGGGGCCGAAGCGCATTGAAAGCGCGAATAATTGCCATTTTTAGTCTCCATCAACCACTTGTCTAAAGACGCGGACTGCGCGGTGCGATAGGAATGCTAGGGTGCACCATCGGGGCTGTCAACTGAGCACCCGCTGCCTTATCATGCCAGGGAGCGGGTCCGCGGACCGCGTTCGCAGGAGGCGCGATGACAAGCATAAAACCTGAACCCCTGGTATTGAGCCGGCGAGAGGGAGCCATTCTTACGCTTACTCTGAACCGCCCGGAGAAGAGCAACTCGCTCCACCCGGATCTCGTCAAGCAGTTATCCGGCGCTTTGAAAAGCGCGGAGGCAGACAGCGCGCTGAGCGTCGTAGTTATGACCGGCGCCGGTTCGAGTTTTTGCGCGGGATTGGACCTCGCTCTCCTGGTAAGCTGGACTACCAACCAAAAGATTTCCTATCTGGACACTGTTACGAAAGTCTTCCGGCGAATATGGTCATTGCCGCAACCCGTAATCGCGGCCGTCAACGGCGCTGCAATCGCCGGCGGGTTCGATCTGGCCGCCTTTTGCGATATCCGGCTTGCGGCGCACGAAGCAATCTTTGGGCAGGCAGAGATCAACATCGGGCTCACCCAGATCATTCATCCGCTTTATAAGAGCATTGGTTTGGCCCGGGCGAAAGAGCTGGCGATGACCGGGCAGAACATCTCGGCTGACGAAGCATTTCGCATCGGGCTGGTCAACCATGTCTATCCGCGTGAAGAGTTGATGCAGCGCGCGATGGAACTTGCGGGAGTGCTTGCATCGAAGCCTCGCAATGCTCTGTTCGAAACCAAGCGCCTGACACGCTCGCTGATAGATATGGACGCAAATGCGGCTTTCGAGGAAATCAACAAGTCGCTCTACCGCTGCCTGGCCTCGGACGAACATCGCTTGCGTGTGGAAGAGGTCCACGCAAATCTGAAGAAGCGCAACTAGTGGAGGGTATCAGAGAAATCTGTAGTCCTGTATGGGCGGTCCTCCGTGGCCGCCCCTCTTGCGAAGCGCAAGATTCTCGCGTACCCGCGTACCAAAGATGGGCGGCCACGGAGGGCCGCCCATACATGAGTGCCCTTGTTACAAGCAATTAGTTCATGAGCAGAATTTAATCTCTGCTTAATCGAGTTCTAATTGCCTTGCGTGTAGGATACAGGACGCACAGTGATTAGAGCGGCTGTTAGATTCATTGACCCGAACCAGACTATAACCTCCTCCTTAACAGCCGCTCTTTTTTCCTAACATCTTTCAAACATCAGTGACGCAACCGGCTTGGATGACGGAAGCCCTAAATAAACCAGCGTTCCGCATTCCGCCGTCGTCATTTGATGCGCACGGTTGCGTGACGAGCTGAAACCGAGGAGATTGCTTCCCAACCATCCTCGCCTGGTATGTTCCAACCCTCCAGCACTTTGTTGCCGTCAGGCGATGACTCATCGGTTTCCATCAGCATCCGTGTTTTGGATGGAAACCTGGTCGCGCTGTATCCGAGTCGCACTGTACTTATGATCGCTATCGGTGAATGCCTGGTATTGTCGCGGTAGAGCGCAAACAAATGAGGGGCGTTATCACTGATTTGGTAGAGCACGTAGTTCCCCGGGGGAAGGACGATATCGCTCTTCCTCAGTTCATAGGGAACATTGATCGAAAAGTTGACCCGCTTGTGCATCGGCCCCTGTCCCAGAGCTGCGCCTCCCACAGCGGCGATCAGGAAAATTGCAAGGGCAAATTTCTTTAGTGACATAACTGTCTGCCTCCTTCGCAGAAATGCCGTCCATCGATCGTCGTGACAACGATGGAGACCTGTTTAGTTAAGCGAGTGTCATTCCCAAGCGCAGGCGTCGGCTCTGGCAGGGCAGTTGCTTTTAAGTATAGGTCTGCGTTCGCTGCGGAAGTATTTCTCCGCGCAGTGATCGATGGAACGCAGAGCCAAAATGTCTTTCATTATTAACTTTTCATCCGGATCAGAGTCTTGCGATGGTCGCCAGACATCGCGCGCGAGTTTCTCTCTTAATGCAAAGGAGGACACATGTTTGCAACCGAACCGTACAAGGCAAAGCAGTTCAATCTGAGCGGGCTTAAGGGCATCTCGGACCAGACGTTGGAAATGCACTTTAAGCTTTATGAGGGTTACGTGAAGGAGACAAACAAACTTCAGGAGCGCATCGCCGAGTTCCTGAAGGACGGAAAAGTGGATCAGGAAGAAATGCCACTTTACTCCGAGCTGAAGCGAAGGCTCGGCTTCGAGTTCAATGGCATGGTGCTTCACGAATACTACTTCGAGAATCTCAAGAAGAATGGCGAAACAGAGCCCGCGGGCAACACCGCTTTCTACAAAGCGGCGGAGACGAGCTTCGGCGGCTATGAGATCTGGAAGGCGGACTTCGTAGGTGTCGGGAAAATGCGAGGAGTCGGGTGGGCGATCTGTTTCGAGCAACCGGAGACCGGACGACTGTCGAATCACTGGATCAGCTTGCACCAGAACGGCGAAGTCGCCGGCTACAATCCGGTGCTGGTGATGGACGTGTGGGAACACGCGTTCCTGCTGGATTACAAACCGGCTGACCGTCCGAAATACATCGAGGCGTTCTTCTCGAATATGGATTGGAACTCGGTTGAAGCCCGGCTGAAGTACACGAAGGGAAGGGCGCAGGTCTCGCGCTGAGAGTGAGGAGCGTGATGAGTGAATCGTGATGCGTGAAACGTGATGCGTGATGCGTGAAGAAACGTTCACGTTTCACGCATTACGTTTCACGCATCACTCATCACGCTTTCACTGTCGCCTTGCGCTCGAGCTTTTGCCATCCCACGGCCACGCCCCGCAGCGAGGCGAGTGTCGACTTGATCGCCACGTAATACATCAACTGGCGATAGAAGAATCGCTGCCAGAAGAGCCACACGAGCAGGCGCTTGTTCTCTGTGGGTTCAAGCAGGAAAGCTATCACCGCCGCGGTGAACTCGAGCGCTACGAACATCGCGTAATAGAATAAAGCGCGCCACAAAGAATCGGGCGAGAATTCAGAAGGGTGCTGCCACTTGTTGAACGCCGATGTGGC
>Ga0134124_10000590_pt1 | contig 29765 bp, 30 predicted proteins | sample KB304_FD_96880 | JGI IMG/M metagenome (GOLD analysis project Ga0134124, IMG submission 96880) | Terrestrial soil microbial communities without Nitrogen fertilizer from Kellogg Biological Station, Michigan, USA - KB3-0-4 | ecosystem: Environmental > Terrestrial > Soil > Unclassified ... | reverse complement strand
GCCACGATCTTGAAGAAGTCGCGCCGGTTCATGCGACCTTTCTCAGGCTCGTCTCATCGCTCGAGCGCGACTCGACTCGCACTGCCATCTCAGGCTCGTCTCATCGCTCGAGCGCGACTCGACTCGCACTGCCATCTCAGGCTCGTCTCATCGCTCGAGCGCGATTCGACTCGCACTGCCATCTCAGGCTCGTCTCGTCGGTCGGGCGCCATTCGACTCGCACTGCCAGCTGCCGTCTCAGTGGTGGCACGTCACGCAGTCCAGGGGCGCGTGCGTGCCCTTGGTGGCGTTCTGCTCTCGGTGGCAGTCGATGCACCAGCCCATCGTGAGAGGCGGCGGCGAGGGCCGCAGGCCCGCCAGGTTGAGCATGTCGGTGACCAGGCTCGGCCCGGTCGTGGCGGCCACGGTGGTCATCGTCTCGACCGGACCATGACACGTCTGGCAGCGGACCTCGGCCCGGATGTGCGCCTTGTGCGGGAAATACGTGAACTCGGGAAGCTTGTACACCCGCGCCCACGGGATCGACTGCTGCTTGGCCGCGAACTCGGCCAGCTTCTTGATCTCCGGCAGGTCGGCCCCGGCGATCTTGTGGCAGCCCATGCACCGCTCGACCGAGGGAATGCCCGCGTATTCCGAGCGCCGGGCGTCGCTGTGGCAGTACTGGCAGTCGATCTTGTACGTCTGCACGTGGACGGTGTGCGGGAAGTTGATCGGCTGCACGGAGGGCTTGGCGACGGCGGGCTGACGACTCCACGACGACACGGCGAAGAACATCAAAACCGCGAGGAGCACGACGGCCGCCGCTCCCACGCCCGCCTTCCTCATCGACAGTCGCGTGCCCTCCTTGGCAAGTGCTCGTGAACCATATCACTTGCTACCTTCGGGCGTCAATACAACTCGACGTTGACGAGGCGACCTCAGGCCGTCGCGGCGAACGCCTCCGCCGCGGCCTGGGCCGCGGCGGCCAGATCGGCCTCCGAATGCGCGAGCGAGACGAACGCGGCCTCGAACTGCGAGGGCGCCAGGTACACGCCCCGCGCGAGCATCGCCTGGAAGAAGCGCGCGTAGCTCGCGGTGTCGGCCTGGCGGGCGGAGGCGTAGTCACGCACGGGCCCCGCACAGAAGAACGCGGTCAGCATGGAGCCGACGCGGTTGACGGTCAGCGGCACGCCGGCCTTGCGGGCGCCGTCGCGCAGCCCCTGCTCGAGCCGAGCGCCGAGCGTCTCCAGGCGCGCGTAGGCGCGCCGATCGGTGAGCGCGCGGATCGCGGCCAGCCCGGCCGCCACCGCGAGCGGGTTCCCCGATAGCGTGCCGGCCTGGTAGACGCCGCCGAGCGGCGCCACCTCGCTCATGACGGCCCGACTGCCGCCGTAGGCGCCGACGGGCAGGCCGCCGCCGATGATCTTGCCCAGACACGTGAGGTCGGGCCGCACCCCGTAGAGCTCCTGGGCGCCGCCGTAGGCGACGCGGAAGCCCGTGATGACCTCGTCGAAGATCAACAGCGCCCCGTGCTCGTGGGTGACCTCGCGCAGCCCCTGGAGAAAGCCCGGCGCCGGTGGCACCACGCCCATGTTGCCGGCCACCGGTTCCACGATGACCGCCGCGATACGATCCCCGCGACGGCGGAAGAGATCACGAACGGCCTCGAGGTCGTTGAAGGCCACGGTGAGCGTGAGCTCGGCCAGCGCCGCCGGCACGCCCTTGCTGTCGGGAATCCCGAAGGTGGCGCCGCCGGAGCCGGCCTTCACCAGCAGGCTGTCGGCGTGCCCGTGGTAGCAGCCGTCGAACTTCACCAGCACGTCGCGCCCGGTGGCCCCGCGGGCCACACGGATCGCGCTCATCGCCGCCTCGGTCCCGGAGCTGACGAGCCGCACCATCTCCATGGACGGGTAAGCCGTCGTCACCGTCTGCGCCATCTCGACCTCGAGTGCGGTCGGCGCGCCGTAGCTGGTGCCGCGGCGGGCCGCCTCGGTGACCGCCTCCACCACGGCGGGGGCGGCGTGGCCGAGGATCAGCGGGCCCCAGGAGCCGACGAAGTCGATGTAGGAGCGGCCGTCCACGTCCCACAGCCGCGCGCCCTCACCGCGCTCGATGAACAGCGGGGCGCCGCCGACGGCTCGGAAGGCGCGGACGGGACTGTTGACGCCGCCCGGGATCACACGAGCGGCGGCGTCGAACATGCGGGTGGACTCACTCATGCGGAAAGCTCCATGGGCACGAAGTCGCGGCGGGCGACGTCCCAGCGAAACGCCGCCACCGCGTCGACGGCGCCGCGGACCACCGAGGTGACGACGTAGACGGCGCCCGGATACGCGGGGTCGCCGCCCACCACGGCCTGGCGGCGGTCGGTTTCGGAAAAGTAGGCGCCCGCGTCGACGTGCGAGTGATAGATCACCGCCACCTCGAAACCCTGGCGCTCGAGATCGCCGATGCGCAGCAGGTCCTTGGGGTCGATGTAGTACGCCGTGCGGGCATCGCGCGTGTACCGCACGGGATCGCGGGCGTGCAGCTCGTTCTGGGCGTTGCGGCAGCGGAGTAGACGCCGCTCGCTCCCGCGAGCGAGGATCACCCCGCAGGATTCGAACGGGTACTCCTCGACCGCCTGGGCGTGAATCGCCTCCTGCTCGGCCGGGGTCAGGACCATGCGCCCCCGGCCAGCGCGGGGATGATGGCGACCTCGTCGCCATCCTTCAGCGCCGTGCGCAGACCGTCGAGCCCGTCGATCGGCTCGCTGTTGACGTAGACGGCCACGTGCTGGTGCACCTCGCCCGCCTCGTTGCGCACGAGACCCCTGAGGCCGCCGTAGGCGCGCTCGAGCTCATCGAGCAGGGCGCCGACGTTGCCGGCGTTCACGTCGACCCGGTCGCGATTGGCCGTCGCCCGGCGGAACGGCGTGGGAATGTACACGGTCACCGACATCGATGGGTCCCCTCTGGCTAGCTCAGGCTGAGATAGCGCTCGCCGGTGTCGGGCAGCACGGTGACGACGATCTGCTCCGGCCGCAGCTCCGCGGCGACGCGGCAGGCGGCGAACGCGGCCGCGCCCGAGGAGATGCCGGCCAGCACGCCCTCCTCGCGGCCGAGCCGCTTCGACCACGCCACCGCGTCCTCGTCGCTCACCGTGACGATCCGGTCCAGGATCGCGCGATTCAAGACCCCGGGGACGAACGAGGCGCCGATGCCGTGGATGCCGTGCGGCCGGAACCGCCCGCCCGAGAGGACCGGCGACTTGGCCGGCTCGACGGCGATCACCTGCACCGCCGGCACCTTGCTCTTCAGCACCTCGCCCACGCCCGTGATGGTCCCGCCGGTGCCGACGCCGGCCACGAACGCATCCAGCCGGCCGTCGACGGCGTCCAGGATCTCCAGCGCCGTCGTGCGGCGATGCACCTCGGGGTTCGCGGGATTGAGGAACTGCTGCGGGATGAAGTACTCGGGATGCTGGCGACCCAGCTCCTCGGCGGCGAACACCGCCCCGCTCATCCCCTCGATGGCGGGCGTGAGATGGATCTCGGCGCCGAACCGGGCGAAGAGCCGCTGGCGCTCGATGCTCATGTCCTCCGGCATGGTCAGGATCAGCCGATAACCCTTCACCGCGGCCACCATCGCCAGCCCGATACCGGTGTTGCCGCTCGTGGGCTCCACGATCGTCGCGCCCGGCCGCAGCACCCCCCGCCGCTCGGCGTCGTCGACCATGGCCGCCGCGATCCGGTCCTTGACGCTCCCCCCCGGATTCCGCGATTCCAGCTTCGCGAGCACACTCGCCCCAGCCGGATCCGGCAGCCGCCGCAGCCGCACCAACGGCGTCCCCCCAATGAGATCCAGAACCGAGTCCGCGACCTTGATCACAGCCCCCTCCAACCTTCGACGACGGTATGCACGGCGCTGATCACAGGATCGCCCCGCCCTCGGCTTGAACTCGCATCACCAAGCCGCGCCTCGCATTTCCCTCGGAAGTGCCCCGAGTCATAGAGGAGTGCCCCGGCTCCGCCGGGGCGCTCCGAACGCCGGGGGGTGTGGGGGGCCATCTCGTGGCCCCCCATTCAACTTAGATGTGATACATCGGCCGAGCGGATCCACGCCGCTCCGCCGTGCGGGCCACCAGGTCCTCGAGCGTCCAGCGGTCCACGACTCCCGTCACCGCGTCGGCGATCTCCTCCCAGAGCTCGCCCAGGTCGTGGGAGTAGGCGCCGTTGTGCCGCCCCTGGGGCGCCCCCTCGAACGGGGCGCTCCCCCCTTCCACGGCTCTCAAGACGCCGCCCACCGTGATCTCGTCGGGCGCCTTGGTGAGATGGTAGCCGCCGGTCGAGCCCCGCTTCGAGGTCAAGAGCCCGGCCCGCTTGAGCGCCAGCAGCACCTGCTCGAGATAGCGCTGGGGGATGGCCTGGCGGGCGGCGATCTCCTGGATCGGCACCAGCGTCCGGCCGCGATGCATCGCGAGGTCCAGCATCGCCTTGATCGCGTATTCCCCCTTGGCCGAGATGCGCATGCGCCGGCCGTCAGCGCTGGTGGCTGCCGCGCTCGAGCAGCCGCACGGCATCCTTGGCGAAGTACGTGATGACGATATCGGCGCCGGCCCGGCGGATGCCGATGAGCGACTCCATGATAGCGCGCGACTCGTCGAGCCAGCCGAGCTGGCCGGCCGCCCGGATCATCGCGTACTCGCCCGAGACCGAGTACGCCGCCAGCGGCACGCCGAACTCCGCCTTGGCCCGCGAGATGATGTCGAGGTACGGCAGGGCCGGCTTGACCATGACGATGTCGGCGCCCTCGTCCAGGTCGAGCGCGATCTCCCGCATGGCCTCCTGGGTATTGGCCGGGTCCATCTGGTACGAGCGCCGGTCGCCGAACTGCGGCGTCGATTCGGCGGCGGCGCGGAACGGCTCGAAGAAGCAGGAGGCGTACTTCGCCGAGTAGGCCATGATCGGCGTCTCGGCGAACGAGGCGTCGTCGAGCGCCTCGCGGATGGCGCCCACGCGCCCGTCCATCATGTCGGAGGGCGCCACGAGGTCGGCGCCGGCCTCCACGTGCGAGATCGCGGTGCGAGCCAGCAGGTCGAGCGTGGGGTCGTTCCGGACGGTGCCGTCCTCCACGACGCCGCAGTGGCCGTGGCTCGTGTACTCGCACAGGCAGACGTCGGTGATCACGAGCAGGTCGGGCACGGTGTCCTTCACGGCGCGCACGGCCTGCTGCACGATGCCGTCCTCCGCGTACGCCTCCGAGCCGCGCGGATCCTTCTCCTCCGGGATGCCGAACAGCAGGACGGCCGGGATGCCCATGCCGGCGGCGTCCTTGCATTCACGGACGAGCTCGTCGACCGAGAAGCGGTACTGACCCGGCATGGGGGCGATGGGCTCACGCACGCCGCGACCGTGGACCACGAAGAGCGGGTACACGAAATCGTCGACGGCCAGCGCGGTCTCGCGGACCATCTTGCGGAGCAGGCTCTTCTCACGGAGACGACGCGGACGGAACATCGGATGCGGCATCACACACTCCTCCTGGCACGGCGGCCGGGCGCGCGCGGAGCCCGCGCGAAATGATCGGCCACGGCCCGCGCCAGCGCGGGGATCGTGTACTCGCTCGGCATCACGTCGGTCGTCAGCTCGTACTCGGCGGCGGTGGCGGCCGTGATCGGGCCGATCGACGCCACCGTCACGCGCCCGAGCCAGTTGCGGCGCTCTTCCTCGGTGAACAGCTCGGCGAAGTTGCGCGCGGTCGACGACGAGGTGAACGTCACCGCGTCGATGGTCCCGGCCGCCAGGGCGTCCCGCAGCCGGGCCGCGCCGGCGTCGGCGCGACGGGTCGTGTAGGCCGGCACCTCGGTCACCTGGACACCCAGCCGCCGCAGCCCGGTCACGAGCACATCCCGCGTCTGGGCGGCGCGCGGCAGCAGGACCCGGTCGGCGGGTGTCACCACGCCGCGCAGGCGCTCGAGCAGTCCCTCGGCCCGGTACTCGCCCGGCACCAGGTCCGCCCGCACGCCGTGCTCGGCGAGCGCGTCCGCCGTCGCCGGCCCGATGGCGGCGACGCGGCGCCCGGCCAGCGCCGACCACGTCAGGCCCCGAGCGGGCAGCCGCCGGTCCACCATGGCCACGCCGTTGACGGACGTGAAGATGACCCACGTGAACGTGTCCAGCGTGTCGAGCGCCGTGTCGAGCGGTTCCCAGGATGGCGGCGGCGCGATGACGATCGCCGGCGCCTCCAGCACGCGCGCCCCCGCCGCCTCCAGCAGCTGGGTGAAGCGCTGGGCCTGCGCGGCCGCGCGGGTCACCACGATCGTGCGACCGTCCAGCGGGCGAGGCTGATCCGTCGGCATACGCTTATTGTAGCGGGGCCCGCGAGGCCGGTTCCGGGCGTGGGTGGCCTGACATAGAAAGCTACCGGCTCCGTAGGTCCGACTTCGGTTGGAGGGCCGTGATGTCGGCGGCGCCGCGCGCGAGGAGCTCGTCGGCCAGATCGCGGCCGAGTTTCTCGGCATCCGCGGCCGGCGCCGTCGCGCTGGAGCGCAGCACCTGACGGCCATCCTCGCTGGCGACGATCGCCGTCATCCGAACCGCGCCGCGGTCCAGACGCGCGTGAGCGGCCATCGGCGTGTTGCAGGACGCACCCAGGCGCGCCAGGTAGGCGCGCTCGGCCAGCGCGCACGTTCGCGTGGGCGCGTCGTCGACCCGGGCCAGTACCGCGCGCGCCGTCGCATCGTCGGACCGCGCCTGCACGGCGATGATGCCCTGCCCCACCGCGGGAACGAACACGTCGGGATCGAGCGCCTCGCAGTGTGCCGGCGCCAGGCCCAGCCGTCGCAGGCCGGCGGCGGCGAGCAGGACCGCGTCCCAGCCCTCGGCGTCCAGCTTGCGCAGGCGCGTGTCGACGTTGCCGCGGATCGGCTCCACGTGCAGGTCTGGCCGCACGGCGAGGAGCAGCGCGCGCCGGCGCGGGCTCGAGGTGCCGATCCGGGCCCCCGGCGCCAGCGTCGACACCGTCACCGGCTGGCGGGCCGCCAGCACGTCGCGCGGGTCCTCGCGACGTGGGAACGCCGCCAGCATCAGCCCGGGCGGCTGCTCGGCCGGCAGGTCCTTGAGGCTGTGCGCGGCCAGATCGATGTCGCCGCGCAGCAACGCCTCCTCGATCTCGCGCACGAACAGGCCCTTGCCGCCCACAACCGCCAGCCGCGCCTCGGCCAGGCGATCGCCCTCCGTGCGCATCGGCACGATCTCGACGTCCACACCCGCCAGCGTGTCGGCGACGCTGCGGGCCTGGGCCAGGGCCAGCGTGCTCGCGCGCGTGCCCAGGCGGATCACGAGCGACGCCCCAGCGCGAACAGCTCGTGGACCAGCTCCAGCCACGAGCGGCCGGCGCCCGCCCGCGACGACTCGCGCAGCTTGGTGATCGGCGCGTGCAGGATCTTGTTCACCATCGCGGTCGACAGCGCGTCGATCGCCGCCCGCGTCTCCGGCGACGCCTCCGGCAGCCGGGCCAGCGTCTTGCGCACCTCGCCCTGCCGGATCTCCTCCAGCCGCTCGCGCAGGGACACGATGGTCGGGATCACCTCGACGTCGCGCTGCCGGGTGAGGAACTTGGCGACCTCGCGCTCGACGAGCGTCTCGGCGCGCTGGGCCTCGCGCGCCCGCTCACGCAGGTTGGCGTCGACCACCTGCTTGAGATCGTCGATGTCGTAGCGATAGACGTCGTCGAGCGCGTCGACGCCGGCCTCGACGTCGCGCGGGACGGCGATGTCGATGAAGAACAGCGGCCGCCCCCGCCGGCCGTGCATGACCCGCATCACCGCCGCCCGCGTGATCACCGGCTCGGTGGCCCCGGTCGAGGTGACGACGATGTCCCCCGCGGCCAGCGCCGTCGGCAGCTCGTCCCACGGTACCGCGGTGCCCGACAGCGCCCGCGCCAGCTCCTGCGCGCGGGCCCACGTGCGGTTGGCGACGTAGATCGGGAACGCGCCCTGCTCCACCAGGTGCTTGGCGGCCAGCTCGCTCATCTTGCCGGCGCCGACCAGCAGGACGGCGCGGCCGCTCAGGCCATCGAAGATCTTCTTGGCCAGCTCGACGGCGGCGAACGACACCGAGACCGCGTGCCGCGCGATCTCGGTCTCCGTGCGCACGCGCTTGGCCACGCTGAAGGCCTGGCTGAAGAGCGGGTGCAGGTGCGGGCCGACCACCTCGCACGCTTGCGCCAGCGCGAAGGCGTCCTTCACCTGCCCGAGGATCTGCGGCTCGCCGAGCATCATCGAATCGAGGCTCGCGGACACGCGGAAGGCGTGGCGGACGGCGTCGGCGTCGAGATGGGTGTACAGCATCGACTCCACCGTGGCGAGGTCGAGGCCGCGGTGGCGGCACAGGTGGCGGAACGCCAGCGCCCGGGCCTCGCCCGGCGCCTCCGCCACGCCGTACACCTCGACCCGGTTGCAGGTCGAGAGCACCACCACCTCGCGGAGCACGTCGCTCGACTGCAGGTCGTGCAGCAGCTCGCGCAGCTTGTCTTCCTCGACCGCGAGCTGCTCGCGCAGCTCCACGGGCGCGTTCTTGTGGCTGAGGCCGGCGACGAAGAGCGGCATCAGGAGCCGTGGTGCCCCGGCAGGAAGAGCCCGGCGCCGAGCGTGAGCACCAGCGCCGCGAAGCCGACGACCGAGAAGTAGGCCGCGCGCCGTCCATGCCAGCCGCCGATCGCGCGTCCGGCCAGGATCCCCGCGTAGATGACCCAGGCCAGCAGCGAGAAGAACGCCAGCGGATCGAAGGTGAACGTGCTGCCCCAGGCGGCCCGGGCCCAGATCGCTCCGAGGACCAGGCCGGTGGTGAGGAAGGGAAACCCGAGGGCCAGCGTGCGGAAGGTCAGCCGGTCCAGCGTCTCCAGCGACGGCAGGCGGTAATAGAAGGCGCCCGGCCGCTTGGCCTTGAGCTGGCGCTCCTGCAGCAGGTACATGACGGCGCCCGCGAAGTTGAACACGAACGCCGCGATGCCGACCATGGCCAGCGCGATGTGGACCCACACCCAGGCGCTCGCCAGCGCCGGGGCCAGGGCCCCGGGCCGCGCACTGGTGCCCTTCAGGCTCAGCATGACGACGATCGGGAGCACGAAGGCGCCGAGCACCCGGACGCCGCTCCGCTGCTCGATCAGGACCTCGATCAGGACGATGACCCAGACGGCGACCGACAGCGCGTCGGGCAGGCTCCCCAGCGGTGGGGCGCCGAGCTCGAGCGAACGGACGATCAGCGCCACGGTGTGCGCCGCCCAGCCGGCCAGGGCCGCGAGAACGGACAGCCGGTGGACGAGGTCGTGCCGCTGGACGAGGTACGCGAGGGCGAGACCCGTCGCCGCGATGTAACCGATGATCGCCGCGTTGATCAGATTCGCGTGCATGCCGGAAATGTCAAATCCGGCGCGATATTACCACATTCCCGATGAGCGAAAGCCAGATGACCTTCAGGAGCGCAAAACGGTTAGACCGCCGAGGCTTAGGGGCGCGGGTCCTCCGAAGCCCCGCCGGCTCGCAGAACGAGCGAGGCATCGGGGCGCCAGTAGCCGTGACGACGGGCGATGAGGTCGAAATGGGGTGAGCCCCAGTCCTCCACGAGCGGCGGGCCCCCGTTCCACCGCACCCGGCGGTCGAGCTCCTTCACGTACGCGTGGCACTCGCGGCACCCGGAGATGACGTAGCCCTCTTCTCTCGCTTCCTCCGGTGTGAGGCGGACCATGTGCTGGGCGCCCTCGACGCCGCAGAAGGGGCAGCGCAGCTTGGCGAAGATCCAGGCGCCGCCGCACAGGTTACAGGCCAGCCGCCGCCGGCCATCCTCGACGACGTCGGCGAATCCGGGAGGCCCGCCGCAGAAGGGACAGATCCCCAGCGTCCAGACGCCCTCGGGCAAATGCGCGCGCACACCCGCGTACACGGCCTCGAGCGCGGGCCGGAGGCCGAGCGTGGCCAGGAGCGCCACGACGTCGGGGGCCAGCCCACTCGCCTCCTCGACGACCCCAGAGCCCACCCGGCCGGGCGTTGGCAGCAGCGTGGCCGGCCCTACGCGACCGGAGTCCCAGGCGTCGGCCAGCCGCTGCAGACTCGGCGCGAGGTCGGGGAGCGTGCGCGCCAGCGCCTCCATCGCGCCGCCCACGAGATCCTCCACGTCGACGGGTCGAAGCGTGTCCGCGGCGGCGGCGACGAGGGGCACCCCCTGTTCCCAGCGCTCACGGCAGGCGGCGGCGCTCTCGATCGCGGTGAGCGGCCGGCTCGGCGACCAGCGAGCCCAGGCCTCGAGGATCTCGCCGTAGACCGCCAGCGCCTCGCGGAACGTGGGACGGCGCTGCAGGAGATCGAGCCAGGCCTCGTTCAGGTCCGGATCAGCCATGGTCTCGACACGCCGCAAGGAGCCGGATGGGCTCCTTGCGCCAACGGGAGCGAATCACGCGTGGATGGACATCAGCACCACGTAGCGGAGGACGAAGCCACCGACCAGGACCAGCACCGCGGCGAGCGCGCCCAGCGCGCGAACACGCGGGCCGACGAAGTCGAGCACGAGCGGCACCACCAGCCCCACGCCGATCAGGCCTCCCCAGAAGAGCGGCGCGTAGTGGCCGCCGGTGAGCGGCTTGGCGGCGGCGCCGAGCAGGACCACGAGGACGATGAGCAGGGCGAGCTCGAGCACCATGGAATATCGATCCGCGTGCTTCAGCTTGCCCCAGCCCTCGCCGGCGGCGTGGCCGGTGAGGAACAGGACCAGCGTGATCGCCGCGATCCCGGTGGAGGCGCCGGAGGCCAGGAACAGCGCGCCCATGAGCCGGGCGTCGCTCCAGAACGGCAGCGCCGAGTTGCTGAGGAGCACGCCGGTGTAGCTGGCGAGGAAGAAGCCGAAGAGCATGCCGACGAGACCGATCTTGCGCCGCAGGCTCGCCACCTCTTCCGACGACGACAGGCTCAGAACCGAGGAGACGAGCGTGAACATCCCGAAGACGCCGACCGCCCACGCTCCCAGCGACATCGGATCCCAGAACTTGAAGGCGCGCATCATGTTCAAGAACCGGCTGGGCACGCCGAGGTCGGCGATGAGCAGCAGCCCACACGCCCCCACCAGCGGCAGCGACAGCAGATAGCCCGCGCGCGCCACCGCACGATCGCGCGCGCTGCCGAAATTGTCGGCGATGGCCGCGGTGAAGTAGGCGCCGCCGGCGATGCCGCCGAGGAAGAAGTACCAGACGATCATCATCGCCCAGTGCGGATTCTTAAGCATGGGGCCCTCCCTTGCCGCGCTCGCGGAACGAGAGCAGGACCCCGAGCCCGACCACCAGCGCCGAGCCCATGGCCAGCAGCGAATCGACCACCACGTTGCGCTGGGGCAGCTTCGGATTGTCCGGGAGGTTGTAGGTCGAGGGCTTGGCCAGCAGGAGGAAGAACGCGTTCAGCCCGCCCAGGAAGCCGCCCGAGTCGGCGCCGTAGAGCTGGGCGTCCTTGAAGCCCATCCCCTTGAGCGTCTCCACGCGCTTGGCAGCCTTCTTCACCAGCTCGTCGCGGAACCCGAACTGGATGGACCCGGTCGGGCAGGCCTTGGCGCAGGCGGGGCCGAGGCCGTTGTGGATGCGATCGTTGCAGAAGGTGCACTTCTTGGCGGTGCCCGTCTGCTCGTTGAACGTCACCACGCCGAACGGGCACGACGACACGCAGTAGCGGCAGCCGTTGCAGACGTCCTGGTTGATGTTGACGGTGCCGTATTCCGTGCGGTAGATCGCGCCGGTCGGACAGGCGTCCAGGCACCCGGCCTGCGCGCAATGCTTGCAGACGTCGGACATGAGCAGCCAGGCGAGATCGCCGTTGGGCTTGCCGCCCGGCTCCTCGATGAACCGCACGAGCCGGAACGTCTTGTCGGTGAAGTGCGCGTGGTTCTGGTAGCCGCCCGTCCACTCCGGCACCTCGAGCCCCAGCTCGTTCCACTGCTTGCACGCCACCTGGCAGGCGCGACAGCCGATGCAGAGTGACGTGTCCGTGAACATCGCCAGTGTGCGGGCCATGGCTACACCACCCCCTTCTTCACGTTGCAGACGAAGGCCTTCGTCTCCTGGATGTAGACGTTGGGATCGCCCACCGACGCCGACAGGTCGTTGGTGATGTCGCCCTTGCTGCCCGGCAGCTCCTCGACGCCCTTCCAGCCCCAGTGCCAGGGCACGCCGATCTGGTGCACGGTCTTGCCGTTGATCGTGAACGGCTTGATGCGATTGGTCACCATCGCCGTCACGTGCACCTTGCCCCGCGGGCTGAGCACGGTGATCTTCGCGCCGTTCTCGATGCCGAGCTCCTTGGCGAGCTCGTGGCTGATCTCGGCGAAGTGCGAGTGGTGCAGCTCGGCCAGCATCGGCAGGTAGCGCGACATGACGCCGGACAGGTGATGCTCGGTCAGCCGGTACGTCGTGATGACGTAGGGATAGTCCGGCGAGCCGACCGGCGCCAGCTCGTTCTTCTGGTCCGGCACCGTCCAGATCTTCGCCACCGGATTGATCTGCTGCTTGGAGAGCAGGTTCTTGGTCGGCGACTCGACCGGCTCGTAGTGCTCGGGGAACGGTCCGTCGTTGAGCGGACCGAAGAATCCGCCGACCAGGTCCGTCCGCATGATGAACGGCTTGTCGCCGTTCTTGGCGTCGGGGGCCAGGAAGGCGTTGAAGTCCGGCACGTCCATGCCCACCCACTTCCCCTTGTCCTCGGGCTTCTGACCGGGCGCGGCGGGATCCCACCAGATGAGCTTCTTCTTCTCGCTCCACGGCTTCCCGCGGAGATCGGCCGACGCGCGATTGTAGAGGATGCGCCGGTTGGCGGGCCACGCGAAGCCCCAGCCGTGGGCCAGGTAGTCCTTGTCATCGGCCGGCTTGCGTCCGGCCGCCTTGTTGACGAGCTTGCCGTCGGCGCCCTCGATCGTCACCCCGGTGTAGATCCAGCAGCCCGACGTCGTCTTGCCGTCGTCGGTGAGATGGGCGAAGGTGTTGAGCGGCTGGCCCTTCTTGTAGACGACCTTGCCGTCCTTGTCGGTGATGTCCTCGGTGGCGACGCCGTTGATCTCCTTCAGCACCTCCACCATCTCCGGCTCGTCGGGCTTCGCACCGTACGTGAAGTTGGCGGCCAGGAAGCCCTTGTCGCGGTCCTTCTTGGAGCCGGCGTACAGCTTCTGCAGCCGGTGGGCCAGGCCGCAGAAGAAGTCGGCGTCCGAGCGCACGTCGCCGGGCGGCTTGACCGCCTTGTCGTGCCACTGGATCAGCCGCATCGTGTTCGTCAACGAACCGTCCTTCTCCGCGGCCGGCGCGGCCGGCAGGAAGAACACCTCGGTCTTGATGTCCTTCGCGCTGGTGCCCGGCGCCAGCCAGAACTCCGCCGTCTCCGTGAGGAAGACGTCGACGACGAGCAGCCAGTCGAGCTTGGCCATCGCCGCCCGGGCGAGCTTGGCGTTGGGGCCGCCGACCGCGGGGTTTTGTCCGTCGGCCAGGAAGCCCTTGATCTTGCCCTCGTACATGTCCACGAACATGTGCTGATGGCTGTAGGCGTCGGCCGAGGCACGCTTGGGCAGCCACTGGTAGCCGAACTCGTTGTCCTTGGTGGCGGCGTCGCCGTAGAAGGCCTTGAGCAGGCTCACCATGAACTTCGGCTTGTTGACCCAGAACCCGCCCTTGGGCGTTTCCTTTTCGAGGTACGTGTGCAGATCGGGATGCTGGTCACGCAGCGGCATGGCCATGTACCCCGGCAGCTCGTGGTAGAGCAGCTCGAGGTCGGTCGCCCCCTGCACGTTGGCGTGGCCGCGGAGCGCGGTGACGCCTCCACCCGGCCGGCCGATGTTGCCCAGCAATAGCTGCAGCATGCACAGCGCACGGATGTTCTCGACACCGTTGGTGTGCTGGGTGAGGTTGAGCGCGTAGGTGATGGTCCCCGTCTTCTCCGGGCCGGAGTTGCTGCAGTACAGCTGCGCCATCTCCTCGAACTTCGCCCTGGGAATTCCGCACACCTTCTCGACCATCTCCAGGGTGTAGCGGCTGTAGTGGCGTCGCAGCAGCTGAAAGACCGAGTTGGGATCCCGCAGCGTGAGGTCACGCTTGGGGTTGCCCTCGCCGTCGACCTGGTACTTCCAGCTGGAGCGGTCGTAGGTCTTCTTGACGGGGTCGAACCCGGTGAAGAGGCCGTCGAGATCGGTCGGCGTCTTGAACGCCGGGTCGATCAGGAACGACGCGTTCGTGTAGTGGACGACGTAGTCCTTGAAGTAGAGGTTCTTCTCGATGGCGTAGCGGATGAGCCCGCCGAAGAACACGATGTTGGTGCCCGAGCGCAGCGGCACGTGCATATCGGCCGCCGCGCTGGTGCGCGTGTAGCGCGGGTCGACGTGGATCAGCTTGGCCCCGCGCTCCTTGGCCTTCATCACCCACTGGAAGCCGACCGGGTGATTCTCGGCCATGTTGGAGGTCGCCATGATGACATCCGCGTTCTGGATGTCGATCAGGTTCGTCGTCATCGCCCCGCGACCGAACGTGGTCCCCAAAGCTGGGACCGTGGCGGAGTGTCAGACTCGAGCCTGATGCTCGTGGTAGACGATGCCGAGCGTCCGGTTCAGCTTGCTGAGGAGGTAGCACTCCTCGTTGTCGATGCAAGCCGAGCCGAGCGAGGCGATCGCTTCCAGGCGATTGACGGTGACGAGCTTGCCGTCCTTGTCCTTTTCCTTCTCGATGAAATGCTTCTCGCGCGTGTCGTGGTAGCGCTTGGCGATCTGCTCGTACATCCACTCGAGCGGCTTCTCCGCCCACTTGTCCGAGCCCGGCGCACGGTAGAGCGCCTTGGTCGGCCGCAGCGGGTTGTTGGAGAGCTGGATGGTCGCCGCGCCCTTGGGACACAGCCGCCCGAGCGTGTGCGGCGTGTCCGGGTTGCCCTCGATATCGATGATCTTGTCGTCTTTGGCGTAGATCAGCTGGCCGCAGCCGACCGCGCAGTAGGGACACACGCCCGCGAAGGCCTTCGCCTCCTTGATCCGCAGCGATGTCGCCGCCGCCTCGACGGGGGCGAGATCGAGCCCGGTGCCGGCGGCCACGCTCGCGGCGGTGGTGCCGGACACCTTCAGGAAGTCACGCCTGGAAAGACTCATCGCGGTCCTCCTTGCCTCGAACGGGGGAGGTCGGTGGACATCACCACTCGGGGCTGGTCAGCTCTTCCCACACTCGACGGACCACGACGATCCGCTCCGGCCGGCCCGCCGATTCTTCGACGCGCACGATGTCACCGGGGTTCAGGTTGGCCAGGTTCGCGGCGGTACCGTCGTCGGTGACGACGAGCGTGCGCTCACTGCACGAGAGATCCGAGCAGGCCGCGGCCTCGCTCTTGACGCGGACGCGATGGGTGGCGGGGTCGACACCGACAATGACGAGACGGCTATGCTGCAGCCACTCCGTGAGGCTCTGCGTCATCGCATACCTCCTTCAGGCCACCGGGGGGCGTGATTGCCCCGGATCGTATGTGGTCAGACCACCAGATGTCAAGGCACGGATTGACGCGAAGCGTGAGGAATTGTGAAGGTTTGGACGAGCTTGAGGCTGGTCAGACCTGGGTTCGTCCGCCCTCGGCTCCGGGTGGCCGGCGCTCCTCGTCGTCGATAGGCGCGTAGAGCCGATACCGCTCCTCGAGCAGCGCCGCCGCCTCCGACCCCTGCCCCGCCTGCAGGCAGCTCATGATGCGCCCCCGCGTCGCCAGATCCACGATCGGGCCGTCGGCGAGCGGATTGTAGAGGCGGGAGAGCTCCCTCAAGATCTGATCGACGCGCGTGGGGTCGTCGCCCAGCTTGGTCCGGGCCTCGCTGAAGAGGTCGAGCGCGTAGTCGTCGCGCTTGTTCTTCTGGCGAAAGCCGCGCCGGTAGGCACGCGCGGCCGGCGACTCCTCGTCCTCGCCCGGACGGATTCCGTCAGTCACTCGCGCTGCCGACGGTCGCGTCGAGCAGGAGGGCCTCGCCGGCATACAGGTTCAGCGCGTCGGGTCGCACGTAGCCACAGATCGTGACGCCGAGCTGCTCGGCCAGCGCCACCGCCATCTCGGTTGGCGACGTGCGCGACGCCACGACCGGCACCCCCATCCGCGCCGCCTTCAGCAGCATCTCGGAGGAGATGCGTCCGGTGGAGAGCAGCAGACGATCCTCGGTCGGAATGCCGCGCAGCAGCGCCTCGCCCTTGATCTTGTCGATCGCGTTGTGGCGTCCGACGTCCTCGGCCACGAGGAGCAGCCGCTCGCGGTCGGCGAGCGCGGCGCCGTGGATGCCGCGCGAGCGCTGATAGTGCACGGCGGCGCCGAACAGGTCCTTCATCCGCGCGCCGAGCTCGGTCGGGCGCACTCGCAGCGACGACTCGAGCCGCGGGAACAACCGGTGATCGATGCGGAACGTGATGCCGCCGCCGCACCCGGACGTCAGGATGCGCTCGGTCGGCAGCGTCACCGGATGGCTCAGCGTCACCTCCGCCCGACCGTCCACGGCCGAGATCTGCAGATCGGTGATCTCGGCGACGTCCGCGATCACCTTCTCCATCCAGAGGTAGCCGGCGACGAGCGCCTCCAGCATCATCGGGGAGCACAACAGCGTGAGGAACTTCTCGCCGTTGACGTACACGCTCAGCGGCTGCTCACGGACGATGTCGCCCTCGACCTCCTCGACGCGCTCGCCCTTCACCTTCAGGTAGGTACGCATGCGTGTCTATTCTAGCTCTATGTAGGTTGGAGGGGGCGCGACGCCCCCTCCAACACCTCCCCGGTTCGCGCGGCGCCCGAACACGCCCGATCCCGCACAGGATTGCGGATCGCCGTTGGAGTGGGTGGGACGCCCCCTCCAACACCTCCCCGGTTCGCGCGGCGCCCGAGCACGGCCGATCTCGCACGGACTCAATACATGACGCGGAGCAACGTCAGGCCCTGAGCGGGCGCGGTGGGGCCGGCGCGGGAACGATCGCGGGAGGCGAGGACCTCGCCCAGCCACTGTGGGGGTCGGGCGCCGCGGCCGACTTCGAGGGCGCTGCCCACGACGTTGCGGACCATGTGATGAAGGAATCGATCGGCGGAGATGACGATGGCGACCAGCGACTTGCGCCGTCGCACGTGCAGGGCCCGCACCCGGCACGTGGGTTCGGCCTCGCGGCCCGGTGCGGCACAGAACGCGCTGAAATCGTGACGGCCGCGCAGCGCGACCAGCGCCTCCCGCAGCCCGGTCAGGTCCAGACGGCCGGGAACGTGCCAGGCGTAGCGCAGCAGCAGCGGCGAGGGTACGGCGGCGTTGTCGATCAGGTAGACGTAGCGCTTGCCGTGCGCGGATCGGCGGGGATCGAAGCCGACGTCCGCATCGGCGGCCGCCACGATCCGTACGTCTCGCGGCAAGTGCGCGTTCAGCGCGGCCAGCACGGTCGCGGCCGGCAGGCTCGACTCCGCCGTCAGCGCCGCCGTCTGCCCGAGCGCGTGGACGCCGGCGTCGGTGCGACTGGCACCCGTCACGCGAAGCTCCCCCTGGAACAGTCGACGCGCGGCATCGGTGAGCGCGCCCTGCACGGTGGCGACGTCGGGCTGGGTCTGCCAGCCGTGGAAGCCGGTGCCGTCGTACGCGAGCACCAGCCGGTACGTCCGGCGGACGCTCAGCGGTGGGGTGGCCGGCGAGCCGGGCCGGGTGGGATCAGGGTGAGCCACACGACCGCCACCAGGAGGAAGAGCGCGATGCTGACCAGGGTGTCCCAGGGCAGGCGTGAGAAGAGGGTCGCGCCGTCGGCGCTCTGGAGCCACGCACCGCGCTCGAGATCCTTGGGCTCGTAGTGGCCGGGGTTATAGCCGCCGACCGACTCCACGAGTCGAGCGACGTGGGGCACCCCGACGTAGGCCACCGCGACGATCGTGAGAAACACCGCGAAGTTGAACCGCGCCTTGCGCCGCGCGTGTCGATAGGCACGCCGGAGGGACATCGCCGTCGCCATCCCCCGTGCGATCCGGGCTCTCAGGCCCGGAGCACGAGCTCCGCGATCTGCACCGCGTTGGTCGCGGCTCCCTTCCGTAGTTGATCACCGACGACCCAGAAGTTCAGCGCGCGCGGATGCGAGAGGTCGTCGCGCACGCGGCCCACGAAGCAGTCGTCCTGCCCCTCGACCGTCACCGGCATCGGATATCGCTGCTCGGCCGGCTCGTCGCAGAGCCGCAGCCCCGGGAACCGCGCGAACAGCTCGCGGGCGCGGCCGGCCGTGATCTTCTCCTCGGTCTCCGCGTTCACCGCCACCGAGTGGCACGTGAACACCGGCACCCGCACGGTGGTGGGCGAGATCAGGAGATCGGGCAGCTCGAGGATCTTGCGCGTCTCGTTGACGAGCTTCAGCTCCTCGCCCGTGTACCCATCGTCGCTGAACTTGTCGATGGCCGGGATGAGGTTGAAGGCGATCGGATGCGCGAAGTGCTTCGGCGCCAGCGTCTCGCCGCGCGCCCACGCCAGCGTCTGCTCCCGCAGCTCCTCGATGCCGTTGACGCCGGCCCCCGAGACGGCCTGGTAGGACGTCGCGACGACGCGCCGCAGCCGGCCGGCGTCGTGCAGTGGCTTGAGCGGCATGACGGTGACGATCGTCGTGCAGTTCGGCGAGGCGATGATCCCCTGATGCCGTAGCGCCGCCTGCGGGTTGATCTCCGGCACCACCAGCGGCACGTCCGGGTGCATCCGCCAGGCGTTGGACTTGTCGACGACGATGGCGCCGGCCTTGGCGATCATCGGCGCGTACTCCTTGGACTGCGAGGAGCCGGCCGAGCAGATCGCGATGTCCACGCCCTTGAACGCGCTCGCCTCGACCCGGCGGATCGGCACCGCGTCGCCGGCGAAGGTGACGGTCTTGCCCACGGAGCGCTCGGAGGCGAAGCAGCGCAGCTCGCGCACGGGGAACTTGCGCTCCTCGAGAATGCGCAGCGTCGTCTGGCCGGCGGCGCCGGTGGCCCCCACCACGGCCACGGTCACGCCCGTCGCCATCAGGAACCCTGCTCCACGCCGCGCACGATCAGGTCTCCCATCTCCTTGGTGCCGAGCACCTTGTCGCCCGTGGCCGCGATGTCGCGCGTGCGGTGCCCGTGCTCCAGCACCCGGCGCACGGCGGCCTCGATGCGATCGGCCTCCGGGCCCATGTTCAGAGAGTACCGCAGGAGCATCGCCGCCGACAAAACCGCCGCGATGGGGTTGGCGATCCCCTGCCCGGCGATGTCGGGCGCGGTCCCGTGGACGGGCTCGTAGAGACCCACGGCGCCCCCTATCGAAGCGGAGGGCAGCATACCCATGGAGCCGGCCAGGATGGCCGCCTCGTCGGACAGGATGTCGCCGAAGGTGTTCTCGGTCACGATCGTGTCGAAGTGCGTGGGCTTGTGCACCAGGGCCATGGCGCAGTTGTCGACCAGCACGTGCTCGAGCGTCACGTCGGGATAGTCCTTGGCGACCCGCGTGACGACCTCCCGCCACAGCTGGGACACGGTCAGCACGTTGGCCTTGTCCACCGAGGCCAGGTGCTTGCGCCGCTTGCGCGCCACCTCGAAGCCGACCCGCGCCACCCGCTCGATCTCCGCCGTCGTGTAGACCATCGTGTTGACGCCGCGCTCGCCGCCGCCCGCCAGCTTCTCGCGCCCCCGCGGCTCACCGAAGTAGAGCCCGCCGGTCAGCTCGCGGATCACCATGATGTCGGTGCCCTCGACGACCGACCGCTTGAGCGGCGAGGCGTCGACCAGCATCGGAAAGCAGGTGGCCGGGCGCAGGTTGGCGTAGAGGTCGAGCTCCTTGCGCAGCGCGAGCAATCCGCGCTCGGCCCGCTGCTCCTGCGGCAGGTTGTCCCACTTGGGGCCGCCGACGGAGCCGAACAAAATGGCGTTGGACGACTGGCAGAGCTTCAGCGTCGCGGGGGGCAGCGGCGTGCCGGCGGCGTCGATGGCGGCGCCGCCCACCAGCGCCTGCTCGAACTCGAACGAGGCGCGCGCGCCGGTGGCGACCGCCCGTAGCACCCGGACCGCTTCGGCGATGACCTCGGGCCCGATTCCGTCGCCGGGCAGCACCGCGATCTTGAACGTGCTCATCGGGATCCGATCTCCTTGATGGCGATGCGATTCAATGCGCGTCCTTGCTCGGCGCCGGCTCGGCGGTGGCCGTCGCGGGCGAGCGGCCGACGACGAGCCGCCGGACCGGTCCCGAGAACGCGTAGCCTCCGAACACCAGGAACAGAAAGACCTCGTGCATGGTGGCCACGATCATCACCCCGAGGACCACCACCAGCAGCGTCTCGACCGGCCGGCGCCGGGCGAAGTCGATCTCCTTGAACGACCAGTAGCGGAACGTCGAGACCATCAGGAGCGCGAGCGCGTAGGTCGCCGCTGCGATGGCGACGCGCACCGCCCGATTCGGCTCGTCCCCCTGCAGCAGGATCACGATCGACGCCGCCACCCCGGCGGCCGCCGGGGTCGACAGGCCGACGAAGAACCGGCGGTCCACGCTGCCGGTCTGCACGTTGAAGCGGGCCAGGCGGAGCGCCCCGCACACGAGGAACAGGAACGCGCCGAACCAGGCCGCCCGTCCCAGCGGGTGCAGCGCGAACGAGTACAGGAGGAATGCCGGCGCCACGCAGAAGGAGACCACGTCGGCCAGCGAGTCATACTCCACGCCGAACTGGCTCGTGGCTTTCATGAGCCGGGCGACCCGCCCGTCCAGCAGGTCCATGATCATGGCCAGGAAGATGATCAGGGCGGCCTCGACGTAGCGGTGGTCGACCGACAACAGCAGCGAGAAGAAGCCGCAGAACAGGTTGCCGGTGGTCAGCAGGCTGGGGAACAGGAAGATGCCCTGCCGCCGCCGGTCGCGGAGCTCCTGCCATGGCCGCCGCCGCAGCCGCTTGCCCCGGCGGTTCATCACTTCAAGACCCCGATGACCGTCTGGCCGCCGCGCACGGTCTCGCCCACCCGCACCGTCACCTCGGTGCCGCGGGGCATGTAGCAGTCGGTCCGCGAGCCGAACCGGATCATGCCGAAGCGCTCGCCGGCCGCGAGCTTGTCGCCCGATCCCACCCGGCACACGATGCGTCGCGCCACCACCCCGGCGATCTGCACGACCGTGATCCGCGCGTGCTCGCCCTGCAGCCGGACGGCGCAGCGCTCGTTGGCCTCGGCGGCCGGGTCGTAGGCCGCGACGAAGCGGCCGGGCGTGTAGGCGGTGTCGGCCACGACGCCGGCGATCGGCGCCCGGTTGACGTGGACGTCGAGCGGCGAGAGGAAGATCGCCACCCGCACCGACGGCCCCACGAACGAGTCGACGGCGTCCTCGATCGACATCACGCGACCGTCGGCCGGGGCCAGCACGCCGTTGACGACGGCGGGAATGGCCCGCTCGGGATCACGGAAGAAGCCGGCCGAGGCCGCGGCCGCCGCCGCGAACGGCAGCGCCAGCCGCCGTCGACCGAGCAGCGCGAGCCCCAGCGCGATGGCGCCGGGGATCGCGATGAACGGCCACCCCTCGCGCGCGATGGGTACGTTCTTCATCGGATGCGGGGCGGCTGGATCCAGGACATCATCGCGCGCAGGCGCTTGCCGACTTCCTCGATCGGGTGGTCGGCGTCGCGCTTGCGGGTGGCCAGGAACGATGCGCGGTTGGCCTGGTTCTCGAGCACCCAGTCGCGCGCGAACTCACCCGACTGGATCTCGGCCAGGATCTTCTTCATCTCGGCCTTCGTCGCCTCGTTGACGATGCGCGGGCCGCGCGTGTAGTCGCCGTACTCGGCCGTGTCGGACACCGAGTAACGCATGTAGGCCAGGCCGCCCTGGTAGAAGAGGTCGACGATCAGCTTCATCTCGTGCATGCACTCGAAGTAGGCGACCTCGGGCTGGTAGCCGGCGTCGACCAGCGTCTCGAACGCGGCCTTGATCAAGTGCGAGATGCCGCCGCACAGCGTGGTCTGCTCGCCGAAGAGATCGGTCTCCGTCTCTTCCTTGAAGGTCGTCTCGATGACGCCGGCCCGGGTGCAGCCCACGCCCTTGCCGTAGGCCAGCGCCATGTCCTTGGCCTTGCCGGTGACGTCCTGCTGGACGGCGACCAGGGCCGGCACGCCCGGACCCTGGGTGAAGAGGTCGCGCATCACGTGCCCGGGCGCCTTGGGCGCGATCATCGTGACGTCGACGTCGGGCGGCGGCACCACCTGGTTGAAGTGGATGTTGAAACCGTGGGCGAACATCAGCATCTTGCCCTTGCCGAGCCCGCCGCGGATCGACTCCTCGAAGACCGAGCGCTGTGTCTGGTCGGGCAGCAGGATCATCACCACGTCGCCCATCTTGGCGGCGTCGGCCACCGGCGCCACCTTCAGACCATCCTTCTCGGCGGCCGCCCACGACTTGCTGCCCTTGTAGAGGCCGATGACGACATCCTGACCGGAGTCGCGGAGGTTCAGCGCGTGGGCGTGGCCCTGGCTGCCGTAGCCCATGATCGCGATCTTCTTGCCCTTGAGGAGGCCGAGATCGGCGTCCTGGTCGTAGTAGATCTTCGCCGGCATGCTCGTGTGTTCCTTTCGTTGGGAGATTGTCAGTCCGCGAACCCGACGACGCGGGGGTCCTCGGAGACGCGGGGCCGGCTCGACGGCGCCCGCTTCACGCGCGTCTTCGGCCCCCGGGTAATCGCGATCTTGCCGGTGCGCACGACCTCCTGGACACCGATGGGGCGCAGCAGCTCGATCAGCGCCTCGACCTTACCCTCGTCGCCGGTCGCCTCGAGCACGAACGACACCGGGGTGACGTCGATGACCCGGGCCCGGAAGATGTCGGCGGTGCGCAAGATCTCGGCGCGGTGCTGCGGCTCGGCGTTGACGCGGATGAGGACCAGCTCCCGCTCGACGTGGCTGTCGTCGGTCAGGTCGTTGACCTTGATCACGTCGATCAGCTTGTGGAGCTGCTTCATCACCTGCTCGATCACGAACTCGTCGCCGCTGACCACGATGGTCATGCGGGAGACGCTGGGGTCCAGCGTCTCGCCCACCGACAGGCTCTCGATGTTGTAGCCGCGCGCCGAGAAGAGCCCGGCCACCCGCGAGAGCACGCCGAACTTGTTCTCCACGAGCACCGAGATCGTGTGCTTGCGCGGCTCGCCGCCGTTGCCGGTCATCTAGAACCCCGTCTGCGACTTCTCCGCCTTCTCGCGCGCTTCACGGGACGGCGGGGCCAGGATCATGTCGGTGTTGGCGCCGCCGGCCGGCACCATCGGGAACACGCACTCGTCCTTGTCGACGATGACGTCGAGAATGACCGGGGCCGGGGTGCTCAGCATCTTCTCGATGGCCGGCACCACCTCGCTCGGCTTGGTGACGCGCAGGCCGACGCAGCCGTAGGCCTCGGCGAGCTTCACCCAATCGGGGATCTGCGGCAGGTCGATCGAGCAGTAGCGCTCCTTGTAGATGATGCGCTGCCACTGCCGGACCATGCCGTGGCCGGCGTTGTTGATGATGACCGTCTTCACCGGCAGGTGCTCGGCGAAGCAGGTGGCCATCTCCTGGCTGTTCATCTGGAAGGAGCCATCGCCGTCGATGTTGATGACCTGCTTGTTGGGGTGGGCGGCCTGCACGCCCATGGCGGTCGGCAGCCCGTAGCCCATGGTGCCGAGCCCGCCCGAGGTGAACCACGCCCGCGGGTGCGTGAACTTGTAGTACTGCGCCGCCCACATCTGGTGCTGCCCCACCCCGGTGACGATCATCGCCTCTCCGTGCGTCAGGTTCGAGATCTCCTGGATCACGTACTGCGGCTTGATGACGTCGTCGCTCCACTCGTAGCGGAGCGGCTGCGCCTGCTTCCACTCGGCGATCTGCCCGTGCCACGCCTTGCGGGCCTCGCGGACGCCGCCGTCGTCCTTCTCCTGCTTGACGGCCTCGATGAGCGCCTTGAGCACGCGACGGCAGTCGCCCACGATCGGCACGTCGACCTTGATGTTCTTGGAGATCGACGAGGGATCGATGTCGATGTGGATGATCTCCGCGTACGGCGCGAAGGCGTCGACCTTGCCGGTCACCCGGTCGTCGAAGCGCGCGCCCACCGCCACCAGCACGTCGGAGTGGTGCACGGCCATGTTGGCGTAGTACGTCCCGTGCATCCCGAGCATCTCGAGGCTGAGCGGGTGCGCCGACGGGAACGCGCCCAGGCCCATCAGCGTCGTCGTGACCGGGATCTGGGTCAGCTCGGCCAGCTCGCGCAGCTCGGCGTGGGCGTCGGCGGAGATGACGCCGCCCCCGACGTAGAGCACCGGCTTCTTGCCGCGCACCATGGCCCGGGCCGCCCGCTTGATCTGACCCGGATGGCCGTCGTAGTTTGGGTTGTAGGAGCGCATCGTGACCTTCTCGGGCCAGATGAGCTCGGTCTCCTTCACGAGGATGTCCTTGGGCAGGTCGACGTGCACGGGCCCCGGCCGTCCGGTCGCGGCGATGTGGAACGCCTCCCGGATGATCGGCCCCAGGTCCTTGCCGTCCTTGACCAGGAAGTTGTGCTTGGTGGCCGAGCGCGTGATGCCGACGTTATCGGCCTCCTGGAAGGCATCGTTGCCGATCAGGTGCGTGGGCACCTGGCCCGTGAACGCCACGATCGGAATCGAATCCATCATGGCGTCCTGCAGCGCCGTCACGAGATTCGTGCAGGCCGGCCCCGAGGTCACGAGGCAGACGCCGACCCGGCCCGTCGCCCGCGCGTAGCCCTCGGCGGCGTGCCCGGCCGCCGCCTCCTGGCGGACCAGCACGTGACGCAGGCCCTCGAAGTCGTACAGCGCATCGTAGATCGGCAGCACGGCGCCGCCGGGAAGGCCGAAGATGATATCCACGCCTTCGCGCTTCAGGCACTCCAGCACGACCCTCGCCCCTGGCAGTTTCACTTGCTCCTCCATGGGGGCCCGACATGGCCCCCGATGTCTAGGTGCTGGGTGCCCCCTCCGCCGAGGCCTCCCGCACCCTGATGCGCGCCTGCGCGGCGCTGAGCCGCGCGATCGGAATCATGAACGGCGAGCACGAGACGTACGTCATGCCCACCTTGTAGCAAAACTCCACCGACGCCGGCTCCCCGCCGTGCTCGCCGCAGATGCCGATCTTGAGGTCGGGCCGCGTCCGCCGGCCGCGCTCGATGCCGATCTTGATGAGCTCGCCGACCCCTTCCTGATCGAGGACCGCGAACGGGTCGTGCTGGAGCAGCCCCTTCTGGAGATAGTCCGGCAGGAACTTGGCGACGTCGTCGCGGCTGTAGCCGAACGTCATCTGCGTGAGGTCGTTCGTCCCGAACGAGAAGAACTCGGCGTCCTGGGCGATCTTGTCGGCGATGAGCGCCGCCCGCGGGACCTCGATCATGGTGCCGACCGTATACTTCACCGGCACCCCCATCTCGACCAGCGTAGACTCTGCGACCTTCCTGGTGTTCTCGGAGGTGAGCTTCATCTCGCCGACCGTGCCGGTGAGCGGGATCATGATCTCCGGCTCCACCTTCACGCCCTGCTCGGCGGCCGTGCAGGCCGCCTCCATGATGGCCCGCACCTGCATGGCGTAGATCTCCGGCGAGGTGATCCCGAGCCGGCAGCCGCGGTGCCCGAGCATCGGGTTGGCCTCGCGGAGCGAGTCGATCTTGGCAAGCTTCTCGTCGAGCGCGGCCTTGCGGGCCGGATTCATGTTGAGCGCGTCCAGGCGCGCACGCTCCTCGATCATCTCCCGGTACTCCTTGGGATTGGCGAGGAACTCGTGCAGAGGCGGGTCGAGCAGCCGGATCGTCACCGGCAGCCCATCCATCGCCCGGAAGATCCCGAGGAAGTCCTCGCGCTGGAAGGGCAGGAGCTTCTGCACCGCCGCCCGCCGGCTGACGTGATCGGGGGCCATGATCATGTCGCGCACGATCGCAATGCGGTCGGCCGCGAAGAACATGTGCTCGGTCCGCACTAGCCCGATGCCCTCGGCCCCGAACTCGCGCGCCTTGCGGGCATCCTCGGGCGTGTCGGCATTGGCGCGCACGCCGATCTTGCGGTAGCGGTCGGCCCACGTCAGCAGTTCCTTGAACGCGTCCTGGAGCCCCGGCTCCTCCGTTTCCACGGCGTCGAGGATCACCTCGCCCGTCGAGCCATCGACGGAGACGATGTCGCCCTCGCGCACCGTGCGGCCTCCGGCCTCGAACGTCCGCCGCTCCTCGCTCACGAGCACGTCGCCGGCGCCGACGACGCACGGCTTGCCCATGCCGACCGCCACCACCGCGGCGTGCGACGTCCGGCCACCCCGCGAGGTCACGATCCCCTCGGCGGCGTACATCCCGGCGATGTCCTCGGGCGAGGTCTCGGCGCGCAGGAGGATGACGCGGCGCCCGGTCTTGGCCCATTCCACCGCCCGGTCGGCGTCGAACACCACCTCACCCACCGCCGCCCCCGGCGCGGCCGGCAGCCCGCGCGCCAGCAACCGGCCCGCCTTGATCGCCTTCGCCTTGTCGGCGGCGGCGAAGCCCGGATGCAGCACCTGGTTCAGGTCTTGAGGACGCACCCGGAGCAGCGCCGTATGCTGGTCGATGACCGCCTCGTGCACGAGGTCGACGGCCACCTGCACCGCCGCCGCCGCCGAGCGCTTGCCGGCGCGGGTCTGCAGGAGGTAGAGCTTGCCCTCCTGGATCGTGAACTCGATGTCCTGCATGTCCTTGTAGTGGCGCTCGAGGCGGCCGGCGATGGTGAGGAGCTCGTCGTAGATCTCCGGCATCCGGCGCTTGAGGTCGTCGATGTGCTCGGGCGTGCGGATGCCGGCCACGACGTCCTCGCCCTGGGCGTTGGCGAGGAACTCGGCGTAGAAGCGCTGCTCGCCGGTGCGCGGATCACGCGTGAAACCCACGCCGGTGCCGGAGGTCTCCCCGAGGTTGCCGAAGACCATCGACATGACCGTGACCGCCGTGCCCCAGTCGGGCGGGATGTTGTGGATACGGCGGTACTCGGTGGCCTTCTTGGCGAACCAGGAGTCGAAGACCGCCCGGACCGCGAGCCGCAGCTGCTCGCGCGGGTCCTGCGGGAACTCGGCACCGGTGCGCGAGCTGACGATGTCCTTGTAGGTCTGGGCGAGCTTGCGCAGCTCGGCGGCCGGCACCTCGGGATCGCTCGTCACCCCGAGCTGCTTCTTGAGCGCGGTGAGATGCTCTTCGAAGGCCTCGCGCTTGATCCCCAGCACCACGTCACCGAACATCGTGATGAACCGACGGTAGCAGTCCCACGCGAACCGCTCCTGCCCGGTCCACGCGGCCAGCCCCTCGACCGTGGCGTCGTTGAGGCCGAGATTGAGGACGGTGTCCATCATGCCGGGCATCGACACCCGCGCGCCCGAGCGTACCGACACCAACAGCGGTCGCTGGGGGTTGCCGAAGGCGAGCCCGGCGTCCTGCTCGAGCTTCTCGAGCCCCAGGACCGTCTGCTCCCACATGCCCTCGGGGAACTGCCCCCCCGAACGGTTGTAGGCGGCCCAGGCCTGGGTCGTGATCGTGAAGCCTGGAGGCACCGGGATCCCGAGGTTGGTCATCTCGGCGAGCTCGCAGCCCTTGCCGCCGAGGAGGTTGCGCATCACCGAGGAGCCTTCTGCCTTGCCGCGTCCGAACGAATAGACGTACTTGGTCATGGCAGCCTTGTCTCCGTCGAGGAAAGACTGAAAAAGTCTTTCAACACTATAGGATGCGCGTGAATATAGCACGTGGACCCCGAGATGCCCCCAAACGCCCGGGGCGGCTCGCGAGGAGCCGGCAGAGTCGTGGCGCCTGCCGATCGTCGCCTCGGCCGCTCGGTCCCATCGCTCTGCTCCTCAGAGGTTTCTCCTCATCTCTCCTCAAATGTCTCTCACCGCACAGTCGGTTTCAGTACAAAACAAAGGGGCCACGGGTCGCTTCACCCGTGGCCCCTCGATCTGTGCGATCGCCACGGGCGGGCGGCCTGCCCGTGGCATCCGGCGAAGCGCTACGCCGCGGATGCTCCGGGCAGGCCCGGCCCTACCAGGGTAATGAGCCCCGGCAGCAGCACGCGCGGAATCGAGAGCTTCATAGTGTGGCGCAGTATACGGAGGCCCTCCACCTGGGTCAAGCGCGCGGCCTCCCCCGCCGGGTGCCGTCGGCCGCGGCGCCGAGCACCAGCGATTCCACCGACTCGATGTGCTGCTGCATGGCCAGGCGGGCGGCGTCCCCGTCGCGCGCCCGGATGGCGGCCAGCACCCGGCGATGGCTCTCGTGGGAACGCGTGGGCCGGCCCGGCGTGTTGAGGGAGTCCTCGCGGCTCTGCGAGAGCAGATCCATGATCGCGTGGGCGATGCGCGTGATGGCCCGGTTGTGGGAGGCGGCACCGATGGCCGCGTGAAACTGCGCGTCCTGGGCCAGCCCGGTACGTCCGCCGGCGATCTCCTTGGCCTGCTCCTCCAGGATGCGCTCCATCTCCTGGATCTCCTCGGGCGTGGCCCGGGTGGCGGCCAGCGCCGCCAGCGAAGGCTCGAGCAGCCGTCGCGCCTCGAAGAGCTCACCGGTCGCCTCGCGCTGAGACATCATGAGGAGCGCCAGCGGCTCGACCAGCGCGTCGATCGACACCTCGCGCACGAACGTGCCTTCGCCCGGCCGGATCTCGACGAGGCCGAGGCTCTCCAGCGCCCGGAGCGCCTCGCGCACCGAGGTGCGGCTCACCACGAACTTCTCGGCCAGGTCCCGCTCGGGCGGCAGGCGGTCGCCGCCCTTGAGACGGCCCTCGGCGATCATCGCCTTGACCTGCCGGACGATCTCCTCGTAGATCCGCGTGGACTTGATGGGCGCCAGATCCATGCCGCCTCCTCGGCGCTCGCCCGGGACGAGCGTCGCGCTCAGTGTCTCGCCGCTGTCGACGCCACCGGCGGCGGCGTACCCTGCCGGCGCCGCCGCCACCACGGCGTGAGGAAGGGCAGCAGAAAGAAGAATACCGCGACCGCCATGATGGCGCCGGAGATCGGGCGGACGAAGAAGATCCGGAGCGACCCCTGCGACATGATGAGGCTCTGGCGCAGCGCGTTCTCCGCCAGATCACCGAGCACCAGCGCCAGGACCAGCGGCGCCAGCGGATAGTCCAGCTTCTTGAAGACGTAGCCGACGACGCCGAAGATCAGCATGTACCAGACGTCGATGATGCTGTTGTGCACGGCGTAGGAGCCGATCGCGCAGACCACCACGATGAGCGGCGTGAGGATCGCGAAGGGGATCCGCAAGATCGCGGCGAACAGCGGCACGAAGGCCAGGACCATCGCCACCCCGAGGATGTTGCCGGTGTACATCGAGGCGATCAGGCCCCAGACGAAGTCCGGCTTCTCCTTGAAGAGCATCGGCCCCGGCTGTAGCCCCCAGATGATGAGTCCGCCCAGCATGACGGCGGCGGTGGGAGAGCCGGGAATCCCCAGCGTGATCATCGGCAGCATGGCGGCGACGCCGGCCGCGTGCGCCGCCGTCTCCGGCGCGATCACCCCTTCGATCTCGCCCTTGCCGAACCGGTCCGCTCGCTTGGAGAACCGCTTGGCGAACGCGTAGCTCATGAACGAGGCGGGGGTGGCGCCGCCCGGCTTGAAGCCCATCCAGAAGCCGATGAAGGCCCCGCGCACGAAGGTGCGCCAGTAGCGCGGCAGCACCTTCCAGGTCTCCAGCACCACCGCCAGCTTCATGCCGGTGCGGGCGCCGTGAAAGTGCAGCCCGTCCTCCACCGAGAGGAGGATCTCGCCGATGCCGAAGAGGCCGATGACGGCCACGATGAAGTCGAAGCCCTTCATGAG
>Ga0134124_10000589_pt1 | contig 29771 bp, 28 predicted proteins | sample KB304_FD_96880 | JGI IMG/M metagenome (GOLD analysis project Ga0134124, IMG submission 96880) | Terrestrial soil microbial communities without Nitrogen fertilizer from Kellogg Biological Station, Michigan, USA - KB3-0-4 | ecosystem: Environmental > Terrestrial > Soil > Unclassified ... | reverse complement strand
TTGCCGAAGGTGTCGCCGAACTCGTCATTGAAGAAGGGACCCTGCACACCTTGCGGCAGCGTCTGGCGAATGTCGCCCATCTTCTTGCGCACCTGGTACCAGACGTCAGGCACCGCCTTCGGCGGCGTGGCATCACGCAGGTTGACCTTGATCTGCGTCTCACCGGGTCGGACATACGTGGCGGTGTAGTCGATCTCGGCGACCTCCTGGAGCTTCTTCTCCATCTTGTCGGTCACCTGGTCGGCCATCTGCTGCGCCGAACTGCCTGGCCAGTACGCCTGCACGACCATCGTCTTGATGGTGAATTCGGGGTCTTCCTTCTGCCCGAGGCTGTTGTAGGCCAACACCCCCGCAACGGTGAGCAGCACCAGCAGAAAGGCGATCATTTGCTGATGCTTGAGCGCCCATTCGGAGAGATTGACGTTCTTCACTTGGTCTCTCCCGCGAGGCTGGCCGACTGCACGGATGCGCCGACGACGCTCACGCGTTGACCAGGCTGCAGCATGTGCACGCCGGCGGTGACGACGGTCTCGCCTTCGGTCAATCCCGCCGCAATGAGCACGGCGTCGTCCTGCGCACTGCCGAGCGTGACGGTGCGAAGCGCGACGCGCGAGGTCTTCGGGTCGACGATCCAGATTCGGCGCTGGCCTTCCTGATCGACGATCGCTGTCAGCGGCAATCGAATGGCACTTGCGCCTTCGACGTTCGGGGCAGCCACCGATGCCGTCATCCCGAGGCGCAACAAAAGCGGGTCCGGCTCGCGGATCGACACGCGCGCCGAGTAAGTGCGCGTGACCGAGTCGGTGCTGGGCGCGAGTTCACGCAGTGCGCCAACCCAGGTCTTTCCAGGGTGAGCCCACACAGAGACCTGCAGCGACTGCGCCTTGCGCAGCTCATCGACGCGCGACTCCGGAATGCTGATGGCCACCTCCCGCTCGCCGTCGGCGGCAACCGTCACGACAGACTGGCCCGCCCCGACCACTTGCCCTGCCTCGGCCGATATTGCGGTCACGACGCCGTCGCGGTCCGCTGTCAGCACCGTGTAGTCGCGCTGATTCACGACGGCGTCGCGTTGCGCGATCGCCGAGCGCAGCTGCGCCTCGGCCTGGTCCAGGGCCAGCTTCTGCTGGTCCAGCTCGGCTCTGGAGGCGAATTGGCGCGCCAGCAGCTGCTGGGTCCGTTGCAGGTCGATATGAGCCTGCGCGGCGCGGCTTCTGGCGGCATCGACGTCGGCGGCTGCGGCCGCGACGTGCAAGGCTTCCTGCTCCGGCGCCAGACGCATGAGAGGCTGACCGCGCTTGACCGTGACACCGACATCGACGAGTCGGGCAACGACCTTGCCGGCGATCCGAAAGCCGAGCTGACTCTCGTGGCGCGGCACGATCTCCCCCGAGTACACGGCGTTGACCGAACCGTCGTTTCGGCCCGCGACAACCGTTCTGACGGGCCGCACCTCCTCGTGGGACTCGATTTCCTTGCCCTTGCAGGCGGCAAGGAAGACGGCCGCTGCCAGCGGCAAGGCGGCCCATCGAAGATTCATCAAAGTTGTCCTGAGTCGCATGGTCAATCTTTCTGCTGCTGCGTCGAGGTGGTCACGGCTTCGGCGTGCTGTGCGAAGGCGGTCCCTCGACGAACGCGCACGACGGTGGCGAGGTGCGTCTTCTTCTTCATTGATTTCCTTGGGGTGATGCCGGCCTTGCCCGAATCTGCGCTGCGTGCTGCACAAGCCAGCGGAGCAGTTCCTCGCAGCTGATGAAATCAGCGCGATCGCCGCTGTTCACGTGCTCGATGCGACCAGACAGGTCACCGGCCTCGGGACGTGCATCACGGTGCAGCCTCAGCACATAGCCTCCGGCGGCGGGGTAGATGGGGAGAGGGTTCAGCGTCATGGGGCCAGTGTCTGGGCCCCGCGCGGCGAAGTCGTCTCGGTTCGGTCCCGCTTCGGTCTCGAATGCGTCCCAGGCTTACGCGGTCTTTGCGGCTCGGGGCCCCACCAAGACCATGCCTCCGTTGTTGTGTCATAATGACAGCGGCATCATCATGAGGTTGATGTCAACGAACTTCCCGCTGTGCCGCTACCCCTGGGCAACCCCCAACGGTCTCGCTTGATCACGGTTTCAGGATTCCCGGCATGGACGAGACGAGGCCGCTCAGCGCGCGGTTTGGCCCCTTCAGGATCGACGAAGCCGAGGCTCGGCTGGAGCGGGACGAAGGCGTCGTCGAACTGCCGCCGAGGGCGTTCCAGGTGTTGTGTGCGCTGGTGCGTCGGCCTGGCCAGTTGGTGACCAAGGACGCGCTGCTGGACGCCGTCTGGGGCCACCGGCACATCAACGAGTCCGCCCTCAAGAACATCATCAGCCAGCTGCGCCTGGCGCTCGGCGACGATGCCCGGGAGTCAAGATTCATACAGACGGCATCACGCCGCGGCTATCGCTTCATTGCGCCAGTCGTCGATGACGTTGCCGTGCAGGATCGAGGCGCTCGCACCGAACGCTCACAGCCGAACGCGTCCACGCCCGCCACGACGGCACTAGCGGGTCGCGACGTGCCGCTTGCACACCTGCAACGGGTGGGGACATCAGCACAGGGGGGACTGCGCAATCTCGTCTTCGTTGTCGGCGACGCAGGAATTGGCAAGAGCACGCTGGTCGAACGATTTGTCGCTGGCTCGAATTTCGCGGTGGCGTTTGGTCAGTGCATCGAGCATTACGGCAGCGGGGAGCCGTACATGCCGGTCCTTGAAGCGCTAAACGCGCTTTGCCACGCACAGGGCGGAACAGTCGTTGTGGATGCCATGCGCCGCATCGCACCCACGTGGCTCCTCCAGCTCCCATGGTTCTTGGGAAGCGAAGACCGGCGCGATTTGCAGCGCGAGACCAGCGGGGCGACTCAAGATCGGATGCTGCGAGAGTTTGGGGAGCTCATCGAGCACGTCGCGGCAGACCGCCCCGTGCTCCTGGTGCTCGAAGATCTCCACTGGAGCGATCACGCAACGGTCCAACTGCTCGGCTACCTGGCCCGCAGGCGCAGGCCGGCCTCCATCATGGTGCTGGGCACGTTTCGCCCCACCGAGCTGATCATCGGGGAACACCCCCTGGCCGCGCTGCGGCAGGACCTCCGGTCACACCGCCTTTGCACGGAGATCGATCTTGAGTCGTTCTCTGAAGCGGATGTGGGCGACTACCTGGAGGCGCGTTTTGGCAAACCGGTGCCGGAAGCTTTCGTTCAGGCACTGCATGCGCATACCTACGGGCTGCCCTTGTTCGTCGTCAACGTCGTCGACGAGCTGGTCACGTCTGCAAAGCTGCGGCGCGTGAATGACGCCTGGCAGTATCCGGATTCAGACCTTCTCGCACTGCCGCGCAGCATCGTCGGCGTCATTGAAGCGCAAGTGGCGCGCTTGACTCCGCAGCAGCAGCGCACGCTCGGTGCGGCCAGCGTCGCAGGACTTGAGTTTCTGCATGTGCCCCTCGCGCAGGTGCTGCAAATGCAAAGCGCCGAAGTGGAAGCCTTGCTCGAGGCCGCCTCAGGGCGCATTCCATGGTTGCGCTGCGTTGGCGCAACCACGCTGAACGACGATCAGATTGCAGCTCGATACGCGTTCGCTCACACGATGTACCGCGACGTTCTGTACGAGCGAATAGCAGCACCGCAAAAGCTCCTGTGGCATCGCCGATGGGCGGTAGCGCTCCTGGCGCAGCACGGCGCCAACGCAAGCGAAGTTGCAGCGGAACTGGCTTTGCACTTCGAGCGCGCCAACGAGCCCATCGCGGCGGCGAAACAACTCGCAGTTGTTGCCGCGCGTGCGCAATCGCGCGGTGCGGCACACGAGGCGCTTCAAGCGGCGCGGCACGCGCTAAAGCTCGGCAACGGCGTCATGGATGCGCCTCTCGAACTGGAATTGCGTGTGCTCGAAGCGGTGGCTCTGACCCGGCTGTACGTCGTCTCCGAGCCTGAAGTCGCTGCGGCATTCGAGCGTGCGCGCGCGCTTGACGCAGTTGACAGCCCGGCGTGGCCGCATGCCCTGCACGGCTCGTGGTGGGTGTACTTCGCGCGCGGAGATCTTGCGACGGCTCGCTCTCACGCCGCACAGATGCTGGAGCTGGCCGAGGGCCGTGACGACCCCGCGTGGCGACTCACGAGCCTGAATGCCATGGGCATGACCGAAATGATGATGGGACGCCTGTTCGATGCCCGCGCGAAGCTCGAAGCTGCCCTGGAGATCCATGCCGCTCTGGGCACCGAGCTGCCGCCAACTCGATTCGTGCAGGACCCCGGCTCCGAGGCCATTGCTGCCTTGGCCCTTGTCTGCTGGCTGGGGGGCCAGCCTGAGCGAGGCAGATTGCTGGCGCAACGCGCCCCTGCACTCGCCGTCGCCAATGAGCATCCCCTGAGCGAGATCGCCGCGCTCTACGTCGCCGCGATGCTGCACGCGTTGGCGGGCGAGTTCGATGCCGTGCATGAGTTGACCGAACGGCTGTACGGCGTCATGCGCGAACACGTGGTGCCGGAAAGGCGCAGCGGCTTCGCCTGGCTCCATGGACGTGCGCTCGTGGCGCGCGGGCAGATCGGCACGGGGCTGGAGGAGATGCGTACCGCGTTGCGCAGCGCTCTCGATCTCGGAATGCGCTTCAGTCTCTGCGACTTTCACTACCACTATGCGGACGCATGTGCCGCTGCGGGGCAGGACGTTGAAGCACGTACATCAATTGAGGCGGGGCTGGCACTCGCTCAGTCTGGAGTCGAACAGTTGATGCTCTCCCCATTGCTGCGACAGCATGCGCAGTGGCAGGCTCGAAGAGGAGACACCGCAGCAACAGCCACCTTTGCTCGCGCCATTCGGACCGCACGTGAGCAAGGCGCGGCGTTCCATGAAATCGCGGCGCTCGCGTCCGCCCAACGTGTCGGCTCGACCGCGGCAGATCGGGGCCGGCTGCACGAGCTGCTCCTGCTGTACGCCGACGACACGAGTCCCGTGATCTGCGCAGCGCGCGCTGCCCTGTCGTGAACCGGACCCCCTCTCGGCGAACGGCTTCAATCCACCCGATCTATTGCGCCGTGGTGCCCAGCTTCGCCAGTGGCTACTCGAACTGCACCTTGATCGCGTCAACGCCGATGGTGATGCCCCGGACCTTGAGCCCGAAGCGAAGCTCGTCCGGGCGGAACGTGTGCAACGGATAGCCTTGCAGCGCTTCCTGCACAACTGCCGCGCTGATGCGCTCCAGGTTCTGCGCGTCGTTGCCGGTGACGCCGTCGATGTGCAGTTGCTCCACGCGCGGGTCCTGAAGGCGCACAGACAGACCCGAGGCATCCCAGAGCAGGCCACTGCTCACCGCCACCTGCCCGCCCACTGAAGAAGGTCGCAGCAAGGGGCTGACGATCACCAATCGCGACGCCAGCGTCGCTCGGTTGGCACTGCCGTCCAGCGCAAGCTGCGGGTCGTGCAGCGACACCGAGGCCAGATCGCCATAGCGGCGCATGATCGGGAAGCGCCTGGCCAGCTCGGCTTGCAGTTCATCGCGCGTTGCGGAGAACTCGTTCAACAACAGGTTCAGGCCGGCACGCGCCGGCAGGCACAGCGCAGGCAACAAGGTCGCTGCCAGAGCGGCGCGCAGCAATGGTCGTCTGCTGACGGCAGGGGCGTCGAATTCGCAGCGCCGCAGCGGGATCAGGCGATTGGGCATGGTCACGAGCTTGCCATAGGCCGCACCGCGCACAAGGCATCAAGACTTTCTGCGGCGCTCGGCAATCGATTTCGCTGCGTCAGTCCCCATGACTCAGCCCCCCGGGGTCGTGCAAAGCGATCGACGGGTGCTCGCTGCCGAGGTCCAGCGACACCGGACGCGCTGCCCACGATTCGTCGAGGATCTCGCGATAGGCGTACTCGCGCGCAAGCGATCGAGTACGGCGGCCTCAGGGTGACACGTCGCTCGCCGCTGCATTGGCAAGTCCGGGCGCTGCCGAAATCTTTACCGTCTTTGCGGCGCCGCCCGACGAGTCTCCTCGTGGCCGTCGGGAACGTCGCCTGCCTGTCGGTACGACTGCGCCTGCGATCGGCAGCGCCCCCGCGAACAGTCCCCGAAGGAGTAACCCATGGCCAATCCCTGGCTGAAGAAGAACCCGTTCATGAGCGTGTGGCTCACCGGTGCCAATGCAGCGGCAGGCTCGCTGCGCGGGCACGCGACCGCGGCCGCGAAGCGCCAGGCCACCTCCGCGATGACGCAGGCCACCAAGACCTTCGTGGAGGCCTGGAGCTTCGGCCTGGCACCGCCGGTCAAGCCGCGAAAGAGGCGGCGGCGATAGCGGGCGAGGACCAGAGTCACTTGCGCAGCGATGAGCCTGGCGGGGTGGTCCCTATTCGTTGGCGTGCTGCTGGTCTCGATGGTGCTGGCCAGCACGCTTCTCGGGCGGCTGCCCCTGAGCAGCGCCATGGTCTATCTGGCGCTGGGATGGGTGCTGGGCCCCGACTCGGCAAACGTCCTTCGACCCGATCCGCTTGCGCATGCCTCCGTGCTGGAGCGGCTCGCTGAAGGTGCCCTCTTGATTTCCCTCTTTGCCGTCGGGATGCGGCTGGGCGTGCCCTTGCGCGACCCGCGCTGGCGGCTGCCGCTGCGCCTGGCCTTCGTCTCGATGGCCGCGATGGTCGCGATGGTTGCTGCGATTGGAATGTGGCTGCTGGAGTTGCCGCTGGGTGCGGCGATCCTGCTCGGCGCCATCCTGGCCCCGACGGATCCGGTGCTTGCGAGCGGCATTCATGTGGAGGCCGGCTCGTCACGACCGGACCGACTCGGCTTCGGACTGGCCGGCGAAGGCGGCCTCAACGATGGCGCGGCGTTCCCGTTCGTGATGCTGGGCCTCGGGCTGATGGGGGCTCACGAGCTTGAGCTCGTTCGGTGGTGGTTCGTCGACCTCCTGTGGGCCACCGTGGGCGGTGTCGCCATCGGCGCAGCGCTTGGTGCGGCGACGGGGCGGTTGGTCGTCTACCTGCGCAGTCGCCACGGAGAGGCTGTCGGCCTGAACGAGTTCCTCGGGCTCGGGCTGGTCTGCATGGCGTACGGGGTGGCGCAGTTCTGTGCTGCGTCGGGATTCCTGGCCGTCTTCGCCGCAGGGCTGGGATTGCAGCGCGTGCGGGTGCGGCCCCAGGCCATCCAGGGGTCGGCCGGCGCAGTGCGCGCTCAGCACTCGTTGGACGAGGCGAGCGACGCGAGCGCGCACCACGCAAGTGAAGAAATGCGCGAATCCGTGCGCGGCTTCAACGACCAACTGGAGAACCTGGCGGAGCTGGTCCTGGTCCTGGTCGTGGGCGCGATGCTGGCCTATGCCAGGCCCTTGCCCGCGATGTGGTGGTTCGTCCCGATGGTGCTCATCGTGCTGCGGCCGTTGTCCGTCACGGCCTCGATCGCGGGCGAGCGGCTCACCGCGCCGCAGCGCGCCATGATCGGCTGGTTCGGCATTCGGGGGATCGGTTCCGTCTACTACCTGTTGCTCGCCCTGCGGCACGGCCTCGAGCAGCGTGTCGCCGAGACGATGGTGTCGCTGACCCTATGGACGGTGGCTGCGTCGATCGTCGCGCACGGCATCACCGCCCAGCCGCTGATGCACCGATACATCGGCTGGCGCGGGCGCGCGAAACCGCTCAAGTAAGCCGCGCCGCCCGAGCGCGTGGGTCTTGCGCTGGACCCCCGGGGCGACCAGACTCGACCTGACGCGATACCCGCGCAATATCGAAGCCTGTCGATGATCGAACCCTTGCTCCTGACCGCGGCCAGTGTCTCCACCTTTGCGGGCTCGCAAGCGCTGACCAACGCCAGCGGCTTCTTCTTCCAGCGCGATGAGCGCTTGTTCCTCGTCACCAGCCGCCATGTCGTGGTCGATGAACCGAGCAAGCACTTCCCGGACCGCCTCGAGATCGAGGTGCACAACGATCCGGACAACCTGGCGCGGTCCATCGCCATCTCCATCTTGCTGTACCGGGACGGGAAGAGCGTCTGGCGCCAGGGGCAGGACTCGGCCGGTCCGATCGACGTGGCGGTGATCGAGCTCGATCGCACGGTGCTGCCGGCCTCGGTCGCGCTTCGTGCCTTCACGCCGGCGCATCTCCAGTCCTCGTTGTCGGACGTGGAAGTCGGCACGCCGCTGCTCGTCGTGGGCTTCCCGCTGGGCTTTCACGACACGCTGCATCACCTGCCGGTGGTGCGCCAGGCCGTGATCGCCTCGTCGTTCGGCCTGCGCTTCCAGGGTCACGGCTATTTCCTGACCGATGCGAGAACGCACCGCGGCACGAGCGGCGCGCCGGTCGTCATGCGCGCACCGCCGCAAGGAGCGACGAGCGAGCCTTTGCCGTGGAAGCTGCTGGGCGTGCACTCGGCGCGCCTGGACATGGGAACGCGCGATGTCGAGCTGGACGAGTCGCTCGGGCTGAACTGCGCCTGGTACGCCGACATCCTGCTCACGCTCACGGCTGGCGAGCCATTGATTGCGTGAGTCCGGACGCTCGGGGAGGACCGCATGGCCCTCCTGATTCAGCCGCGTCTATGACACACTCCCGCGTCGCCCGACCGACGCCGACACCACGGCGGCCACCGGCACCACAACCAACAACAAACCAGTACGCATGCTGCCTCTGCCTCCAGTGACTCGGGCACTGCTCCTGATCAACGTCGGAGTCTTCTGCCTCCAGCTCATCCTGGGCGGCCTGCTCGAGCAGGTGTTCGCACTCTGGCCCCTGGACAGCGGCCGGTTCTGGCCCTGGCAGGTCTTCACCTACGCATTCCTGCACGACACGAGCGGCTTCGGGCATCTGTTTTTCAACATGCTCGGCCTGTGGATGTTCGGCGGCGAGCTCGAGCTGACCTGGGGACGTCGCCGCTTCCTGCAGTTCTATGCGGCCAGCGTGCTGAGCGCCGCCCTCGTGCAGATGCTCGTTCCGTTCGTCACCGGCTCCTCGCACGTCACGCTGGGCGCCTCTGGCGGCCTGTACGGCCTGCTGCTCGGCTACGCCATGGTGTTTCCGCACCGGACGATCATGCCGCTCTTCCCGCCGATCCCGATGAAGGCGGCCACGTATGTGGCGATCTTCGGTGCCATCGAGCTGCTCTCGGGCGTGACCGGCACCAACATGGGCGTGGCCCACTTCGCACACCTGGGCGGCATGCTCGGGGGCTTCCTGATGATTCGCTATTGGCAAGGCCGACCACCCTTCGGCAGCGGGCGCCGCCGTCGCTGAGAGCGGCGCTCCTCACCCGTACCGCGCGCCAAGGCGGCCACCTCCGGGTGGCCGCTTTCATTTCCGCCGCCGCAATGTCCGCGACCTGCAACGGGTCATCGGCGCGAGCGCATGCTTTCCGGGACGGGCGCGCTCGCTGCGCCTGGGTGCGTCGGACGGAGGTGGCTTCATGGATGCCCGGCACATGTGCGCTTCACTGCTGCGAGGCGCACTCGCATTGGCGTGCGTCACGCTGGTATCGCTGGCGGCGGCAGCAGCTCCCGGGCGTTCATCGCAGACACCTCCCGCACGCGAAGACAACCCGTCCCAGGCCCAGTCCCGCGCGCTCATGCGCGCAAGCGATTCGGTCGTCGGCATCCACACCAGCGCCACGGAAGACGCCTCGTCCAGCGAGACGCTCGGCCGCGAGCGCGTCGGCTCAGGTGTGGTGATCGGCCCCGACGGCCTCGTGCTCACCATCGGCTACCTCATCCTCGAGGCCGAGGACATCGAGCTCGTGCTTGACGACGGCCGGCGCCTTCCCGCCCGCGCAGTCGCCTACGACCTGGCCTCGGGCTTCGGGCTCGTGCAGCCGGTCGTCCCGCTGAAGCTCGAGCCCGCGCCGCTGGGCCGTGCCAGCGCCCTCACGAACGAGGACGCACTGCTCGTGGTCAGCGGCGGCGACGGCGGCGCGCTGAGCGTGGCGCGACTCGCCTCGCGGCGACCCTTCTCCGGCTACTGGGAGTACCACATCGATGACGCGCTCTTCACATCGCCGCCGCGCACCGATCACAGCGGCGCGGGGCTGTTCAATTCGCGCGGCGAGCTGGTGGGCATCGGTTCGCTGATCGTGATGGACGCCCCCGGGCAGGGCCAGCGCGGCGCGGGCAACATGTTCGTGCCCGTCGACCTGCTCAAGCCCATCATGAGCGAGCTGCGCGAGCGCGGTGCCTCGAGCGCGAGCCGGCGCGCCTGGATGGGCGCCAACTGCGTCGAGCGCGAGCATCAGATCCGCGTCGTGCGCGTGGCGCCGAACGGGCCGGCGGAGGCCGCCGGGCTGCAGCCGGGCGACGTGATCTCGCGCATCGATGGCGCCGAGGTGGGCGAGCTGTCCGATCTCTATCACCTGCTGTGGGCCGGCGCATCCGAGCGCGACGTGCGACTGGACATCCTGCGCGACGGCCAGGCGCGCTCGGTGATGGTGCACACGATGGACCGCATGCAGACGCTGCACCGCGCGCGCGGCATCTGAAGGACACGAACTCAGCCTGCGGTCAGCCCCTCGAGCGGCGTGGGGTAGCGCAAGCGAACCCGAAGCTCCTTCTTGAGCCGCTCGTTGATGAGGCGGCGCGACTCGCTCATGAACGACAGCGTCGCGTCCGACACCTGCGCGCGCGCGGCCTCGCGCGAGATGCGCGCCGGCGGCGGCAGGCCCAGGATCCGCGCGGCGAGATCGAAGTAGTCGCCCATGCGCAGCTCGCTGTCGTCGCTGGCGTGGATGACGCGCAGGCCCGCGCCGCGATGCAGCGCCGCGATGCATGCGCGCGCCAGGTCGTCGGCGTGGATGTGGTTGGTGAAGACGTCGTCCTCGGCGCGCAGCACCGGCGTGCCGCGCGCGAGCCGTTCGCGCGGGTGGCCCGCGCGGTCGTTGGCGTAGATGCCCGGAATGCGCAGGACCGTGAGCCGCATGCCGTGCGCGCGTGCGTGGTGACGCAGCCGCGCCTCGGCATCGACGCGCCGGCGCGCGCGGTCGGTGGCGGGCGCCACGCGCCGGGTCTCGTCGAAACGCTCGCCGCCCGCGTCGCCATAGACGCCGCTCGTGCTGCCGTACACCAGCGCGCGGACGGTGCCGCCGCGCGCCAGCGAGTGCAGCAATGCGCGGGTGCGCGTGTCCTCGGACCCTTGCGCGGGCGGCGGCGCCAGGTGCAGCACGCGCGGGGCCAGCGCGGCCAGCCGTCCGAGCGTCGCGGGTTGGTCGAGGTTGCCGGCCAGCGGCCTCACGCCGGGGCGGCGCAGTGCCTCGCGGCTGGCGGCGCTGGAGCTGAGCACGCACACGCGGTAGCGGGTGCCGAGTTGCGCCAGCACGCGCTGTCCGACATCGCCGCATCCGACGACGAGCAGGCGCGGCCGGCGAAACGCCGCGGGGCGGTGCACGGCCGGGCTGATGAGGGTCATGCGCTGGAGCCCGCCGGGGCCCTCGGGCGCGACGGGCACAATGACGGGTTGGTTTTTGGGAAAGCGCAAGAGGATATCGAAATGACGTTCAAGGTGACGTTGCAGCCCAGTGGCCTCGGCTTCGAGGTCGCCCGCGACGAGGCGATCCTGCCGGCCGCGATTCGCCAGGGCATCGGCCTTCCCTACGGCTGCCGCGACGGGGCCTGCGGTTCATGCAAGAGCCGCCTGATGGAGGGCCGCGTGATCCACGGCGTGCACCAGACCAAGGCCCTGACGCCGCTGGAGGAGGAAGCCGGCTTCATCCTCACCTGCTGCGCCGCGCCGCAGACCGACCTCGTGATCGAGGCGCGCACCGTGGCGGGCGCCGGCGAGTTCCCGGTTCAGAAGATGCCCTGCCGCGTGTCGTCCATCGAGCGGCCCGCCGCCGACGTGGCCGTGCTCAAGCTGCAGCTGCCGGCCAACATGCTGCTCAAGTACCACGCCGGCCAGTACATCGAATTCATCCTGCGCGACCAGTCGCGTCGCAGCTACTCGGTCGCCAACGCGCCCCATACCGCGGCCAGCGGCATCGAGCTTCATCTGCGGCACATGCCCGGCGGCAAGTTCACCGACCACGTGTTCACCGCGATGAAGGAGAAGGAGATCCTCCGCATGGAAGGACCCTTCGGCAGCTTCTTCCTGCGCGAGGACAGCGACAAGCCCATCGTGCTGCTCGCCTCGGGCACGGGCTTCGCGCCGATCAAGGCCATCCTCGAGCACATCGAGGCCAAGGGCATCGATCGCCCCGTGGTGCTGTACTGGGGCTGCCGCAGCAAGGCCGACCTGTACATGCACGACTGGGCCCTGAACGCGGCTTCGACGATGCGCCACCTGAAATACGAGCCGGTGCTGTCCGAGCCGCGACCCGAGGACCACTGGACCGGTCGCACGGGCTTCGTGCACCACACGGTGATGAGCGACATGCCCGATCTCTCCGGCCACCAGGTCTACGCCTGCGGCGCGCCGATCATGGTCGACTCCGCGCAGCGCGACTTCGTTGCGCACTGCAGGCTGCCGGCCGAGGAGTTCTATGCCGACGCATTCACCAGCGAAGCCGACAAGCACACCGACCCGGCCTGAGTCCGCCCGCCTGCAACGCCGCCAGGCGCTCGCCGCCGGGGCCGCTCTCGGCGCGTGGGCCGCGATCGCGCCGGCCGGCGCACTGGCACAGGCGGTGGCCAGGCCCATCCGTCTCGTCGTCCCCTACCCGCCCGGTGGTCCGCTCGACACCGTGGCGCGCGCGCTCGCGCAGGCCGTGCATGAGTCGCTGGGCGTGGTGGTCGTGGACAACAAGCCCGGTGCGGGCGGCAACATCGGCGCCGACCTCGTCGCGAAATCGGCGCCCGACGGGTTCACCGTTCTGATGGGTGCAGTGGCGACGCACGCCATCAACCCCTGGCTGTACCGCAGGCTCCCCTACGACCCGGTGCGTGACTTCACGCCGATCACGCTGGTGGCGCAGGTGCCCAACGTGCTGGTGATGAATGTGCAGACGGCACAGCGCCTGGGCATCCGCGACGTGGCCGGCCTCGTCGCCTACGCGAAGCAGCACCCGGGGCAGCTGAACTACGCCTCGGGCGGCAACGGCAGTGCGGGCCATCTCGCAGGGGAGATGTTCAAGTCGCGCGCCGGGATCAGCATGACGCACATCCCCTACGCCGGCGCGGCACCCGCGCAGCTCGGGCTGTTGTCGGGCCAGACGGACCTGATGTTCGACAACCTCGCGAGCGCGGCCGCGCAGATCCGTTCGGGCAAGCTCGTGGCGCTGGCCGTCACGACGCCCGAGCGCTCGAGCGCGATGCCGGAGATCCCGACCATCGCAGCCTCCGGTCTGAGCGGCTTCGCGATCGACACCTGGTTCGGTCTCTTCGCACCCGCGGGGCTTGCGCCTGCAAGCACGCAGCGCCTGAATGCCGTCTTCACCGCGGCCCTGCGCACGCCCGAAGTGAAGGCCCGGCTTTCGTCCCTGATGGCCGAGCCGGCGCCAACGACGCCAGAGCAGTTCGCTGCCTTCGTGAAGAAGGAGCTCGCGAAGTACGAGCGCGTGGTGAAGGCGTCGGGCGCGAGCGTGGACTAGGCGGTCGATCGCCGCAACCGGGCTGCGGCCCGGCTCACGCGCGCTGGTCTCAGCCTTCCTTGCGGCGGACGAAGCCCGAGCGCTTGGCGTCCTCGGGGTAGTTGAACTGCACTTCGCCGCGGTGCCACACGCCGAGCCACACCATGTTGCGCGACATGGCGTCGTGGTCGCTGGAGGAGAAGGGGTGGTCGTAGATGGTCACGACGCCCGCATAGGACTTGTCGAGGTTTTCGAGCGCCTGCTTCAGTGCATCGCCGCTCGTGTCGCCGCGTGTCTGGAAGAGCACGCGCAGCATGAGGTGCACGGCGTCGTAGGTCTGGGCCGCGGCCATCATGGAGCCCAGCGGCTTCCCGTCGGCCTGACGCTTGAGCCGCGCAATGAACGACATGCGCCGCTCGTTCGCGAAATCCTGAATCACCGACTGCACCATCATCGCGCCCTCGACCGTGCTGCCCGCGTTCTCGACGACCGAGCGGAAGGACAGCGCCCAGGGGCCGTACAGCGGCGCGCTCCAGCGGGCCTCCGATCGTGCCTGCGCGAGGGCCGCGAGCTCTGGACCGAGCGTGTAGGCGATCACTGCCTCGGCGCCCGCGGCCTTCGCCTGCGCCACCTCCGCGGCGAGGGACTTCACACCGATGTCGAAGCGCGCCACGTAGACCGGCTGCAGCTTCTTCTGCGCGAGGAAGGCCTGCACGTCCTTGAGCCCGCCTTCGCCGTAGCCGGTCTTGTCGGCAAAGACCGCCACGCGCGTGAAGCCGCGCTTCTTCACGATCTCGTCCACGAGGAAGCTGGCCTGGATCTGGTCGCGAACCGAAACGCGGAACACATAGCTCTGCTCGGCCGGCACGGCGGCCGTGATGCCGGTGCCCGTGGCCACCGGCACGAGGAGCAGGTGCTTGTTGGACTGGAAGACATCGAGCGACTTCAGCGCCACGCCCGAGTTGCAGAAGGCGATGGTGAAGTCGACCTTCTCCTTGGTGACCAGATCGATCGCATGCGCACGGCCCACGTCGGGCTTCGCCTGGTCGTCGCGCTCCACCAGCTCGACCGGACGACCCAGAAAGCCGCCGACCTCGTTGATCTCGCGCACCGCAAGCTCTGCCCCCAGGCGCGCGCTGTTGCCGAAGTCGGCGGATCCGCCGGTGAAGGGGCAGATGAACCCGATGCGCAGCGGCCTGGCGCCCGGCGTCTGAGCCGACGCGCTTGCGTGGGCAAGCAGCAAGGCCACCGATACGAGCACACCTGCCGCGAGCTGCCTCATGCTTTCTCTCCAGAGTTCCCAACGATTGACCGTGCGCGCGCGAGGATAGATGCGCGCCGCGCGGTGCCCGTGCGGGGCAACCCGTGCTCGCGTTTCAGTGCGCGCGGGAGTGAGCATTTCGACACGAGCGGCGCTGACCTGCCCGCGAGCGGGACGGCACGCACGTGCTGGCTCGGGCCCGGACGCGCTTGAGCGCGTCGGCACCTTCGGATTTCCATGCCTCAAGGGCGGACCATGGTGGGCCCGCCCCACGGGCACGCGCGCTAGACGCTGAGCGGAAGAGAAACGCCCGCGCGAGGCGGGCGTTCAAGCGAAGGTGCGAGGCAAGTGGACGCTATTCGCCGAGGTAGGCCGCGCGCACCTTGGGATCGCTCAGGAGCGCCTTCGCCTCGCCGCTCATGGTCACCTCGCCGGAATCCATCACGTAGCCACGCGATGCAATCTGAAGCGCGCGGCTCGCGTTCTGCTCGACGAGCAGAATCGTCACGCCCTGCTGGTGAATGTCGTTCACCACCTCGAAGATCTTGTCGACCATGATCGGCGACAGCCCCATCGAAGGCTCGTCCAGCAGCAACAGCTGCGGGCGGGCCATCAGCGCGCGCCCCATTGCGAGCATCTGCTGCTCGCCGCCCGACATGGTGCCGGCGAGCTGGCTGCGCCGCTCCTTCAGTCGCGGGAAGATGCCGAAGACCTTCTCGATGTCTTCGTTGATCTGACGGTCCGAGCGCACGAAGGCGCCCATCTGCAAGTTCTCGGTAATGGTCATGCGCGAGAAGACGCCGCGCCCTTCCGGCACCATCACCAACCCTTGCTTCACGAGGTTCCAGGCCCCCTGGCCGCGGACGGGGCGGCCCAGGTATTCGATGCTGCCCTCCTTCGTCGGCTGCGTCGCGGTGACGGCCTTCAGCGTGGTCGTCTTGCCCGCCCCGTTGGCGCCGATCAGGCTGACGAGTTCGCCCTTGCGAACCTCCAGGCTGATTCCCTTGACCGCCTGGATGCCGCCATACGCGACCTTCAGGCCACTGACCTTGAGCACGATCTCCGACATTCCCGAGCTCCCTTGCTCAATGCGTGTGTTGGCCGGCGCCGAGGTAGGCCTCGATCACCTTCTCGTTGCGCTGCACGTCGTAGGGCGTGCCTTCCGCAATCTGCTTGCCGTAGTCCAGCACGGTGACTCGATCGCACAGGCCCATGACAAGCTTCACGTCGTGCTCGATGAGCAGGATGGTGCGGCCGTCCTTGCGGATGCGGTCGATCAGCTCGCGCAACACCACCTTCTCGGTGGCGTTCATGCCCGCGGCGGGCTCGTCCAGTGCGATGAGCTTCGGATCGGTCGCAAGCGCGCGCGCGATCTCGAGTCGGCGCTGGTCGCCGTAGCTCAGGGTGCGTGCCTTGTACTCGCTGTAGCGGCCGATGCCGACGTATTCGAGAAGCTCCTGGGCGCGCTTGGCGATCTCGGCCTCCTCGCGCTTGAAGCCCCCGCTGCGGAACACCGCGCCGAACAGCCCTGAGTGCGTGCGGGTGTGGCGCCCCACCATCACGTTCTCCAGCGCCGTCATGTCGGCGAACAGCCGGATGTTCTGGAAGGTGCGCGCGATGCCCGCCTTCGCCACTTCGTGGACGGCGCTGGGCGTATAGGGGCGGTCCTCGAGCGTGAAGCTGCCGGCATCGGGCGTGTACAGCCCGGTGATGACGTTGAAGAACGTCGTCTTGCCGGCGCCGTTCGGCCCGATGAGGCCGTAGATCTGCCCGCGGTGGATGGTGATGCCAACGTCACTCAGCGCCTGCAGGCCGCCGAAGCGCTTCGAGACGTTGCTCACCTTGAGAACGATGTCGCTCATCTGTTGTCCTCTTCTTCGCAGCAGGCTTACTTGGCCGCGGGGGCGACCTTGCCGTGCTCGGGCGAGGGCCACAGACCGCGCGGACGCATCAGCATGATCGTGATCATGGCCAGCGCAATCAGCAGCTGGCGCAGGATGGCGGCGTCGAGCCGACCGCCGGTCATGTATTGCAGCGGGTCGGCCACATAGCGCAGCACTTCCGGCAGGGCCGCCAGGAAGAACGCGCCGAGGATGACCCCGGGAAGATGCCCGATGCCGCCGAGCACGACCATGGCCACGACCATGATCGACTCCTGCAGGCTGAAGGACTCGGGCGAGATGAAGTTCTGGAAGGCCGCAAACATGGTGCCCGACACGCCGCCGAAGGTGGCGCCCATGCCGAAGGCGAGCAGCTTCATGTTGCGGGTGTTGATGCCCATGGCCTTCGCCGCAATCTCGTCTTCGCGGATCGCCATCCAGGCGCGACCGATGCGCGAGCGCTCGAGGCGATGGCAGATCACCACGCTCGCGATCACCAGGGCCAGGAAGAGGTAGTAGTACAGCGTCACGGACGGGATCTCGAAGCTTCCGATCTCGATGCGCTTGCCCAGGTTGAGCGGGCCGAGGTGCATCGGGTCGATCTGCGAGATGCCCTTCGGACCGTTCGTGAGGTTGATGGGCGCGTCCAGGTTGTTGATGAACACGCGGATGATTTCGCCGAAGCCCAGCGTCACGATGGCCAGGTAGTCGCCGCGCAGCTTGAGCGTCGGCGCACCGAGCAGCACCCCCGCCAGGCCCGCGAGTGCCGCCGCGAGCGGAATGGCTATCCAGATCGGCGTGTGCAGGCCGTTCGGGAAGAGGTTGTGGATCCAGGTGAAGGTGTCGGTGAGGTGCGGCGACGCCAGCAGCCCGAACATGTAGGCGCCTACCGCGTAGAACGCGATGTAGCCCAGGTCGAGCAAGCCGGCATAGCCGACGACGATGTTCAACCCAAGCGCCAGAAGGATGTAGAGCAGCGCGAAGTCGATGATGCGGACCCAGGCGTTGCCGAACTGCTGTGCAACGAGGGGCGCGATGAACAGCAGCAGTGCTGCCACCGCGAAGCCGATGTACCTGTTCTTCATGGTGTTCGACCCTTTCGCGTCAGGCGCGGTCTGCCACGCGTTCGCCGAGAAGCCCCTGCGGACGCAGCGTCAGCACGAGGATCAGAACAATGAACGCGAAGATGTCCTGGTAGTGGCTGCCGAGCAGGCCGCCGGTGAGGGTGCCGATGTAGCCGGCGCCGATCGATTCGATCAGCCCGAGCAGGATGCCGCCCACCATGGCGCCGGGCAGGTTGCCGATGCCCCCGAACACCGCGGCCGTAAACGCCTTGAGTCCGGGCAGGAAGCCCATGGTGTGCTGCACCGAGCCGTAGTTGGCCGCGTACATGACGCCAGCCAGCGCAGCGAGCGCGGCGCCGATGATGAAGGTGGCGGAGATCACCATGTCGGGCCGCACGCCCATCAGGCCGGCCACGCGCGGGTTCTCGGCAGTGGCGCGCATCGCGCGGCCGAGCTTGGTGTAGTTGACGAGGTACATCAGACCACCGAGCGTGAGCGCGGTGGCGAGAAGGATGAGGATCTGCGTGAGGTTGATGACCGCGCCGCCGATGATGTAGGGCTCGCTTGGCAGCAGGATGGGATAAGGCTTGTAGCCCGCCTTCCAGATGATCATTGCCAGGGTCTGCAGCAGCAGCGACATGCCCATGGCGGTGATGAGAGGCGCCAGGCGTGGCGCGTTGCGCAGCGGCCGGTAGGCGATCTTCTCGATGCTGAAGTTGAGGATCGAGCAGACGACGATGGCTGCGATGAGGCTGATCAACAGCATGGCCCAGCCCGGCATGCCGGTACCGGCCAGCAGCTGGAGGACGCTCCAGCTGGTGAGGGCTCCTACCATCAGGACTTCGCCGTGAGCGAAGTTGATGAGGTTGATGATGCCGTAGACCATCGTGTAGCCGAGTGCCACGAGCGCATACACGCTCCCGAGCACCAGACCGTTGATGACCTGCTGGATGAAGATTTCCATGGAGTCCCTCCAGATGCAGGCTTTGACACCTGCCGCATTCGCTGCGGACCGCGTGCGTCGTGCACCACGGCCATCGTCTCTTGCAAAAAACCCGCCACCTGTAGAGCGAGCCGGAGCCACTTAGTAGGCGCGGGGAATTCTAGCGACGCCGATTCAACGAAATGGCGGGGGAAACGCCCGGTTGGCACGCCTTGCTGACACGTCGGTCAGCCGCGCGTTCGATTCAGTGCTCACCGCTTGGTGCGTTGGCGTGCGTTCAGCTCGCGCAGCTGCGCGAGCTTCTCGCCAATCTTGATTTCCAGCCCTCGATCCACCGGCTCGTAGAAGCGTGGTTCGCCCATGCCCTCGGGGAAATAGCGTTCCCCCGCGGCGAAGCCGCCCTCCTCGTCGTGCGCGTATCGATAGTCGCGCCCGTAGTCGAGGTCTTTCATGAGCTTGGTTGGCGCATTGCGAAGATGGAGCGGCACCGGCCTGGTGCCGTCGCGCGCCACCAGCGCGCGCGCTGCGTTGTAGGCGCTGTAGACCGCGTTGCTCTTGGGCGCGACGGCGAGGTAGACGACGGCCTGCGCGAGCGCCAGTTCACCCTCGGGCGAGCCCAGCCGCTCATAGGTTTCGGCCGCGTCCAGCGTCAGGCGCAGCGCTCGCGGATCGGCCAGCCCGATGTCCTCGGTGGCCATGCGCACGAGGCGTCGCGATATGTAGCGCGGGTCGACACCGCCGTCGAGCATGCGCACGAACCAGTAGAGCGCCGCGTCCGGATCCGAGCCGCGCACGGATTTGTGCAGTGCCGAAATGCTGTCGTAGAACTGCTCGCCGCCCTTGTCGTAGCGGCGCAACTGCTGGCCCAGCGCCTTCTCGAGCAAGGTCTCGTCGATCTCGGTGACGCCGCGCGCCATGCGAGCGACGTTCTCGAAGCTGTTGAGCAGGCGACGGGCGTCGCCATCGGCATAGGCGATGAGGCGCTCGCGAGCGGCCTCGCTCAGGGGCGCGGAGCCGAGCAAGGCATAGGCCCGCTCCAGCAGCACCCCTTGATCGGCTTGCGTCAGCGGCTGCAGCACATGCACCGTGGCTCGAGACAACAGCGCCGAGTTCACCTCGAACGACGGGTTCTCGGTAGTGGCGCCGATGAAGGTGAACAGGCCCGACTCGACGTGCGGCAGGAAGGCATCCTGCTGTGCCTTGTTGAAGCGATGCACTTCGTCGACGAACACGATCGTGCGCCGCCCCATGCCCTGCGCGATCCGTGCGAGCTCGACCGCATCGCGGATGTCCTTCACCCCGCCGAGCACGGCGGAGATGGCGATGAACTGCGCGTCGAAGGCATCGGCCATGAGCCTTGCGAGCGTGGTCTTGCCGGTGCCGGGCGGCCCCCAAAGGATCATCGAATGCGGGTGCCCGCTCTCGAAAGCCACACGCAGCGGCTTGCCCTCGCCCAGGAGTTGAGGCTGGCCGATGACGTCGTGGATGCTCCTGGGCCGCAGCCGTTCCGCCAGGGGCGCGTCGGCCGGGGTAGGCGCGGTCGCGGCGGCGGCGTTCACTGCGTGATGACGTCCGCCCCGGGCGGCGGCGTGAAGCTGAAGCGATCCGCTGGCAGGCTCGGGTTCGCTTCCACCTGGGTGAAGTCCAGGCGCGAGCGCTGACCGAAGGCATCGACGATCTCGAGCGCAGCCAGACCCTTGCCGCGAAAGCCGATCTTCACCGACTGGAAGCCGCCGTCGCGCGAGCGCGGCGTGGCCTGCGCCCATTGCAGCCCCCCTTCATCGGAGAGCGGCTTGAGCTCGAAGTCGCGCTCGATGCCGGTGCCCGCCAGCAGCGCGGCCGGCGTGGCGCCCAGCGCCTGGCCGAAGCCGCGCACGGTCACCTGGTTCAGGTCGGCGTCATAGAGCCACACCTTCTGACCGTCGCCGACGATGAGCTGCTCGTAGGGCTTGGCGTAGGCGAAGCGGAAGCGGTTCGGGCGGAAGAACTCGAAGCTGCCGGTGGACGTGCGCTTCTTGCTGCCGTCGGGTGCGGTCACGGTCTGGGTGAAGGCCGCACGCCCTGTCTTCACTTCGGCCACGAAGGCCTTCAGCGTGTCGACCGCGTCGGCACGCGCGAACGCGCTGACGATCGCGAGCGCGAGGAAGGCGAGCGCGCGCTTCATTCGGTGCTCCTTGCCGGCGAGATGATGTCGCGGTTCCCGTTGCTCGCCATGGGCGAGACGAGCCCGGACTTCTCCATCTGGTCGAGCAGGCGCGCCGCGCGGTTGTAGCCGATGCGCAGGTGGCGCTGCACGAGCGAGATCGATGCGCGCTTGTTCTGCAGAACGATGGCCACCGCCTGGTCGTACATCGGGTCGTTCTCGCCGTCGCCGCCCGTGGCGTTGGTGTCGCTACCAGCGTCATCTCCCTCAAGCGTGCCGCCTTCGAGGATGCCCTCGATGTAGTTGGGCTCACCCTGGCTCTTGAGATAGTTGACGACACGGTGCACTTCCTCGTCGCTGACGAAGGCGCCGTGCACCCGCACCGGCAGCCCAGTGCCGGGCGAGAGATAGAGCATGTCGCCCTGGCCCAGCAGCGCCTCGGCGCCCATCTGGTCGAGGATGGTGCGGCTGTCGATCTTGCTGCTCACCTGGAAGGCGATGCGGGTGGGAATGTTGGCCTTGATGAGGCCGGTGATCACGTCCACGCTGGGTCGTTGCGTGGCGAGGATGAGGTGGATGCCGGCAGCGCGCGCCTTCTGCGCCAGACGGGCGATGAGCTCCTCGATCTTCTTGCCCACGACCATCATCAGGTCGGCGAGCTCGTCGATGACGATGACGATGTAGGGCAGCCGCTCCAGCGGCTCGGGCTCCTCGGGCGTGAGGCTGAACGGGTTGGGCAGCTTCTCGCCGCGTGCGGCCGCCTCCTCGATCTTCTTGTTGTAGCCGGCGAGGTTGCGCACGCCGAGCTTGCTCATGAGCTTGTAGCGGCGCTCCATCTCGCCCACGCCCCAGTTGAGCGCGTTGGCGGCCTGCTTCATGTCGGTGACGACCGGGCACAGCAGGTGCGGAATGCCTTCGTAGACGCTCATCTCGAGCATCTTCGGGTCGATGAGGATCAGGCGCACGTCGCGCGCCTCGGCCTTGTAGAGCAGGCTCAGGATGGTGGCGTTGATGCCCACCGACTTGCCCGAGCCGGTGGTGCCCGCGACCAGGCAGTGCGGCATCTTGGCAAGGTCGGCGACCACCGGGCCACCCACGATGTCCTTGCCCAGCCCCATGGTCAGCATCGATTGCGCGTCGTTGTAGGCCTGCGAGCCGAGGATCTCCGAGAGCCGGATCATCTGGCGCCGCGCGTTGGGCAGTTCCAGCGCCATGAAGTTCTTGCCCGGTATGGTCTCCACCACGCGGATGCTCACAAGACTCAGCGATCGTGCGAGATCCTTCGCGAGGTTGACGATCTGCGAGCCCTTCACGCCCGTGGCCGGCTCGATCTCGTAGCGCGTGATCACCGGGCCCGGCGAGGCTGCGACCACGCGCACCTCGACGCCGAAGTCCTTCAGCTTCTTCTCGATGAGCCGCGAGGTCATCTCGAGCGACTCGGGGGTCACAGTCTCCAGGCGACCGGGAGGTGCATCGAGCAGATCGACCTGCGGCAGCTTGGTGTCGCTCAACTCGCTGAAGAGCGGCTTCTGCTTCTCCTTGACCACGCGCTCGCTCTTGGGCACCTCGACGATCGTGGGCTCGATCACGAGCGGCACATGGTCCTCGATGTGCACGCGCTCGACCTCGACCACTTCCTCGCGCTCGCGTAGCGCCTGCTCACCCAGGCGGATGTCCTCTGCGCGCTCCATGCGCTCCTGTCGCTTCTCGCGCAGGCCCTCGATCGATGCACCCAGGCGCTCGGCCAGTGCCAGCCAGGAGAAGCGCAACGCGAGCGCCATGCCCACCACGAGCGTTGCGATCCACAACACGCCCGAGCCGGTGAAGCCAAGCGCCTTCATGCTGAAGCCGCCGAGCACATGCCCGAGCACCCCGCCCGCATGGCCGCCGGGCAGGTGGGATTCGAATTGGTAGAGCCGCGTCCATTCCAGCGAAGTGCTGGCCGCAAGCAGCACGGCCACGCCCACCCAGAACATCCATTGCGGTCGAGCGGCGATGCGGCGCGCGCTTTCGTCGGCGTCGCCCGCGCGCAGCAGGTCGGCAAGCGCGCCGAGCCATCCTCGCGCGCCGATGAGCACGCACCACCAGACCGAGTAGCCGAGAAGGAAGTAGGCGAGATCTGAGAACCAGGCACCGACCACGCCCACGCGGTTGTGGATGTCCGGACGCAGGCCGGACGTGGACCAGGCCGGGTCTGCACCGCTATGCGTGACAAGCGCGATGACGGCCAGCAGCCACGCCACGCCACCGATCAGGACCACCAGTTGCGATTTCCAGCGCGGCACATGCGCTGACGCGTCTGGCGACGTGCCCGTCGAAAGCTTGGACGACGCCGCGTCGGCGCGCAGGGAAGCGAGCGGAAAACTCATGCCCGGGATTGTGTCCGATGGCCGCGCGCGTACGGTGACCGCTCGCAACCGGCGGCCCACACGCGCGCCGCATTGCCGCGCCCCGGTGCGCGATTCAACGCTTGCCCAGATGCTCCATCAGCAAGACCGAGCCGTTGTCCTGAGTCTCGATGAAGCCGCGCTCTTCGAGATCCTTCATGACGCGACTGACCATTTCTCGCGAGGCGCCCACGACCTTCGCGAGGTCCTGCCGGGACACCTTGCCATGGATGATCTTGAAGGGGCCGCCGTCCTGGGCCATGTCCAGCAGGGCACGCGCCACGCGGCCATACACGTCGAGCAGGGCCAGCGATTCGATCTGGCGGTCGGCGGCGCGCAGGCGCGCCACGAGGCCGCGCATGATCGAGTAGGACAGGCTCGAGTTCTCGGGCAGGCACCGCGCGAACTCCGCGCGGCCGAGCACCAGGGCATCGGTCTGCACTTCGGCGCGCACCGTGGCCGAGTGCGGTTCGTTGTCGATGAGGCTCATCTCGCCCAGGTAGTCGCCCGGCTGCAGCACTGCCAGAATGACCTCGCGGCCCCGGCTGTCCGCCGTGATGACCCGAGCCCGCCCGGTGAGAAGGATGTAGAGCGCGTTGGACTTGGTGCCCTGTTCGACGATCACCTCGCCGCGCCGGTATCTGCGCTTGACGACGCCTTCCGCGATGGCTTGTGCCTGATCGCCCGTGAGCAGCGAAAAGAGCGGGACCCGCCGGATCAGGTCTAGGTTGGACAACATCGCCATCAGGCGCCTCCTGGTGTTTTTTGCGCTATCGAGGTCATTGCCACCTTTGCAGCCGCAGCGTTCGGCCCTACCTACAATGCCGATCTTTCCTGCGCCTGCTTCCGCGGTAGACGTGAAGAATTCACGAGCACTCTAACCCAAGGCTCCACGCCGTCGCATTAGTGCCGGCCCTCAGCACGAACCGTGCCGAAGCGCGCCGCCCCACCCCAGCGTTCGATCAAAAGAAACCGATGAGCACCTCGCCCAAGCACGCCAAAGTCCTGATCCTCGGCTCCGGTCCCGCGGGCTATACGGCCGCTATTTATGCCGCGCGCGCCAACCTCCAGCCGATGCTCGTGACGGGCTTGGCGCAGGGCGGCCAGCTCATGACAACGACCGAGGTCGATAACTGGCCGGCAGATGTGGCCGGCGTGCAGGGGCCGGAGCTCATGCAGCGCTTCCTGCAGCACGCGGAGCGCTTCAACACGCAGATCGTCTTCGACCACATCAACAAGGTCGACCTCTCCCAGCGCCCCTTCACCCTCACGGGCGACGCCGGCACCTACACCTGCGACGCGCTCATCATCGCCACCGGCGCCTCCGCCAAGTATCTGGGCCTGCCCAGCGAGTCCGAGTTCATGGGCCGCGGCGTGAGCGGCTGCGCCACCTGCGACGGCTTCTTCTATCGCGACCAGGAGGTTTGCGTCGTCGGCGGTGGCAACACCGCTGTGGAAGAGGCTCTGTATCTGTCCAACATCGCCGGGCGTGTGCATCTCGTGCACCGACGCGACAAGTTCAAGGCCGAGGCCATCCTGGTGGACAAGCTCATGGAGAAGGTGCGCGCCGGCAAGGTGGAACTGCACCTCTTCCATACGCTCGACGAAGTGCTGGGCGATCAGTCCGGCGTGACCGGCGTGCGGCTGAAGAGCGCCACGAGCGGCGAAACGCGCGACCTGAAGCTGCAAGGCTGCTTCATCGCCATCGGACACCAGCCGAACACCGACATCTTCCAGGGCCAGCTCGACATGAAGGACGGGTACATCGTGACCCGCTCGGGGCTCAGCGGACTGGCCACGATGACTAGCGTGCCGGGCGTGTTTGCGGCCGGCGATGTCCAGGACCACGTCTATCGCCAGGCGATCACGAGCGCCGGCACGGGCTGCATGGCCGCGCTTGACGCGCAAAGGTTCCTCGAACAGTAAGCCCTTTGCCACGGCCGGCTGGGCCAATCGCCGCGGGCCACCCGGTTGTGGCTATAATCGCGGTCTTTGCCGAATTGGTCCCGCCGGGCTCGTGCATCAGCGAACAGCGCTGCACACACTCGGCGGAAGGGTGAGGCAACAGGCCTGCAAGGCAACAGCGGCCGGCCTGCTCTACCCACCGCGTCCGAAACATATCGAACGGAGAAGCGTCATGGCACGCGTCTGTCAAGTCACGGGCAAGCGCCCGATGGTTGGGAACAATGTCTCCCACGCCAACAACAAAACGAAGCGCCGCTTCCTGCCGAACCTGCAGTACCGCCGCTTCTGGCTCGAAGCCGAGAACCGTTGGGTCCGTCTGCGCGTGAGCAACGCTGCGCTGCGCATGATCGACAAGGTGGGCATCGACCAAGTGGTCGCCGATCTGCGCGCCCGTGGCGAGCTGTAATCGAGAATTGATCTAGGAGCACATCATGGCCAAGGGCGCACGCGAAAAGATCAAGCTGGAGTCGACCGCCGGCACCGGTCACTTCTACACCACCACCAAGAACAAGAAGACCATGCCCGAGAAGATGGAGATCATGAAGTTTGATCCCAAGGCTCGGAAGCACGTTGCCTACAAGGAAACGAAGCTGAAGTAATCAGCTTCGCAATCCGCGGAAGACCCGCCCGGCGATTTGCCCGGCGGGTTTTTTCATGCCCGGCTCCGTGATTGTGTGAGGCGCGAAGGAGACGCGAGCAACTCGCCACCCTTCGACAGCCACCCGCCACCAAGACCCATCCACGCGCTTGCAACCCACTTCGCAAGCGCCGGTCCGCCGTCAACTTCAGTTGCGGTCGAGTCGCGTGTGCAACTGCATCACGCAGGCAAAAAAAGAGCGCCTCGAAAGGCGCTCTCTTTCAGAGCCGGCAAGTGCGGCTCTCAGGCATGCGCCGCGCGCAGTTTCACAGCGAACTCCTGGAGAGCAGCGATCCCGCTCTCCTCGGCCTTGCGGCACCAGGCTTGCAGGTCGACCACGAGTTGCTCGGCCGAAACCCCCGTGCGAGTCCAGAGCTGGCGCAGTTCCTCACGCATGGTCACGAGCTTGTCGAGCACCGGGTGGTCTGCGCGAGCGCTGGCGATCTGCGACTTGAGCGCGAGAGGAATGCGATCGTCGTCACGATGCAGCCAACGCTTTGCCAATCGCAGCTGAGCCCACTTCTGCGTGTGCTGCTGGCCATCGGCCTTCAGGCGCTGAAGTTCCATGCGACAGGCGCGCTTCAACTCACGGCCGTACTTCGCCATCAGCTCGTAGCGGTTCGTAATGATGGCTTCAAGCGTCTTGGAGTCAGCGACGGGGCGGACATCGCCGAGTGCGAGCTTCGGGGCCGTCTTGCGGACCTTCGCCAGCCCCACCATTTCGAGAGCACGGATGTAGGCCCAGCCGATATCGAACTCGTACTTCTTGATCGAAAGCTTGGCCGACGTCGGATAAGTATGGTGGTTGTTGTGCAATTCCTCGCCACCGATGAGGATGCCCCAGGGCGAGACGTTGGTCGAAGCGTCCGGCGCCTCGAAGTTGCGGTAGCCCCACCAGTGCCCCAGCCCGTTGATGATGCCGGCGGCCGTGATCGGGATCCACAGCATCTGGACTGCCCACACCGCAGCGCCAGCAGCGCCGAAGAGCAGCAGGTCGACGATCAGTGTCAGGCCCACACCCTGCCAGCTGTAGCGGCTGTAGAGGTTGCGCTCGATCCAGTCGTTCGGCGTGTTGTAGCCGTACTTGGCCAGCGTCTCCTGGTTTCGCGCTTCAGCGCGATAGAGCTCGCTGCCGGTCAGCAGGACGGTCTTGATGCCGCGCGTCTGCGGGCTGTGCGGATCGTCGGGGGTTTCGCACTTCGCGTGGTGCTTGCGGTGGATGGCCACCCACTCGCGCGTGACCATTCCGGTGCCGATCCACAGCCAGAAGCGGAAGAAGTGCGAAGGGATGGCGTGCAGATCAAGGGCGCGGTGCGCCTGATGCCGGTGCAGGAAAATCGTCACCGAGGCGATCGTCACGTGCGTGAACGCCAGGGTGAACAGCACGATCTGCCACCACTGAGCATGAAGAAGCCCGTAGGCCAGCCATTCGACCAGCCCATCGTGCAGCGACATCAAGACGTCCATTCAGTTCCTTAAAAAACGTGCCCCCAATTGTAGTTGGCAGGGTCTGGCGCAAGGACGTGTTTTACGGTGAGTTTCCTAGGGGGCCGCCCGAGCGCTCAGCACTTTCCCATCAGGGTTTTCGTATGGGAAGCCCTGGCGCTGCTGAAATTGATTCAACTCAACGTTTCTGCCAGATAGCAGCAAAAAACGCGTCCGTTCCGTGCAGATGCGGCCACAAGCGGAGATAAGGGCCGCGCACGAGTTCCGCGGCTCGATCGATGCGTGCACGCTCAAGGGCTTCCTGCGCGGGCAGTTGCACGAAATCGGAATGCCCAGCCGTGAACGATTCGGCGATCGCCTCGTTCTCGGTATCGAGCAGGCTGCAGGTGGCATAGACAAGTCGCCCACCCGGCTTCAGTAGCCTCGCCGCGCTGGCCAGCACGGCTTCCTGCTTCGCACTCAACTCCTCCACGGACTTCGGTGACTGGCGCCACTTCAGATCGGGATTGCGGCGCAGGGTGCCCAGCCCTGAGCAGGGAGCGTCCACGAGCACACGGTCGATCTTCCCCGCCAGGCGCTTGATGCGCTCGTCGCGCTCATGCGCGATCTGCGCGGGGTAGACGTTGGACAGGCCGCTGCGCGCAAGCCGCGGCTTGAGCGCCTCCAGCCGATGGCCGGACACATCGAACGCATACAGCCGCCCCGTATTTCGCATGAGCGCGCCCAGCGCGAGCGTCTTTCCGCCTGCGCCAGCACAGAAATCGACCACCATCTCGCCGCGCTTGGGGTCGGTGATGGCGGCGAGCAACTGACTGCCTTCGTCCTGCACCTCCACTTGGCCTTGCGTAAAGGGCGCGAGCCTTTGCAGCGCGGGCTTGCCTTCCACGCGCAGGCCCCACGGTGAGAACGGCGTCGCCTGCGACTTGATCTCGAGCTCGCCCAGCGCCGCCTGCACATCCTCGCGCCGAGCCTTGAGAGTGTTGACCCGAAGGTCCAGCGGTGCGCTGACATCCAGCGCGGCGACGAGCTTCCAGAACTCGACCTCGCCCATCGACGTCTTCAGCGCCGACGCAAGCCAGTCGGGCAGGTTGTGCCGCAGCTTCTCGGCCAGCGTGGTCGCGTCCACGCCGCGGGCGCGACCGAGCCAGTCGCGCTCGTGGGGTCCCAGCGCGCCGCGCAAGTAGGTATCGCTGCCCTGCCACGCGAGCAGCGCGAGACGCCGCTCCAGCGCGCCGTGCCCCGACTGAGCCAGATGCTGGAAGAACAGACGCCGGCGCAACACTGCATACGCAGTCTCGGCCAGCGTGTGCCGCTCGCGCTGGCCGAGGTCACGGTGATGGCGGAAGAAGGCCGAGACGACGGAGTCGGCCGGCGATTCGAGCTTCAGAACCTGACGCAGAAGCTCGGTGGAGAGGTCTAGCAAGGCGGCGGGATGCATCGCGGAATTATCGGCGTCGCCTCGCACCTGCCTTCAGGCGCGCATGTCAAACGCCGCTGTTGAGCGCCTCACGCACCGCGGCCACCTGGCGGCGGGAGACGGCGAGCCACTCGTCGGTCGGGGCCACGCGCACCTCCCAGCCTTCGGCGCCCTCCTCGTCGCTCGCCCGGCGCTCGAGCGCCCGCACCGCCTGGCGCGCCACGATCGCATTGCGGTGCACGCGAAGAAAGCGTTCCCCGAGACGCGATTCGAGATCGCTCAGGGAATCGTCGAGCACATAGCTGTGATCCGCGGTGCGAAGCGTCACGTACTTCAACTCGGCCTTGAGATACAGCACCTGCGACAAGGGCACGCGGACCAGCCTTCCTCGCTCGCTCACGACGATCACGCCCTCATCGTGAGATTCCAGCGTGGCCTCCCGCGCCGCCCTTCGCTGCGCGACGCGCGCCAGCGCCGCCTGCAGCCGCTCAAGGCGCACGGGCTTGGTGAGGTAGTCGACCGCATCGAGCTCAAAGGCCTGCAACGCATGCTCGGCGTGCGCGGTGACGAAGACCACCACCGGCGCGTCGGGGTGCGAGCGCAGCGCCTGGGCAAGCGCGGTGCCATCCATCCCTGGCATCTGGATGTCGAGGAGCATCACATCGGCCTTGTTCACGCCCAGCCACGAAAGCGCCTCGTTCGCACCGGGAAGCTCTGCAGCCAGCGTGACCGCAGGCTCCTCGATCTGCGCGACGAGTTGCGCCAGGCGAACCCTCGCAAGGTATTCGTCGTCGACGATCAGGACCTTCAGCATCTTGCGGCTCAGCCTTGGAGCGGCAGCAGGATGCGCACACGGTAGAAGCCGCCCTGCGAGGCCGCGCTGAAATCGGCCGCGACGTCGTGCATGAGGCGCAGGCGCTCACGCACGTTGCGCAGCGCCATGCCATGCCCGGCCGTGCGCGCGCCGGCGATCTCACGCGGCAGCGTGTTCACGACCGACACCTCCACCTGCGAGCCGCGAACGCGTGTGCGCACCTTCATCGCACCACCCTCGGCCGCCGGCTCGATGCCGTGCCGCACAGCGTTCTCGACCAGCGGCTGAAGCAGCAGCGAGGGCAGCCGCGCCTCATTGGCGTTCTCGTCGAGCTCCCAG
>Ga0134124_10000588_pt1 | contig 29807 bp, 8 predicted proteins | sample KB304_FD_96880 | JGI IMG/M metagenome (GOLD analysis project Ga0134124, IMG submission 96880) | Terrestrial soil microbial communities without Nitrogen fertilizer from Kellogg Biological Station, Michigan, USA - KB3-0-4 | ecosystem: Environmental > Terrestrial > Soil > Unclassified ... | reverse complement strand
GCAGGACTTCCTCCTTGGCGGACAATCAACCTCCTCTGCAAAGTTTGCAGTGCTGAATGTTAATGCAGGAACTCCTGTTGCTTCCCTCTCAGGAGGAACGTTCCTGACAGGCGGAGGGAATCTGGGAACGACGAATAATCAGACGTTGACGTTGGGAGGATCTGATACCGGCAATGTGGTCATTGCCTCAGGCGGACTGACATCTCTCACGGCAAGCGGAACAAGTCTGACAAGTGCCGGCACCTTTACCTCGACGGGTCTGATCACCGGCAATGGCGGACTGACTGTTGTCGGTACAACAAATATTAATACCTCCGGAACAGCCAATACAACAATCGGTAACGCAACCGGCACCTTCCAGCTTGATTCTTCAGGTCTGGATGTTTCAACAACCGGCGGCTTAAGCGGCGTCTCAACAATCGATACAATCGGCGTCTCTGCAACAGATCTCACTTTTGCCGGTCAAGGAACAATTACCACCACAAGTACTGCTCTTAATCTCCAGGTTGACGGTCCGATTGATGTCAATATCGCAGGCGGCACATCTGCAACAGGATGTACAGTAACCAACACAAACGGAGATTTGACCTGTAACGGGAATATTATCGGAGGCGCAAACGGCACTGTCGGTTACTGGGCTCGAGACAATGCTACCGCAACAATTTACACGGCAACACTTCTGGATAAAGTAAAAATTGACGGATTGCTTACCTCAACCGGCGGATTCTATGCAACAGGGTCTGCTTCAATTAACGCATCAGGTAATGACAATACTATTATCGGTAACGCAACCGGCATGTTCCAATTGACATCAAGCGGATTGAATGTCGCAACAAGCGGCGCGCTCACCGGGGTCACCACGCTTGACACAATTGCCGTCACTCCGACAGCCATTACCTTTGCCGGCGCAGGGACGCTTTCTGCTACCAGCGGCGGTCTTAATCTTCAGGCTGACGGTCTGATCGATGTGAATCTCGCCGGCGGCACATCCGCAACAGGTTGTACAGTTGTTAATTCCGACGGCAGTCTTATCTGTAACGGGAATATTATCGGAGGCGCAAACGGCACCGTCGGTTACTGGTCACGAGACAATGCCAATGCAACAGTTTACACAGCAGCCGCGCTTGATAAAGTACGGGTTGACGGATTACTCACTGCAGCAGGCGGATTCTATGCAACAGGATCAGCTTCAATTAACGCATCCGGCAATGCCAACACTATTATCGGTAATGCAACCGGCACCTTCCAGCTTGAATCCTCAGGCTTGGATGTTTCAACAACGGGAGGCTTAAGCGGCGTCTCAACAATCGATACAATCGGCGTCTCTGCAACGGGATTAACGTTTGTCGCAGGAGGAAGTATAGCTGCAGGAGGCACTTCCAACCTGACGCTTGATGCAGGCTCTACCGGTCTTGTGCAAATCGGTAATACCTCAACAGGTAATGTTGAAATTGCCGGCGGTGCATTGGCAACAGGTTGTACAATAACCAACAGTAACGGAAACCTTACCTGTTCCGGTAATATCGTCGGAAGCAGCAATGGTATCGTCGGCTACTTCCAAAGAAACAACGGCGCTGTCGCTCCGACCAACATTACCGATGATCTGCTGCTCGGGTCAACAAGTACCGACTCTGCTAAATTTGCCTTCACCAATGTTGCAGGTGGAGTTCCGACCGCTTCCCTCTCTGCAGGAGCAAATAACAACACCTTCTTAACAGCAGCAGGCAACTTAGGAACAACAAATAATCAGACCTTAACGCTGGGTGGAGCGTCAACCGGCAACATCGTTATTGATTCGGGAGCAGATCTTATCACACTTGCAGATAACGCCGCATTCTCACAAAACGTCACAATCGCCGGCACGACTGGCATTACGCTCACCGGCACAGGAGCAGGACTCTCCTTCACCGGCGGCGGCACCAATATTATTACTTCAACCGGCACACTCCAAATCAACGCCTTCACCCTGGGCGGCCTGCTTTCGGCAAACACACAAACAATTACCAATGTCGGAACGCTTAACTTCGGCACCAATAATATCTCAATCACCGGCAATGCCATCACAACAACCGGCAATAATAATAGTCTGACAATTACGCCAAACGGCTCCGGTAATACTATTTTGACAAGCGACTTCAATACAGGCATCCTGATCGGATCATCGACCAACACACCGGCTCCTCTCTCTGTCTCAGGAGGCATCGGCAATAACGCTGCGTTCATCGTGAACCAAACCAACGCAGGCGATCTCATCAGCGCTTCCGCAAGCGGCGTGACCAAATTTACCGTAAACAACAACGGAAATATTCAATTTGCCGGCAGTACGTCCAACCTTTCAACGCTTACCAAAGCAGGCACAACTGCCCAAACCTACACGTTCCCTGATAACACCGGCACTGTCTGTCTTGAAAACTCAGTTACTTGCGGATTTACTGTCGGTACCAACTGGTGGGATGCATCAAACGGCGCTGTCTATCCGAAGATTGCGACACTCGATCTTCTTGTCGGCGGCACAACAACAGACTCAGCCAAATTCGGCTTCATCAATGTGAGTTCCGGAACACCGACTGCGACACTTTCGGGAACGCTCGGCAGTGCATTCCTGACTGCAGCAGGCAATCTCGGCACAACCAATGCGCAGACCTTAACGCTGGGCGGTGCATCAACCGGCAATATCCTGCTCAATAATTCAACAACAATTAAACAAAATCTCACAGTCAACGGCACATCAGGTATCACGGTCGGCGAAGATGTACCGGGCGGATCAAGTAATGTCGCAGGAACGATCAAACTCATCTCGGCCGGTGACAATGCATTCTCAACCACCTTTATCACCGGAAACCAAACACAAGATGTGACCTACACCCTTCCTACTGATGATGGTTCAGTCGGTCAGGCTTTGACGACAAACGGCGGCGGCGGTCTTACCTGGACAAACGTCTCAACAGGATTCAATCCATGGGATTTGATCGATATGGCAATTGTTCCGAAAGATGCACAATATGACTTCCTCCTCGGCGGACAGTCAACCGTTTCTGCAAAGTTTGCGATCACCAATATGGCAATCGGTGTCCCGACTGCTTCCCTTTCAGCAGGAACACCAAATAATAACGTCTTCTTGACAGGCAACGGCAACCTCGGCACAACCAATGCAGAGACTTTAACTTTGGGCGGCACAACAACCGGTAATATCGTCATCGATTCCGGATCAGGACTCATCAGCTTGAACGACAATACCCTTATTGACGGCAATGTAACGATTAATGGTTCCTCCTTGACGCTTACCAATGCAGCAACGCTTGATCTTGCTAACGGACAAACATCTTCTTTGAATATTGAAGGCGGACTGCTCAATATTGATACGACAAGCGGCGGAAGAATCGGCATCGGCACGACAACTCCTCTTGAAAAACTGGATGTCCAAGGAAATGCTACCGTCTCAGGTAATCTTACGCTCTACGGCGCTCCGAGAAGTATTCAAACAGTCGCAAACAGCACGTTGACGCTCGGCGGCAACACGACAGGTAATATTGTTCTCGCAGGAAGAGGCGGTCAGGGTGATGCGATCATCTTCCAAGGTTACTTAACAGGACTGATTCATTCAGACAGCAATGGCGTGCTCACTTCATCATTGGTTAATTTGGCCAGTGATGTCTCAGGAATTCTCCCTGTCACAAACGGCGGATCTCCGTTTACTACCTCAGGCGGCGTTATCTTTGAAAGAAATCTTACCCAAGACTTCCTGATCGGCGGACAGTCAACTGCATCTGCAAAGTTCGCTGTTCTCAATGTCAATAACGGTACGCCGGTCGCTTCTGTCTCAGGTGCAACAGGTGCTTCTTTCCTGACTGCTACCGGAAATCTCGGAACAACGAGAAATCAAACGCTCACAATCGGTGGTGCAAGTACAGGAAACATTGTTATCGATTCAGGTTCAAGTCTGATCAGTCTGGTTGATGCGACAACATTGAATAGTAACTTCACCCAGACAGGTGCTACCAACTTCACCACAGGAACAGGACTCACAACAGTCGGAGGAAATCTCCAGGTTATCGGAGCAGGAATAACGCTGGCTGATAATACTGCCATTACCCTCGCTGCAAGCAACACGGCGTTGAATATTGCATCTAATTTGATCAGTCTTGATACGATCGGCAACTTTGTCGGCATCGGCACTGCCAGTCCGCTTGAGAGATTGGATGTTTCGGGTAATGCGACAGTTTCCGGAAACTTGACCTTCTACGGCGGCGAAAGAAGTATTCAAAGTACCGAAAACCAAACCCTCACTCTCGGCGGCAACACGACCGGCAACATTGTCATTGCCGCAACCGGAGGAACAGGAGGAAACGGCATCGTCTTCCAAGGATACGGAGCAGGACTCATCCACTCAGACAGCAATGGCGTACTGACTTCATCATTGGTAGATCTGAACGCTGATGTTATCGGTGTCTTGCCGACAGCAAACGGCGGATCTCCGTTTGATGCCAACAACGGCGCTATTTTTGAGAGAAACACCACCCAAGACTTCCTGATCGGCGGACAGTCAACTGCTTCTGCAAAGTTTGCCGTGCTTAATGTCAATAACGGTACGCCGGTCGCTTCTGTCTCAGGTGCAACAGGTGCTTCTTTCCTGACTGCTACCGGAAATCTCGGAACAACGAGAAATCAAACCTTAACGCTCGGCGGCACAACAACCGGAAATGTTCTCATCGCGAATAACACAATCATAAACGGCAATATAAACCAAACAGGTGCGACAACGCTTACTTCCGGAACAGGTCAAGTTACCTTAAACGGCAATGTCGATGCAAATAACGGTCTTGATGTTGCAGGAGCAAATCTTACCGTCGGCGGTGCAGCATTCAGCGTTGACACAACCGGTGCGCTCTCTTCTACCAAAGTCGGTACGGCAATTAATCTTTCAGGAAACGGCGCAACAATTGCCTTCTCAGGCAACGGTCTCGCACAAATTACCACTGCTTCAAACAATAATTTGGCACTCATGCCAAACGGTACAGGAAGTGTTGGCATCAACACGACAAGTCCGACTGCTCTGCTTGATGTTGCAGGTACCGCGTCTATCTCAAGCGCATTAACATTCAGAAACGGAGTCGGCAGCATTCAGACAACCGGCAATAATACCTTAACAATCGGCGGCAATACGACCGGCAATATTCTGATCTCCCCGCTCGGCGGAACAGGCGCAACCACCATTCAGGGAACACTCGCGCTCCCATCACTCGGAATCGGCGTTGCTCACATTACTGCAAACGGCATCGTCACCAGTTCTCCTGTCAATCTCGCCGGCGGTCCTACGGAAGTAACAGGATTCTTAGCTATCAGCAACGGCGGCTCACCGTTTGATGCAAATAACGGCGCTATCTTTGAAAGAATTACCAATCAGGACTTCCTTCTCGGAGGAACAGCAACTGCATCTGCGAAATTTGCTGTCATCAATGTTAACTCAGGTACTCCTGTCGCTTCAGTTTCGGGAGGAGCATTCTTCACCGGTGCAGGAACGTTTGGTACTGCCAACAAACAAACCTTAACACTCGGAGGAGCTAGCTCAGGAAATGTTGTTATCGATTCAGGATCAAGTCTGATTAGTCTGGTTGATGCGACAACGTTGAGTGGAAACTTCACCCAGACAGGTGCTACCAACTTCACAACAGGAACAGGGCTCACAACCATCGGCGCAAACCTCCAAGTGAACGGAACAGGAATAACGCTTGCTGACAACACCAATGTTGCCCTCAGTTCAAGCGCAACCGCGCTGTCATTTGCATCAACATTGCTTACGCTTGATACACTCAATACGCAAATCGGTATCAATACCAATACTCCGACCGCTACCCTTGATGTACAAGGGACTGCTTCTGTCTCAGGAAGTCTCTCTTTCAGAGACGGCGCCGGCTCAATTCAGACAACGGCAAACAATGCCTTAACCATCGGAGGCAATACGACCGGAAACATTATCATTGCCGCAACCGGAGGAACAGGAGGAAACGGCATCGTCTTCCAAGGATACGGAGCAGGACTCATTCACTCAGATGCCAACGGCATACTCACTTCTTCATTGGTTAATTTGGCAAGTGATGTTTCAGGAATTCTCCCTGTCACAAACGGCGGATCTCCGTTTACTATCTCAGGCGGTGTTATCTTTGAAAGGAATCTTACCCAAGACTTCCTGATCGGCGGCCAGTCAACAGCATCTGCAAAGTTTGCTGTCGTCAATGTCGCAGGAGGAACGCCGACTGCTTCTGTCTCTGGTACAACAGGCGCTTCCTTCCTGACTGCCACCGGAAATCTCGGAACAACGAGAAATCAAACCTTAACCCTTGGCGGCGGCACAACAGGAAATGTCATTATTTCTTCAACCGGTGTAACAGCATTGACTGCAACGGGAGCAAATCTTACCGGCGCCGGCACCTTTACTTCAGCCGGTCTTATTACTGCCAATAACGGATTGACAGTCACCGGCACAACACAAATCAACACGACAGGGACAGCAAATACGACAATCGGCAGCGCCGCAGGCGGTACGATAACAATCGGCGCAGCAACGGGTTCTGATCTGGCTCTGAATGACGCCGACTGGGCTATCTCGGGAGCAGGTGCTGCCCACTTTGTCTCAGTCGGAGCAACCAACCCGGGAACAGGTGCATTTACTTCACTCTCCTCGACCGGCATTACGACACTCGGTAATAATTCTGCCTCTGTTGCAATTGATTCAGATACCTGGAATATTGACGCTGCAGGTGCAATCTCCGGTATTACCGGCTACACCCAAGATTCCGGCAGCTTTACTATTAATGGTGCAGGTGCAATCAATATCGGCACCGGGAGCAATACCAATAACATTGCAATCGGCAATGCGACCGGCACGTTCCAATTGGCTTCAAACGGCGGTCTTAATGTCTCAACAGCCGGCGCACTTTCCGGTGTCTCAACACTCGATACGATTGTTGTCTCTCCAACTGCGCTGACCTTTGCAAACGGCGGAACGCTCGCAGCAACCAACACCGCTCTTAACCTCCAGGGCGACGGTGCTGTTGATGTCAATATCGCAGGCGGCGTCTCTGCAACCGGCTGTACGGTTACCAACAGTACCGGCACCCTTACCTGTTCCGGCAATATTATCGGAAACAGTAACGGCACAGTCGGTTACTTCCAGAGAAATAACGGCGCTGTCGCTCCGACAAATATTACTGATGATCTGCTGCTCGGATCAACTGCGACAACATCTGCAAAGTTTGCCTTTATTAATGTCGCCGGCGGCACACCGGTTGCCTCTATCTCCGCACAAAACGGTGCAGGTCAAGGTTTGGTATTGAGCAGCGACGGCTCAATCCAAACAACCAGAATGAATACACTCACGCTTGGCGGAGCAAATACCGGCAACATTGTTATCGATTCCGGCTCAGACGTCACGCAATTTGCCGACAATCTCGTCCGATTGACCGGTTCCGCTCCTGTTATCTCATCAACCAATACACTGACAATTAATGCCTTCACCCTCGGCGGTGCGATCTCTGCTGCAACGAATAATATTACCAACGTCGGAACGCTCAGCTTCGGCACCAACAATCTTTCACTCACCGGCGCAACCATCTCCACTTCGGGAAACAACAATAACTTGACCCTCACTCCGAACGGTTCAGGCAATATAATCCTGAGCAGTGACGCAGACACGGGAATTTATATCGGATCTTCTGCCAATACGCCTGCCCCACTCTCTATCTCAGGCGGTATCGGCGACAACGCGGCACTCATTGTGAACCAAACGAATTCGGGCGATATCCTCGCTGCGTCCGCTTCCGGAGTAACCAAATTTGCCGTTGCCAATGACGGTACCGTCAAACTCTTCGGAGCAACATCAGGATTTACCGGCATCAAAGCTCCGGCAAGTGCAGGAAATAACACACTTATCTTACCGATAAATAACGGGCTCCTCGGACAGGGACTCATCACCGACGGTTTCGGTAATCTGTCCTGGTCCAACGTCTCAACAGGATTTAATCCATGGGATCTGGTCAACATGGCAATCGTTCCGAAAGATAATCAATATGACTTCCTCCTCGGCGGTCAATCAACAGCCTCTGCGAAATTTGCGATCATCAACATGCAAAGCGGTGTCCCGACTGCTTCCCTTTCAGCAGGAACACCAAATAATAACGTCTTCTTGACAGGCAACGGCAACCTCGGCACAACCAATGCACAGACGTTGACACTCGGCGGAACAACAACCGGCAACATCGTCATTGCAAACAACACTATCCTGAACAATAACTTCACCCAAACAGGTGCTACCAACTTCACGACTGGCACAGGGCTCACAACCATCGGTGCAAACCTTCAAGTCAACGGAACAACAATTACTTTGGCAAACACTACCAATGTCGTTCTCGGTTCAAATCAGGCTGCATTAACCTTCGGAACAAATCTTTTGGATCTTGATACTCTAAACGGCAGAGTCGGTATCAATACAACCGCTCCGACTGCCAGATTGGATGTTAACGGTACCGCTTCCGTTTCAGGGTCTCTCTCTTTCAGAGACGGTGCAGGATCTATCCAAACAACACAAAATAACTCACTCACCATCGGCGGCGACACAACCGGCAATATCGTCATCTCGCCGAGTAACGGTTCCGGCAGCACAACAATTAATGGCACAACGATTCTTCCTGCTCTGAACACAATCGGCGTCGTTCACAACGCGGCAAACGGAACACTCTCTACCAGTCTGGTTTCACTCACTGCAGACGTCACCGATATTCTTCCGACGGCAAACGGCGGATCACCGTTCGATGCAAATAACGGCGCCATCTTTGAAAGAAATATTACCCAAGACTTCCTGCTCGGTTCACAAGCAACAACCTCTGCGAAATTTGCTGTGATCAACGTTGCAGGCGGGACACCAACTGCTTCCATCTCTGCCAATTCCGGCAATAATGCTGCCTTCTTAACCGGTGCCGGCACCTTGGGAACAACCAACAAACAAACCTTGCGAATCGGTAACGCCTCAACCGGCAACATTATCTTTGCTCCGGGCGGCACAACTGCTTTGACAGCAAGCGGTGCGAATCTCACCGGCGCAGGCACTTTCACCTCTGCAGGTCTGATCACCGGCAACGCAGGATTGACGATAACCGGAGCGGCAATCAACCTGAATGCTTCATCAAACTTCCCGATCAACATAGGCACTGGGACCTCAACTGGTGCAATTGCAATAGGAGGAAGCTTAAATGCAGTTACGATTGATTCAAGCACCTGGGATGTCTCGGCCGGTGCTATTTCCGGACTTACCGGCTATACTCAGGCATCAGGAAACTTCTTGATCAACGGCAACGGTACATTCGATACCGGAACCGGAGCAGTCGGACTCAATGGTGACACAACCATCGCAACCGGCAAAAACCTGACCGTCACAAGTGGCGTCTTCTCGCAGACATTCAGTTCTGCTGCCAACAATGACAGCGGCACGCTCTTCAACTTCACCAACTCAGCAACAACCGGCTCAGTTAATGTCAACGGTCTTAACCTTGCACTGACAAACGCAAATAACACCGACAACACGTCAACACTCAACGGCATTAACTTCCCTGCCGCGACAAATACGGGCACCAACAAAATCAACGGCATTAACTTTGAATCTGCAACAGGATTTACCAACTATCTCAATACCCAAACCATCGACATCACCGCAGCAGGTGCGATAACCGGAGCACAAGGCGTCACAACAACCGGACTCACTGCAAGTACCGGCGAAACCTTCAGCAATCTTTCAACCGACAAAGGTATTCTGTACACCAACGGCACAGGCGGTGTCATTGCCCAAACCGCACAAGGAGGATCCGGCACTGTCCTCCATGGAAACGGAACCGGCGCTCCGACATTCGGCGCTGTTGCACTCGGCACTGAAGTATCAGGTGTTCTTCCTCTGATTAACGGCGGTACAAATAATGCGCTGACTGCAAATGCAGGTGCTATCGTTTACTCAGACAGTGATTCATTTGAACTCTTGGCAGGCGGCGGCGCAGGACGGGCACTACTTTCAGGAGGATCCAGTGCGCCGACATGGACAACCGGCACATTGACGCTTGGCCAGAACTTCTCAGTCACCGGCGCCGGTCCGCTCAATCTGATCACCGGCGGTTCGACAACCGCTTCTTTCTCAGCAGGAACGATCAATGTTGCTGACCTTGAAACAACCCAAACCTTCACCGGAACCAAAACAGTTAACGACATCAACATTGCCGATACCAATGTCACCTTTACCGGCGGTTCGACAACCTTTGATCTCACGCAAGGATCAACCTCAACATTGACCCTTCTGAACAACAACGGCGGTAATGTTGCCAATCTCGATCTTTCTGATGGATCACTCTTCACAGGAGGAACCCAACGACTTTCCAACGGCGGTGCCCTCTCTGCTATCACCGGCTACGCGCAAACATCCGGTAATTTCTCAATCACCGGTTCAGGCACATTCAGTACCGGCACAGGTGCTATTTCTTTGAATGGCGATACGACTATTGCTGCCACCAAGAATCTCACACTCACCCAAGGAAACGAAACGCTTACCCAAGGAAATCTGACTCTCGCCAATGGTCTGTTCTCGCAAACTGCGTCCTCAGCTGCGAACAATGATAATCTTGCCGCCTTCAACTTCACCAATGGCGGTTCCTCCGGAAGCGTTGCAGTCAACGGTATCAACGTCGCACTCACCGGACTGAGCACCACGGGATCCAATACCACGACGGGCATTAACTTCCCGACGGTAACACCTGCCGGCAACAATACCTTCAACGGTATAACGTTTGGCTCCAACTTCACGAACTTCCTCTCGACGCCGAACATTGCGATTACCGGTGCAGGTGCGATAACAGGCGCAACCGGCGTCACGCTCACATCAGGCAACATCACGACACCGGGCAATATTTCAACGACCGGAACCGGAACGATCACCTCTGCCGGATTATTAACAGGTAACGGCGGATTGACCGTTGTCGGCACAACACAAATCAATGTCACCGGCTCCGCCAACACCACCATCGGCGGAACAGGCGGCGGCGTCATCACCATCGGCGGCGCATCCGGATCAGATCTCGTCCTCAATGACGCGAATTGGAGTATCACCGGCGCCGGAGCAATTTCTTCAAGCGCAACAGGTAATGCGATTACTCTTTCAGGAGACGGCGCTGCAATTGCATTCACCGGTGCGTCAGGCGGCAACAGTATCACGACTGCAAACAACCAAAACTTCGCGATTATGCCAAACGGTACCGGCAGTGTCGGAATCAATACCACAAGTCCGACAGCCAAATTTGATGTCAACGGAACAGCATCTGTATCAGGCGCGCTCACCTTCAGAACAGGTGCAGGTGAAATTCAGACAACTGCCAACAATACACTGACCATCGGCGGCAACACGACCGGCAACATCATTATTGCTCCTGTTAACGGAGGAGGAACAACAACAATTCAAGGAACAGTCGCGCTCTCCTCGCTTTCAACCGGTATTGCCCACATTGGTACCGGCGGTGTGATCACCAGTTCTGCAATCGATCTCGCATCTACTGATGTCACAGGATTGCTTCCGGTAAACAAAGGCGGTTCTCCGTTTGACCAAGGTTCAGGAAGTATCTTTGAAAGAAATGTCACCCAAGACTTGCTCATCGGCAGTCAAGCGACGATCAGCGCAAAGTTCGCAGTAATCAACGTCAATTCCGGCACACCGGTTGCCTCAATCTCGGCACAAAACGGGTTAAACCAAGCGTTGGTATTAAGCAGCGACGGCTCGATCCAAACAACCAGATTGAATACTCTGACGTTGGGCGGAACAAATACCGGCAATATCGTCATAGATTCCGGCTCAAGTCTCATTACACTTAATGACAATACAACACTTAACGGCACTCTGTTTACCTTCTCGGGTGCCGGCACGATTAACGCAACCACTACCGGTCTTAATCTTCAGGCTGATGGAACTATTGATGTCAACCTCGCCGGCGGTTCTGCTGCCACCGGATGTACCGTTACCAACTCGAATGGTAACCTTACCTGTACGGGCAATATTACCGGAGCAAACACCGGTACGGTCGGATATTTCCAGAGAAATGGTGGCGCGCTTGCACCTGCCAACATCACTGATGATCTTTTGCTCGGCTCAACCGCAACAAATTCTGCCAAATTCGCCTTTATCAATGTCGCAGGTGGCACACCGGTTGCCTCAATCTCAGCACAAAACGGAGCAGGTCAGGCAATCGTTCTCGGCGGAGACGGGTCAATCCAAGCAACCAGGATGAATACGCTCACTTTGGGAGGAGCAAATACCGGCAATATCGTCATCGATTCCGGCTCAAGTCTGATCAGCCTGGTTGATGCAACAACGCTTTCAGGCAACTTCACGCAAACCGGATCAACAACCTTCACGACCGGAACCGGTCAGGTCACACTCGCCGGCAACGTCGATGCAACCAATGGTCTTGATGTGACAACTGCCAACCTGACTGTCGGCGGTACAGCCTTTACCGTTGACACCGCGGGAGCGATCACTTCAACCAAAGTTGGCGATGCGATCACGCTCTCCGGTGCAGGTGCAAACATTAACTTCAGCGGCAATGGTTTGGCACAAATTTTGACAGCTTCTAACAACAACTTTGCAATCATGCCAAACGGCTCAGGCAAAGTTGGCGTCAATACAACTTCTCCGCTTGCTGCCTTTGACGTCAGAGGTAACAGCGGCACAACTCCGGTCGCTTCCTTCTCAGGTACTACTGCAGGCGCAGCACTGGTTGTCAACAACAACGGTGTCGGCGATCTCTTCACCGCGTCCAAATCAGGTGCGACAAAATTTGCAGTCACCAACGGCGGCAACTTGCAATTCGCAGGAACCACCAACTTCCTCACAACCATCGGCTCACTTGCACAACAAGCACGAGCAATCAACTTGCCGAATGAAGACGGCACAATCTGTCTGCAAAATTCATCCAACTGTGGATTCTCTATCGGCGCCAATCTCTGGGACAGTTCCAATGGAGCAATATCTGAAAAGATTACCACCCAAGACTTCTTGATCGGCGGCGTCTCAACAGCAAGTGCGAAGTTTGCAATTATCAACGTCAACTCCGGCACACCGGTTGCTTCTGTCTCTGCAGGAACAGCAGGTGGTGTCTTCCTGAAAGCTGACGGAACATTTGCAACAACAGCCAAACAAACCCTCACTCTTGGTGACGGTAACACCGGCAATATTTTGATCTCACCGATGGGCGGAACCGGGACAACAACCCTGCAAGGAACAGTCGCACTCTCCTCACTCTCAACCGGTATTGCCCACATCGGGACAGGCGGCGTAATCACCAGTTCTGCAATCGATCTCGCATCCTCTGATGTGACGGGCATTCTTACTGTCAACAAAGGCGGCTCACCGTTTGACCAAGGTTCAGGAAGTATTTTTGAGAGAAATGTTACCCAAGACTTGCTCCTCGGAAGCCAGGCAACAACCAGTGCCAAATTCGCAGTCCTCAACGTCAATGCAGGCACTCCGGTAGCTTCAGTCTCTGCACAAAACGGTGCAGGTCAGGCAATCGTTCTCGGCGGAGACGGCACGATCCAAACAACCAGAATGAATACCCTTACTCTTGGCGGAACAAACACCGGAAATATCGTCATCGACGCAGGATCAAATATTACCCAATTTGCTGACAACGCAATTCAATTGACCGGCTCTGCTCCTATCATTTCTGCAACCACAACCAATGCAGCTCTTCAATTGAACGCGAACGGAGCAGGTACCTTAACGCTCAACAGCGGCGCAACAGGAAACATCCAATTCTTCTCCGCAAGTAACACACTTTCAAGTGCCGGCGTCTTAACACTCAACGGCACCGGGACAGCGATTTCTCTCAGCGGTACAAATCCTGCGATCGCAACAACAACTACCAACAGTCTCAGTCTTACTGCCAACTCCACAACGCTTACACTTGGCGGCGTCGCAGGAACAGTTGGTCTCGGAACAACTTCCCCGCTTGCTACCTTTGATGTCAGAGGCAATTCGGCAACAACTGCAGTTGCATCCATTTCTGGTACGACAAACTTCGCCGCTGTTGTCGTTGATCAACGAGGCACAGGCGATATCTTCACCGCGTCCACCGGTGGCGTATCCAAGTTCACTGTCCAGAACAACGGAACATTGGTATCAAGTGCATACACAACTGCCGGCGGTGTCTTCTACGGCAATACAACAGGCGCTATTTCTCTCTCTGCTGCAGGTACATCTACCGGACAATGTCTGATTTCAGGAATCTCCGGTGCTCCAACGTGGGGCAATTGTACCTTCGGAGACGCAAACAATTGGTGGACACAAAGCAACGGTGCTATCTACCCAACCATTAATTCTCTTGACCTGTTCGTCGGTGGTACTTCCAGTAGCTCTGCCAGATTCCATGCATACGGATCAGCTAACTCCGGCACGACTCCTGCTGCTTCTATCTCTGCAAGGAGTAACAGCTATGCCGGTTTGGTTATCGACAACGCAGGAACAGGCGACATCTTTACAGCATCAGCATCGGGATTGCCAAGAATAACGCTTTCAAACAACGGTAACTTCGGTATCGGCGACGTAACACCTGCAGCTGCATTAACTGTCGGTAACGGTGACAAATTCCAGGTCAACACGCTTGGCAACGTTACCTTTAATTACACCAATCCATTCATCACCATTGCCGACACGGGAACACTTACTTTCAGCGACGGTACCAACAACTTGATGACCCTTATCGATACATCAGCGTCACAAACCGACCTCCAACTCGGAAAAGCAAATGCACAAAACGGTGTCTTAACCCTCTTCTCTTCCGGTGTCAGCGCCGGTAATGCGCCGTCACTTGCAGCACTTTCCAACGGTGATGTCCAATTACAATCTCCTTCGGGATCAACCATTATCGGAAGCGGCACCGGCAACATCGTTCTCCAGCCAAGCAGTACGGGCATTGTTAATGTCAGTCTCGGTAATAGCGGAGCAACAGGCGACTTTACTATCCAGACAAACGGTACAACCTTTGACACATTCTCACACAATGGCAATACCACGTTCAGCGCACCGGTATCATTTACGTCCGGCAATATCTTCTCGGTCATTGCACCTGCCTCGTCACTGACCGGTTCATTCACCGGAGAAAATGTTGATGTTTCAGCAGTCGCCGCAGGTTCCAACAATGTAACCGCAATTTCGACAGCCGCCTTCACCGGTGGTACTTCAACCAATACAGGACTGAGTGTCGGTGTCGTTACCGGATCAGGAGCAAGTTCTAATTACGGCATCAATATCCTCGGCGCAGCCGGCGGTTCAACGAATAATTTTGGCCTCAGAGTCCAAGGAGTTTCAGCAGGAAGCAACAATTACGCACTCTATATCGATGCTGCTGCCAAGAATTATTTTGCCGGCACTGTCGGTCTTGGTACGACTACTCCGCTTGCAACGCTTGATGTCAGAGGTAACTTAGCGACGACACCGGCTGCTTCTGTCTCAGCAAATTCAAACTCATTTGCTTCGATGGTCGTTAATAATTCCGGCACCGGCGACATCTTCACGGCTTCCTCCTCAGGAGCTACGAGATTTGTTGTTTCCAACAACGGAAACGTCACCATCCCTGTACTGAATACCGCTGGCGGCGTGATTTATGCACAAAGCGGCGGCGTCTTGGGAGTAACAGCTGTCGGCGGCTCAGTCGGTCAATGTCTTACCTCTAATCAAGCGGCAGCTCCGTCATGGAGTAGTTGTACCTTTGGTGACTCAACCAACTGGATAACACAAAGCAGCGGTGCTCTCTTCCCGATCAATTCAACGCTTGACCTGTTCATCGGCGGAACTGCTACCACGTCTGCACGATTCCATGCATATGGCTCTCCTGCATTTGCCGGAACGACTCCTTCCGCTTCCGTCTCTGCCAAATCATCATTTGCTGCCTTTGTTATCGATCAGGCAGGTCTTGGTGATATTCTCGCTGCATCTTCAGCAGGACAAACACGATTCAGCATCGGCCCGACAGGCAATATCAAATTCACCGGCGGCACCAACTTCTTAACGACACTTACTTCCGCTGCAACCGCTGCGCAAACGATCACGTTCCCTGCTGCATCCGGAAATGCCGGTACGGTATGTTACTGGAATGACAGTAACTGTGGATTCGCAGTCGGTACCAATCCATGGAATGCGGTAAACGGTGTCATCTATCCGAAGATCACATCCCAAGACTTCCTCCTCGGCGGCGTCGCTACCAATTCTGCACCGACAAACTTTGCCAAATTCGCAGTGCTTAATATGAACGCCGGTACACCGGTTGCATCAGTTTCCGCAGGCTCAACAGGCGGCGCATACTTGAATGCGAGCGGAACCCTTGCAACCACCGCAAGACAAACCTTAACGCTTGGTGACACCAATACCGGTAATATCGTCTTTAGTCCGCTTGGTGCTTACAACATAACGCTTCCAAGAACAGGACCAAGCTCAGGATTCTCACTTCAATCCGATGCGAATGGCAATCTTTCATGGATTGATGCCAATAATTTTGGTATCTTCACGGCGAACGCAGGTGCGATCTTCCCTGACAACGGAACCTATGATTTGTTATTTGGCGGTAACGCAACTTCCTCAGCCAAATTCGCAGTGCTGAACATGAATTCAGGTACTCCGGTCGCTTCCCTCTCAGCCGGAACAGCAGGCGGTATTTCTCTGAACGCGCTCGGTTCTTTGGATACGACCAATATGCGATCACTCAATATCGGTACGCAAAGCGGCATCGTGAAGATCGGTAATATCACCGCCGGCGCAGGAAGTTATGGTTTGGGAGCAAGTATCAGTGGTACCCTGAGACTCGACGACGTCTACGGAATCTCCGGTGGCGGATTGTCACAATGTACAGCTGGGAGCCAAAGACTTGTCTATAGCGCAGCATCCAAGCGGTTCGACTGTGTATCAAATGCTTCTCTGGTGCAACCATTCACTAACACATCAGGTGCGGCAATTGCTGTAGCGTCTAATACAACAAATTATTGGCAATGGCTTGGTTCTCAACCTGCGACCCCATCCGCAGTGCTTACAAATGCAACTAATTCAGTCTTGATTCAAGGAACAGTAGTTCTTACACTTTCAGGAAGTGGAGGAGGTAAAGAAGAAGCAATTCAAATATATGCCAATAACACCAATACCATGCCTACCTGCGGAACAAACACCGCTAGTAACTATAGAGTTGGATCAGCACTCGCTACTGCAGCAAATGCAGGAAATGTAGCGATTCTATCTTTCAGCTTGGTAGATGCTCCAGGTACGGTGACGAGAACGTACTATACTATCTGTTCCGGTTCTGCATCTGACACTGCAGGTACTGTTACTCGTATTGATGTTGCCCTCCAGGAAATTACTACCTCCGATTTGGCTGAGCTATATCCAACCCTGCAACAAAATGTTCAACCGGGAGATGTTTTGACATCAGATGCCACACTGACAAGCGGCACAATGAAAGCTACCAAAGCCAATGATTCAGCGCTCATGGGAGTTGTTTCCACGAAGCCTTCCCAAGTCATCGGAGGTGCTGACATTCCAAGTGGCAGCTTGGCAACGCAAGTCGCACTCTCCGGTCGTGTGCCGGTGAAGGTAACAAGCTTGAATGGCAACCTCCACGTCGGTGATCCGATTACCAGTAGTAATCTGGAAGGCATCGGCATGAAACAAACCAAGCCGGGCAAGATCGTCGGAAGACTCATCGATCCGGTGAATGATTGGAATGAAAATAGTTGTACCGTAGTCGACAGTCTTGAAGAGGCAAACAACAGCTGGCCGCAAGATACGACCGGTGCCAACAGTGCACATCCGTGTTTTGCAATCCCGACACAAAACGTTCCGCATGTTCCTGCGACATACACACAACCGTATGTCTACGTCGGCAAACTCATGATGAAAGTTGAAACCGGCTATAACGCACCTGACACCTTCAGTCTTGATGGTGACGGCCAACTCCACATCATGCGAGGCGATCAAGTCGTCGGCGCATCAGCTAGCGCAAGTCAATATCTCTTGCTTGATAACGACAACAATATCTTGGAAAACACCCAAGCATTCTCAGATATCTTAGCAGCACACGCAACAATCGGCAGCCTGGATGTCCAGAATATCACCGTCGCAGGACAGGCATTTAACATCTCGGAAATTGCCACAAGTACAGCTCAACTGAATACCAGACTCGCAACACTTGAAGAAAAAGTTGCATCACAGTCTGCACAAATTATCGATACGAAGGCACTTGCAAACCAAGCCAAAGATCTCGCTGACAATGTCTCGGGAATGTTGTCTGTAGCTCTTGATAATATAACGACACTGAGTCAAAAAGTTACCAATCTGCTCCCGGTCAGTAGTACAGCAACAACCTCAGCTGTCATCACCAATACGACCAGACTCGGCACCACAGCAAGTACCGGTCTTGCGATCAAGATGGGACAATCCGGAGACACCTTGAATGCAAACGGCGCCAACACCTTCATGGCATTCCAAAATGCAGACGGACTGACGCTTGGTAAATTCCAAGGCAACGGCACCGGCGGCGTCGCATACACATCAGCCGGATCCGACTATGCATCATACTTCAGAAAAGAAGAAGCCGGCGAAGAACTGCATGTCGGAGAACTTGTCTGTCTCGGTCCGACCTACGGCGTCACCGCATGCGGAAGTGACACAACCAACCTCGTCGGTATCATCTCAGACAGTTCAATCATCATCGGCAATAACCATGAAGGTGATGACAACTATGTCATCGTCGGACTCATGGGCCAGATGAAGATTAGTGTCTCAACGATAGGCGGCGCAATCCAGAATGGCGATCCGCTGACAATTTCACCGATCACCGGCGTCGCACAGAAAGCAACCAAAGCCGGAGAAATTATCGGTCACGCAATCGGCAGCTACACCAATCCTGACCTGGGTCAAACCGGCGAAATCATGGTCATCGCTACCAAGATGTGGTATGACCCGGATGTCATGCTTACAACCAATGGCAACGTCAATATCCTTGAAGCAAGTCAAAGTGGAGAAAGACTCTTTAGCTTACAAGATACAGACGGCAACACCATCTCACGAGTCGGCATCTTCTCAGACGCAACAGTCGGCAACTTGAAAGCCGGCAGTCTTGATGCCATGACACTGACCATCGGCGGCCAGGGTATCACTGATCTGGTAAATGTTGCATCAACCGCCGGACAATTGGGTACCAAAGTTGACGCAGTTGAAAGCAATCTCCACACCTTGCAAGAGCAACTCAACTCACAAGGTGCAGTCCTGAATATGCTCCAAACACTCAGCGGATTCAACGCAAGTTCCGGCGCACAACTCGGACTTGATGATCTGACTGTCAACAATGCAGCTACTATTTCAGGAACGCTCGACGTTCTTGGCAGAGCAACATTCAACAATGTCGGCATCACCGGAAATCTCTCAGTCGGCGTGATGACAGTCAACGGACTTGATGACAATGGTCAGGCAAGTATCAACACCGTCGGCGATTTGAAACTGCAGGATCAAGGCGCAGGCGGCATCGACATCCTGGCCGGCAAGGTCAAGATTGATACCAACGGCAACATGCGGGTCAACGGCATCTTCACTGCAAAGAAAATCAATATTGATACGAGTAATGTATTATCAGCATCTCTGGGTACGATCACGATTAGTGCCGGAGACACACAAATCACCGCGACGACAAGTGCGCTGACGACCAGTTCCAGAATCTTCGCAACACCTGTCGATATCCCGGTTGCGATCTCTACGAAGAGAACCGGCAGCAACACCTTCATCATCAAGATTGCATCTCCACAAGATGCCGACCTCAAAATCAACTGGTGGATCGTGAACTAGTTGAACGCGAAACCTTGCGGAACAATACGCAGAATCACGCATAATAATGTCATCTTGAACAAAAAAATCTCATCCCAAAAAAAGTGTCATCCTGAACTCAAGAAATTCAGTCATACAGAACCAAAAAAAATTGTCATCCTGAACTTGTTTCAGGATCTTCTATTTTTATCGATTCCACAATCACATATAATTTGAAATATGTACTTTATCTACATACTTACAAACTTCACAAATACAACTTTTTATATTGGTGTAACAAATAATTTAGAACGACGAATGTTTGAACATCAACAAGAATTAGTAGACGGATTTAGTAAACAATATAAACTGAAAAATTAATTTATTTTGAAGAATATAAAGATATTAAAGAAGCTTTAATTCGAGAAAAACAATTAAAAAATTGGCGCAGAGATTGGAAAATAAATTTAATAAAAAAGACTAATCCAGAACTTAAAGATCTTTTAGAAGATGCTGAAATAAATTCAGCATGACAGTAAAAATTGTAAATTGAAAATTTATATAAGGACCGTATAATTTTCAACCGTGGCTATGAAAAAAGTGTGCTATATTATATGTAACTTCTGCTCATGAAAAAATATATCCTCAGCTGTCTTATTGTTCTTGGAATCATTGTCGGAATCGGTTTTGCTCTCCAATACTTTTCCGGGCAATCAACACTGGGGATGCAGGCATTTCGTGAAAATCCCCGGGAAATACTGCAATTTTCCATTAACCCCAATCTCAAAGATCCGCCGCCTGTCAGCGTCTCAGCCAACAAACTGCCTGAATTTACGATTGACTTAACTCAGGAAAAATTCCGATCCTTAATTGGCGTATCCAAAGAAAAGTTAGCCGAATTGGTCCAGGCAAGTATCGTCCACAAAGTGTACGCCGACATATTGCCATCAGACATCAGCGTCGATACAGCAAAAGGGAAACTTATCATTCATCCGCAAGATATTCCGAATTTCAAACCCGGCATGTACAAACTCAGTCTCAGATTGCGAACTATTGAAGGAGACGTGAATCTCGAGCAGGATTTCAGTTGGGGAGTCATTGCAGTGAATTCCAATAAATCAATTTACCAACCCGGGGAGACAGCAAAAATCGGCATTGGTGTTCTTAATGACCGAGGAGAAACGAGATGTATGACCGGTTCGGGTCGCGTTGATGATGTCACGATGACGATTACCGATCCGCAAGGAAAGATTACCGATTTCTCAATTGCCGATAATACCATCACCGACAGCGGCAAATGCGGCGCCAATACGGTGACCAATGAAGCTGATTTCCAAGCAAAGTTTCCGACAACAACATCGGGTATTTATCAAATGACTGTCACCGCAGGTGTCAACGGCAAACAGCGAAGCATTACTGATTATTTCAAGGTTGACGGAACTGCGCCCTTTGATATTGAACGAACAAGTTTTCCGACACGTATTTATCCCCCTTCACCATATCCGACAACCTTTACCGTTATCGCCAAGCAGGATTACCATGGGACGATCATTGATACGGTACCGGCAAGTTTCATGATTGAACATATTAGCGATAACGGTCGGACAGAAAAATCAGGAGATTTTACCAAAATTATTTGGCAGACAAATCTGCGAGGCGGGACACCAAAAACATTCACCTACTTTATTAAATTCCCGATGATCTCACCTGAATTTTATCTCCTCGGACCGATTCAAATCGGTGATTTCCAAGAAGCCCGCCAATGGCAAATCGCTTCCGATACACTCAACTCAACCTCGGGGGTCGTCGCCTATGAAGATAACGGTTCGTCCAATACCTGGTCCCGTATCTGGACAGGTACTGCATGGAATCCGGCACCGCCTGCTGCGGCAACATCAATGTCTACTCACCCTGCTGACAGCCGTTGGTTTCGAGAGATTAGTAGTCCGCAGACAGGTGAAAAAATCGTTGCGCTTGTTGATAATGTTGCCGGTGGAGACCGATATTTTCTCTTTACTTGGGATGGAAACTCATGGACTGAAGATAAAAATATCGGAATTAATGCAGTCAACATGGATACTACTCGAGCATTTGATATCGCTTATGAAGAAAATTCAGGAGACGCGCTTTTTGTTTACAGTGATACGATTAATGCGCAATTAAAATATTATAAACGTGTGAGCGGCTCGTGGGATACTGCAAGTAGCAGTGCGGGGACAGCTTTTGACACATATAAAAAATGGATCAGAATGAAGCCAAAATTTGATACAAATCAAATTCTTGTTGGTTATCTAACGAACAACAATCGTGTCGGCGCAATGATCTGGGATGGCGATTCAAAAACTTTTGGTGATCAATTTGATGAATCAACGAGCTCCCAAACACCGACCAGCAGTGAACAAGCTTTTGATGTGGCATATGAAACATCCAACGGCACGCCAACGGTTTTTTGGGAAGGAAGAACTTTTAACAATATTATTTACCGGCAATTTGATGATGTCGCCGGTTGGGGAGCAGAAGCATCCGGTCCTGCTGTCTTTACGGCTGCACGGGATGGCGTTTGGCTGTATGCTGCTGCTGATCCTGTCACAACAAGCAACAATATTTCTTTAGCATTACAAGAAAATGCAAGCGGTGCGAGCAATCCTGTTTGCCGCTTTGCCGTATGGAATGGCTCAACCATTATTATGAATAATAATACGGTAACTTGTGGCTCAACAGGAACAACTCCGACAAACAACATGGTTGATACGGCATTTGAAAATACTTCAGGGAGAGCAATGTTTATTACCACAACGGGAGCCAGCGCATCAGGACAACTCTCATATCTCACCTGGAAAGCGTCCACAGGTTTTTCAGCACTCACGACATTAGCCGGTGCAACAAGCGCTATTGAAGGCGTACAGCTCTATAGCGATCTGAATACCAACACAATGGTGGCGCTCTATCACGATGATAATGCTACACAGTGTGCGCTCTATGACCGTGAATGGGATGGCGATACAAACACATGGACAAGCTTAGGAACAACGCTCCATGCAAACATGTGCGCAAGTGCCGATAATGACACCGAACCATATGGCTTTGGCTTCGATCGCAATTTGGAAACATTTGCTGCATATCGATGGTATAGCAATAATGCTACAAGCCTCGGAACTCTCGGTGTCGGCGATTTAGTGCCGCTCACTGCGACAAATTCAGCCTATACGCTTACTTCCGCATCCCAACAATTTCGCATGAGATTTCTTCTCTACTATCCGGACTCACTCCTTACCTCCACAGCCAGAGCGTATAAGCTGCAGTATGTTGACCCCGGCTCAGGAACCTGTGCAAGTCCGACCGGCGGAACTCCCGCAACATGGACTGATGTGGGGACTGCGGGATCAACACTCATTTCTTACTACGACAATGCCGGAGCCTCAATGAATGACAAAGTACCTATTGCGACAAATTCAGCAGAGCCAAGCTTTGAAGGCTTGACGAGAGATTATCAAAACTATATTGAATCAAACACGTTTACCAACGGAAGAACCAATATGACTAGCAATCATGTCGGTATTTGGGATGCTTCGCTTGTTGATAATACGACCTACGATCGTACTGCGCAGACCTTTTGCTTCCGGGTCGCGAGAAGCAATGACTTGCCGCTACAGGTTGACGTGTATCCTCAAATTACGACTGCTTCTATTGCCGATGTAAAGATACAAGGAGGGACACTCATCCAAGGCGGCTCACTGCTACAGTAGTCAAATCGTTAACTGATTCTTGACAGGCGAGATATTTTTCTCCATAGTAAAGAGAGATTCATGAAAAGAAAACCTGCCATTCACACCCATCATGCCCCACATTTTTACGTTTTGTTTGCGGTTTTTGCAATTGCACTTGGTATCCTTGGCACAGTCGTTGTAACAAAAGTTCTCGCACAAACTGCGGTAATTTATTCTTGTGTAACGAAAACGAGCGGTGCAATACGAATTGTTGATGGCACCATAACCTGCAAATCAAACGAAAACCCCCTCAGCTGGAATCAAGAAGGCACAACTGGCGGTGGATCTACGGTCACAACTGACAAGCAAACAAAAACATTAGTAAATAATACTCCTGCTGATCTTTTTAATTTTCCTCTAGCTGATGGTGAAACATGGGGAGGCACTATGTATCTTACGCTAACTGTTAAAAGGGGTTCAGATTGGTCAGTTAGTATATATCAAATACAAAGAGCATTTTATAATAATGGGGGGGTGTTGCGATCCACAACCCAGTCAATGATTGCTGGTGATATAGCTAATAATTCCGGCACATTTGATCCAATTTGCTTTGTCAGTGCAAGTAATGCTTTAACCGCAACGATTAATTCTGGAATAGTTACATTATCTTTTAGTCCTGGCGCCTGCGGATCTACTCCTGACAGCATAGCAGTTGATTATTTTTTTACTAGCCCTTCAGGAAAAACATTAACCTTCCTCCCGTAACTGTCATCCCGAACTATAAAAGCGTCATCCTGAATTTATTTCAGGATCTTCTCGAGATAAAAAAGATGCTGAAACGAGTTCAGCATGACATTGAAAAAATACTAATCACTAATCCCTAACCACTAGTCACTAACCCCATTTCCGATAAGCCACCAGAGTTGTACTAAGCCAACAACGCTTGCGGGGTTGAAGGAGAGCGCTGTGAGTAAACCTAAAAGTAAAACGATATTTCTTTTTTCTTTCGCAATGACGAATCTTTTGAATGCGGAAAAAATGAAGAAACATAACGCGCCAAGCCCGATAATGCCGCCTTGCGCCCACCAATCAAGAAAAATATTGTGAGCACTGTCGACGTAATAATACCTCACACGAAGATGATGCTCCTGCGCTTCTTTCTGCAGCAATAGTTCCGTATTGCCGAAGCCGCCGCCGAGAATGGGATGACTCAGCCCTGCAAAATATCCTGCAGTCCACACTTCCAAACGGTTTTCATAGAGTACATCTTTTTGCAAAAAAACGAGAGAAAAAGAAGCAAGAAATAAACAAAGACAGATAAGAACCGCTGTTTTCATTTTTCGTTTTAACCAAAGTAACAAAAGAAAAACGATTTGGATGATCAGTCCGATCAGCGCCGATCGTGACGCTGTCAGATAAATAATGAGCATCACGCAAAACAACGCGCTGAAAAGAATAAGCCGGTGCCGCCAGGTATCTTTCGGTAAAGAAAACCACAAAAACGGCCACAAAAAAAGCATAACTGCAGCACTCGCATTTGGCTCTCCGAGAGTCCCGACATATCGTTGACTCTCATTCAGGGGCAGAAAAACCGTCGCGATTACTTCTGCGAGCAGCAATCCAAAAACGACAACCCACGGAATCTTTTTCAGCTGTATGTGTGCGGAAAGAAAAGAAAATAACAGAAGCATCCACAATAAAAAAATTCCCTGCATGCGGAATGCATTGCCGAAAAAAGATAATGACGTTCTGAAAAAAAGCAGATCAATAACGGTGAGAAGGATAACGACGACATACATCCAATTCCTTGTCATCTCGACGAAACGAAGTGCGCGGAGAGCTCTTATTGATGGAGCTCGAAATATGCTTATTAAAAGTAGGAGAATAATACCGATTTCCGCAGCAATAACCTTCGGATTCTCAAATTGCGTAACGCCAAAAGGAGCGATAACAAAAGGGAGAAGGAAAAGTAAGAAGAAAACGATTACGGAAATCACGAAATACTCAGACTAGTGATGATTGTTGTGTCCGTGGTCATCATTATCATGACCATGGTTGTCGTGTTCGTCATGATGATTAAAATTGAAATGAAAATTAAAGAATTTCTTCAAGAAACCGGGAGGTCCGAAATGACAATGATTCTTGTCGCCCCATCCCCAGCCGGGCTTGCATGTTGACGGTGACGTAAGAGGACTGGTGACCGGACCGGTAAGCGGTTTATTTGATCCGTGCGCGCTGACTCCGGTAACTTGGAATGCAAGTACTGCGACGAAAATTCCTGTTATAAATAGTCCGAACACTTTTCCTGTCATACATACAACGTAACAAATTCTCTAGAGTATGTCAAGTGTTTGTAGAGTTTTTGTCCATTTCTCTGCTCATTTTTTACAAATCTTTTACACACATCCCGAACCGTCAATCCCGAACCAAAAAACGTCATTCCGGACTCCACACTTGTCATCCCGAACTTGTTTCGGGATCTTCTCAGCCCAAAAAAGATGCTGAAACGAGTTCAGCATGATAACAAATAAAAGAAGATTTGACTTTTAAAAAAATGTTCGGTACGCTAAGTGTGGTTATGAAAAGTTTTTTCAAAAAATCAATTTTCTTCTTCGCTCTTGCTGTAGTATTTAGTCTCTTCGGAGCAACGTCTGTCCATGCCAACCACGCGTGGGGAAATTATCACTGGGCAAGAACAAGTAATCCTTTTACTCTTAAATTGGGCAATAATCTTACCTCAAATTGGGTTCCCTATCTCATAACAGCATCCGGTGATTGGTCACTTTCAACAGTCCTTGATACCGCAATTGTTCCGGGCGGAACCAATCCGAGAACCTGCAAACCGACGAGCGGACGCGATGAAGTATGCAACTCAACCTACGGCAAAAACGGCTGGCTCGGCATCGCACAAATTTGGGCAAACGGAGATCATATTACCCAAGGAGTCACCAAAATGAATGATACCTATTTCAATACTGCCGCATACAACGCTCCCGCATGGAGACAGCTTGTCATCTGTCAGGAAATCGCACATACGTTTGGCCTTGATCACCAGGATGAAGTTTTCACCAATCCCAATCTTGGAACCTGTATGGATTACACCAACAACCCGCTTGGTCCCCTCGACAATACCCATCCGAATCAACATGATTATGATGAGCTCGTGACAATCTATTCGCATCTTGATGCTGTCACAACAATCAGCCAAACCAAAGCACAACTCATGCAGAGCCTTGCAGGAAGCATGCCGGACAATCTCGGAGACAATCCAAGTGAGTGGGGTAAATCAATCAGAGATAACGGACGAGTCGCTCTCTTTCAGCGCGATTTCGGTGCCGGACAAAAAGTATTTACCTTCGTCATCTGGTCAGGGGAAAAATAACCACTAACCTCTTATAACTTACTATACGAACTGTACAAATCATCTTCCGTCAGCGGCGTTCCCCCGATTCGTTTCATAATTTCATTTGCAATTCCGAGCGTCTGTCCCGGATCCGACGCATATTGCAACGTCTCAAAAAGGACTTGGTTCTTTTGATAAAATCCGTCGCCATATACCCGGTCTAATGCATTTTCAAGACCCGCTTCATCTTTTTGAAAATAAAGATCCGCAAATTCCGTCGGCGTTATGAGATTGGTCATTTGATTAATTATTTTTACCTGTACCGGATAGCCCAAATTGGTACTCGTATTCAACGCGTCTTTAATTGCACTTCGGGCAAAGTACTCGGTCAGCCCTTCTTCAAAAAACGTACTGTCAAATCGTTTCTCGGCACCCTGGTAACTGGCGTAATGTAAATACTCATGAGTGACGGTCGCAAAGTAATCCGCGATGCCGTGGGGGCTGGTTGTATCAAGCGTTAATTTAATGACATCGGGAGATTGAAAGACACCGTTTTCATGAGAAATCTTTTCCGATTGCAGCAGCAAAACTTTTTCTTGTTTCTTAAAATAATCATCATAATATTTATATTCATTCAAGATATTTTGATTCGGAACGGTATTATCTTTTGGACTATTTTTCATACTTGCCGATAAAGAACTGATAATACTATCAATTTTTTTTATTTGTCCGTCAATTTTTACTATTTTTTTCTTTGCATCGTCTTTACGATAGGCATCATACTCTTGCCTATTCATAATGGCTACTTTCGGATAAAACTTAATCGCTCTTGTCGGAAAATAATTTTTTACAAAGCGGTATCCGATCAGCGGACTGATGAGCTGCATTTCGTCCGGACTCATCTTTGTGATGATGACGGTGTTATCAATAAGCAACATATTTGCTTGCAATGCATTTGTTGAGAAAAGAAAGAAATTCGGAATTGACGGCAGAATAACACTGCCGTAAAAATTTGTTGTACCGGTGGTCGCAGACGCGATTGCCCGCAGAACATCTTTTTGATCTCCGTCACTTGCAAGAATTTGCGGAGAAAGATTTGTTGTTTCTAATTTTTTAAAAACGAGGTTTTCATTATCTTCAACGCCGAGCAGTTTGGGACTGAAATTAATGATTGTTGCCGACATATTTAATTGCACAAAGGCAATAAAAAAGAGCAAGACATATGCGATAAAAAATCCGAGCGCCGCGACAAAGATTGTTTGGATTGTTGAGAAAATAAATATTTTAATAACCGAATATTTCTTATCAAAGTTGTAGCGGAAAAAAAGAAAGGTGAGAATAAGATAGATAATAATAAAAAAGATCGCCCGAGTTGTGATGAATGAAATTTCATGAGCGTAATATGCGAAAAAGGGATTCTGAAATTGTTGCGTCGGCGGACTGACGGTGAAGACGCTAAAAAGAAAAAGCAGCGTGAGTAACGAAATTATCAGAACCATCTGAATTATTATACAATACCAATGCTATACTGGAGTTAGAATAATGAAGAAAAAAATCACTATCAAAGATCAGAAAATAAAAACGTTGATAAAAAGTGGCGGAAGAAAGGGCGCAAAAAAAGATTTTTTTGAATTACTCAAGCGCGCAACGCTAAACGCTAAACGCTAAACGCTAAACGCTAAACGCTAAACGCTCAATTATTATCCACTTCCTGTTTCTCAACCACGCTAATTTCAATTCTATTAAAGAATGTCCACTTACGTATCTTCTCATCCGCTTCAAACAAAAGATCGCCGTTGTTCTGCGCCATAAGCGCTTTCATTTGCGTATACATTCTCCATGCGGTTTTATAGGTGACACCGAGTTCGCGCTGCAGTTGTTTTGCCGAAATATCCGCCCGTGTCTGCGTCAGCAAAAACATACAATAAAACCACATTCGTAGTGGCGTTGATGTTTTTTCAAAAAGCGTCCCTGCAAGCGGATAGATTTGATTACGGCAAAATTTACATGAATATGCAGATCTTCCTTTCAGTCGATAATGAGTTGTAATCTTATTGCAGACGATGCATCGGATGCCGTTTGGGAAGCGTAATCTTTTAATTTCTTCGAGACAAATATCGTCATTGGTAAAACGACTTGTAAATTGAGAGAAAGAAAAGGTATCGTCCATAAAATCTATTATATTGAAGCTAATTCCGTGTTGTCAAGGGATAAGAATAAAAATTGCCTATTGACGAATGTCTTTGCTTTTATTTACACTGGGAATACGATATTTTATGCGAGGTCATATCTCTACATACATCGATAACGCAATTACACTCCTTCTCCTTTTGGTTGCAGGACTGACGCCCCTTCTTTTTGTTAATCAAACAACGGAATTTTTTGAAACACCGAAATTAATCTTTCTTGTCGTCAGTACGCTCCTGCTTCTCGGTTTGTGGATTGCCTCATGGATTTTCAAAGGAAAAGTTGTCCTGACCAGAACCCCGCTTGATATTCCTTTGCTTCTTTTGCTCGGCATCATCCTTGTCTCAACATATTTTAGCGTTTCACGATATGCAGCTGTATACGGCAATTTTCCTAATGTTCACGGGTCCGCTGTTGCTTGGGTTACCTATATTCTTTTATATTTTGTAACCGTTTCTCACTTCAAGACAATGGGAAGAATCAAAACATTCTTAACCGTCTTTTACGGAAGCGCAGCTTTGGTAGCGCTGGTATCGCTCCTCGCATTCTTTAATATTTATCTGCCGTTTGACTTCGCAAAGGCAGCTAACTTCACACCGACCGGCTCTTCCTTCTCAACGATTGCCTTGCTGCTTTTGCTCTTACCGTTACCGTTGCTCTCACTTATTCACCCGAATAAATATGTTTCTACCCCTATCGCCACTGTCCT
>Ga0134124_10000587_pt1 | contig 29881 bp, 30 predicted proteins | sample KB304_FD_96880 | JGI IMG/M metagenome (GOLD analysis project Ga0134124, IMG submission 96880) | Terrestrial soil microbial communities without Nitrogen fertilizer from Kellogg Biological Station, Michigan, USA - KB3-0-4 | ecosystem: Environmental > Terrestrial > Soil > Unclassified ... | reverse complement strand
TTAGGTGCGGCATAGAGTTGAGCGCAGGAACATTTCACCCCTACGGGGTTGGCAACATATGGAACTCGCCAACTATAAACATTCTACCCCTACGGGGTTCCAGGGAATTCTCAGGACACTTCTTCCGGCGAAGAGTCGCGGCGGTTCCCGACTCAAGTCCGCTTTTAATCACACCCCCCACTCAGTCGTCTTGCTGCCAATTCCCTTCTTCGTTAGAATCCCGCCAATCTCGTTGCTCAACCGGTGGAATCCAATGTTTCGGAGGTTACCAAACGCTATGTCTACCAAAAGGTCTGCCAATCGATTATCGCTGATCTTGAGTGTCGTACTTACCGTCGCTAATTTCGCGATTGCCCAGCAACCAGCAAAGCACCCGCTAAAGCTTGACGATCTTGCGCGCATTCGCGAAGTGCGAGATCCGCAGGTGTCGCCGGATGGCCAGTCGGTTGCCTACGTCGTTTCAACGATCGACGTAAAAGAGGACAAGGGCAGTTCCCATATCTGGATGGTGAGCTTCGACGGCAAGAACGATCGCCAGATCACCTGGAGTCAGGATAGCGAGTCGTCGCCTCGCTGGAGTCCCGACGGTAAGTATCTTTCGTTCACGTCGTCGCGGCCCGGCAAGGCAAAAGGCAGCCAGGTGTGGCTGCTCGACCTGAGCGGCGGTGAGGCGATGCAGCTTACAGACTTCAAGGGACGCCTGCAGGGTTACGAATGGTCCCCCGACTCGAAACGTTTGGCGGCAGTCATCGGCGATCCTGATCCGGAAGCCGAAGCGAACGCCGCAGCCGCTGAAAGCGGCGGCAAGCCGAAACCTCCCAAGCCCATCGTGATCGACCGCTATCATTTTAAGCAGGACGTGCAGGGCTATCTCCTGTCGGGGCGTCACAGCTACATCTACTTGTTTGATATCGACAGCAAAAAACTCGAGCGGCTCACGAAAAGCAAATGGGATGAGTCGAGCCCTTCGTGGTCGCCGGACGGCGGTCGCATCGCCTTCATGAGCAATCGCGCCGACGACCCCGATCGCGAGCCGTCAGCGCAGATGTTCGTGGCTGCGGCGAAGCCGGGCTCTCCCGAAAAAGCGTTGACCCAGGCCACCAGCCGTGGAGGCCGTGCACGCCCCGAGTGGAGCCCCGATGGAAAATGGATCGCGTTCCTCGAAGGAGACGAGAAGAAATTCGGCGCTTACGGAATGGAGCACCTGACTGTTGTGCCGTCGGACGGCAGCAGCGCTCCAACCCGAGTGCAGGCCGCGGAGGACCTTGATAGAGGCGCCTCGAATCCCCGCTTCAGCGCCGACGGAAAATCAATCAGCTTCTTCGTGACTGATGATCGTTCGGTCTATCCAGCGCGGGTGAATCTGTCTGGCGGCGCAGTCGAACGGCTGATGTCGCCGCCAATCATCGTGTCGAGCGCAACAACCGGAGGCGGACATTCGGCGGTGCTTTCCGGCAGTGATACAAAGCACACAGAGGTGTACGCAATGGAAGGCGCCGCGCTGCGTCAGCTTACCCATCAAAACGACGCGCTGTTCGCCGAGCTGGAAGTGGCGGCCACCGAAGAAGTCAGTTTCAAGAGCAAGGATGGAACTGAAGTTCACGGCTTGCTGACATACCCGGTGGGTTACGTAAAAGGCGCGAGGGTTCCCTTGCTGCTCCGAATACACGGCGGTCCGAACGGACAGGACGGACATTCGTATAGCGTCGAGCGACAGTTCTTCGCGGCGAATGGTTACGCCGTGCTTGCGGTGAATTATCGAGGCAGCTCGGGCCGAGGTCAGAAGTATTCGCGATCGATCTTTGCCGATTGGGGTCATTACGAAGTCGACGACCTGCAAGCCGGCGTCGATCACGTGATCAAGATGGGCGTCGCCGATCCGGACCGACTGGGCGTGGGCGGCTGGAGCTATGGAGGAATCCTTACAGACTATATGATCGCGAGCGACACGCGCTTCAAGGCCGCGACCAGCGGCGCGGGGACGGCGTTCACGGTTGCGTTCTACGGCACGGATCAATACATCATTCAGTACGACTACGAGATCGGCCCGCCGTGGAATCCGAAAGCCTGGGAGACTTATCAGAAGATCTCTTATCCGTTCCTGCATGCCGATCGAATCAAGACTCCGACGTTGTTTTTGGGAGGCGAGCGCGACTTCAACGTCCCGGTGCAGGGCGGCCAGCAGATGTATCAGGCGCTGAGGAGCCTGGGCGTTGACACGCAGATGATCATTTACCCGAACGAGTTTCACGGCATCCAGCGCCCGAGCTATCAGCGTGATCGGTATGAGCGGTATCTCGGGTGGTACGACAAGTATTTGAAGAAGACGCCGGAAGCAGCGAGCGCTAACGGTGCTGTGCGGTAGCGGCGGTACTGGGCCATAGTGAGTTACTCGCTCAGGACCGCGACGAGTCCTCTGCGTCCTCGGCGTCCTCTGCGGTTGATTCCCAGCACTGATTAGGAAACCGCAGAGGGCGCAGAGAGCGCGGAGGATTGCCCGGTGCCGGCTAACACTAGAGTGATTAGGTCTAATGCCCTTGTTGTATGATCGGCATCGAACTGCAAAGAGGTGCTCCGATGAGAAAGAAGACACGGGCAAAACTGTTGGGCCGGCACATCGTCGTTGACCCGAAGGTCTGTCACGGCAAGCCCACCTTTCGGGGCACGCGTATAATGGTCTGGCAAGTGCTGGAGATGCTCGCTGATGGGTTGGCCTGGGAAATGATCATCGAGCAATGTCACAAGAGCATCACCAAAGACGCCATTGCGGAGGCGATTAACTGTCGGGCGAAGCCTTCCTAAAGCACTCGGACGAGTTTGTACTAGAAGAGCGACAAACTTCAAACACCAAATCCGGATCGTTTGTCCATTGAAGTAGAATAAACACGAGAGGCGCTAGAGGTGGAAACCAAGTTCAGGCCAATTCCAATCACTATATTAGATTTCTTGGGCATACTCCTTCCTGGCTTTGTGTGGCTGATTCTCTTGGCAACTACCATCCAGATTCTGGTACGCCAAGGAGACGCAGCCGCTCAAACACCGCTAGATGTTTGCGGAGAGATAGCTTCAACACTAAAGTCTCAGGAAATATGGATTGCTGCCGTGACATTGATTGTTGCGTCGCTCATTGTCGGCTATATCCTTAAACCATTTGCTATGCGCGTCAGTGAATGGTTATCCAGATACTTGTTCAAATTAGAGAAGCGACATAGGGGAATACCACTACAAGCATTTAGATTTCCTTACGATGAGATATTTAGGCACACCGATGGTTACCAGAAAGCAGGCAAGTTGATTCAAGGAGTGATTAAGTGTTCTCCAGACAAATTGTTCGGTAGTCGGTTGTTCGCCGCATCCAAGAGGTACCTCAGATTAATGGCCCCCGCCTTGTGGGAGGAAAGTGAACGTATGGAAGCAGAGGTTCGAATGGCAGGCGCGCTCTTCCTTGCTTTTCTATACAGCACTGTCCTAAGCACACTGAGCCTAATTCTTGGATCTCTTCATTTCCGACAAATCCAGAACAAGTCCGCAACTTGGACCTGGTGGATTCTATCTGTTTGCTTAGCCTTTGCTATTGGCACAGGCCTTAATCGCCTACGCATTAGAGAGGTCGGATATACTTATATGAATACCCTAATCGCCTTTGGCTGTCGTGAGGCTGCGCTGGAGCAGGGCCATGAATCCAAGAACAGAGATGATGACGATTAGTTTTGATAGGTAGGGAAGCGATGTTTACGACGTCAGGTTTTCGATATTGGAGACCACGACTTGAAACCCAAAACCAAGCTATCGGCTTCGATGACCTTGACCCAGTTCGACAACGGGTATTGGTACGCTGTCGAGCTCAAGAATTTCGCGGACGCGATCGGAATCCCATCTGCCGGCAAGCTCCGTAAGGACGAGCTCGAGAAGGCTATCAAACACTTTCTCCGAACAGGCAAGATTGAGAGCCCTACTAAACGTGACCTCTCGAAGACGGGAATCAAAGATGTCGAGCACGGCTTACGCCTCAACCTTCCAGTAGTTCTCTACACGAACGACAAGGAGACCAAGAGTTTTCTCGAGCGAGAGGCACAGAAGCTCGCTCCGGGATTGAAGAGGAAATCCGGCGCGCGCTACCGGCTCAATCGTTGGCGCGAAGAGCAGCTCACCAACGGCATCAAGATTACTTATCGAGATCTGGTAAAGGAATATGCTCGCCTTTGCCAGTCTGATGAGCCTTTTAAGAAGATTCCTTACGTATGTTACATCAACTTCATGAGCGACTTCCTGGCTTCAGAGAAAGGGGCCACGAGAGAGCAAGCGATTCAGGCCTGGAAACAAGTGAAAACACTGGACTGCCCCAAGACCTATCTGGCGTGGTTGAAGTCACAATCCGCGAAGTCAAAGTGAACAGCCCGACGGTTTAACCTACCGTATGGTGATTGGCCAATCCTGTGGGGATGAATTCCTTCGCTGCGCGCCAATCTTAAACTCACCGGCATGACTCAGCGCAGCCACCGTGTATAATTAATTCTTCAAACCGCAACACGACTTTCTCTATCATCGCGCAAGGAGATTCTATGAAAGGCTCAAAGCCGGCCTCAATGAAGAAAAGCAAGAAGCCAGCTCGAACGAACACTTCTACAAAGAGCACAAAAGGCAAATCGGCGGCCGCCTCAAGCAACGCCGCCAAACAGTCCGGCGAAACTGCTGCCGCGGTGGCAAAGGCTCCCGTTGTCGATCAGGAGCTTCAACTGCCAACGACTCTCGGCAAGGTCAGCATCTTCGGCGGACCGAAGGACCGAGGCATAAAGCCTGACGATAAACTCGCGCTGCCCACCGGTCCGCACAGCGTGTACGAGCGCGTTCGCAGCCTGAACCCCAAGAGTTTCTACTGCTCGATGCGATGGAACTATCACGTTCAGCATCTGACTCCGGAGGAGGTGAAGCGGTCGTGGGGAAACAAGAAGCTGCTGGTGACCAACGCAAAGAATGGGAATGCTGTCGTCGTGCGAGCCGTTGATTACGGACCGCACGAAAACACCGGGCTCGATATCGGGCTCTCACCGGGAGCCGCCGACGCTCTTGGCGTCGAAGTGGGCGACGAGGTTTCAATCGCCGTCGCCGATCCCAAGTTGGCGTTGGGGCCAAAATAGTTCCGAGTTCAGAGTTCAAGGTTCAGAGTTCAGGGTTTGCGGCTTAAGATGCCTGGCTCACATGCGAAGTCGGAAATTGCAAACACGAACCCTGAACCACGAACTCTGAACCCTGAACCACGAACCCCAAACTCTAAACCAGGAACTCTGAACCCGAAACCTTTTCATGATTCGCTATCCCGCTTTCGATCCACCCGAATATCTCGACTGGAAACCCGACGCCGAAGTTGTCGAAAGGTTCCAGCGCACACCTGAAGAAGATCCCGCGCGGGCCGCAATCGTCCGGTCAATCGAATCAGCGCAACTGCTTGGGCTCTACGAAGGACTCCTTCGTAACAGACTCCACGACATCGCTCTGAAGCGATGGGTCAAACAAGGGGTAATTTCAAAGGCCTGGCTCGGCACCGGCGAAGAAGCGACAACGATCGGGCCGGTTCACGCGCTCGATCGCTCCGTTGCCGGCGACGGGCTTTCTACTGACTTTGTGGCTCCAATGATTCGCAACGCCGGCGCTTGTCACGAGATGGGAATGCCGCTCGCCGATATGCTTCGCGGTTACCTCGGGACCGCGGACTCGCCGACTCGCGGCCGAGACCTTCACATCGGAGATTTCAAGCGCGGCGTGCTCGCCCCCATAAGCCAGGTCGGCGACATCATGGCTGTCACTGCCGGTCTAGCCCTCTCGTTTAAGCTGAAGCGTGAGCTTCGGGTTGCGTTAACCTGGATCGGCGACGGCTCGACGAAGTCCGGCGTATTCCACGAGAGCATGAACCTGGCGGCTGTTCAGCGCCTGCCAATGATCGTCATCATCCAGAACAACAAGGTCGCCTTAGGCACGCGATTGGATCAGCATCATCGCGGAAGTTTTTCCGACTGGCCTGCCGGCTACGGTGTTGAAGGCGGCTCGTTCGATGGGAACAACGTGCTTGATGCCTATGCGGCGACGCGGCTCGCGGCCGAGGCATGCCGGGCCGGCCGAGGCCCCGTTCTGTTGATAGCCGACACCTTCAGAATGGGCGGGCATGCGACGCACGATGAGCGCGAAGCGCGGGCAACCTTTGACGCAGAGCTATTCTCCTACTGGGGCAAGCGCGATCCAATCGGGGTGTATGAAACGTTTTTGATCGAGGGCGCTCTCGATCTCGAGAGCGGGCGCATGATGAAGAGTACCGATGCACTGCGCGAACGAAATGCCGGGGTGCTTCGCAATGTCGAGCGACGCGTGATCGATGAGGTTGATCAAGCGGAGATTCAGGCTCTCGAGAGCAAGCGATCTCACATGCCGCGGGCGGAATCGGCCGCCGAGGGAGTCTATGCTCAGGCGAAGATGGCCGAAGTAGCCTCAGCAGTTTCGTGATTGCACGTGCTCTGATTTACGCCGTCTGAGATTCGGGTGTGATTAAAAAGCGGAACTTGCAACGGATAACGCACCACGTAGTAACGAATTTATTCGTTGGGATTCTGAGAAACGAATAAATTCGTTACTACGTGGGAAGTCCGGCTTTTGATCATAGCTCTGACATTCAGGTCATTCTTATGAAACCAATCGTAGTGTTACTTACTGTCCTTTGTTTCACTGCTGTTCCAGCAAACTCGCAAAAGCGAAAGAAGCCGGCGGCGCGTTCGCATGCAGCGGCCCAGCCGTCCGACGCAAGCAAGCCGCGGTTGATCGGATCGACCGTTGTCATTATGACGAAAAACGGTGATCGCATCACCGGCGAGTTGCTCGACCTGACAGCTTATAGCGTACGAATCAAAGCCGACAATCTGGAATCCTCAATTGCGCTGGATACGGTCGCTTCACTGTCGTTCACAGGCGCCGGCCTTCCTAACGAACGAAGTGACCGGCCTATTGGACCAGTAAGACCCGAATTCGCTCGCGACGCAGAGTTGCCGCTCGGTTTCTTTCAAACCCTTGCGTCGAGCCTGAAGCCGGGCGTCGACTATACGGAATATGGACGGCAATTGACGGAATTGCGTCGCGCGACGGAACGGTTTCTAAGCAAGTACAGCTCTACCGATAACCCCGCCGAATCTCGAGTAGTATCGCTGCTCGGCGGGGCGTTGACCGATTACACGTGGGCTCGCGCAGTCTGGACTTTGAAGTTTGGACGGTCGAGCGACGGCACAATCAGCGACAACGAGTCTCCGGTCGTCACCGATACGCTTGCATTGTATCCAGACCTGCGCGGACCGGCGGCTGCGGGAGCCAGGTTGTCTGCCGAGAAGCTGATTGCGGGTTTGTGGAGGAAGGCTTCCGAGAAAACGGATTCAGCCAAAAAGTTGATCTCATCATTTCGCTGATCTTATTAATAAGCAGAGGTGGTTCATTTGCTTGCGAGGTTCTCGCTTTCAACGTCAGCATCGAAGCTGGCGGAACCGAGTTCGGATCGCGAGCCTGCGAACGAATACCGTTCTTCGAATGTCCGCGCGATCTCGTCCAGCGGAGCATCCGAATAAGCTCCTCGATAATTTACATACTCCATGTGCTGATTCCCGTCGGCGTCGAACGGATGGTATAGCGAATCGTTTACTCCGTCGAACTCCAACGGCAGCAGGCGAAACTTTTCACAGAGCTCGATGTTGAAGGCCGGGGTTGCCTTGACCCACTTTCCTTCGAGCAGAATCTCCGTATAGCCGTGCCAGTAGAATATGTCGGTTTGCATCGTTCGCCGCATTCTCTCGGTCGAAAGATGGTTGCGCACATCCGCAAAACCCAACCTCGCGCCAATTCCGATTGACCTGCAACAAGCTGCAAGCAGAATCGCTTTGGAAACGCACCACCCTCGTCCAGTCGACAGCGTGGTGGTCGCCTTCATTCCACTCACGGATAGATCAATGTGATAGGGATCGTAGCGTATGGCGTCTCGCACGGCGTAGAACAGATTTGTTGCGCGCTGAATCTCCGAGTTTGCGCCGGCTGTATTTTTCGCTACGAAGTCGGCCACCGCGGGGCTATCGGATTCAATCGTGGGCGTGGGCAAGCGTAGTTCGTCCTGACTCATATCAGAGTCAGCCTACCTGAAGAACTACGGTTGATGGTAGTGATTCAGTTCAGAGTTCAATCTTTAGCTTGCCGTTTTTTCAAGCTACAAAACTCAGAGCAAGCTAAAGCTTGAACTCTGAACCTCAAACTGACTCACGACACGGTTGATCCAACTGATGAAAGCTTTTATGCTATGTAGTAGACGGAAGCTTTGACGTGTTCGATCAGTGGAGCGAGCTATGATTTGTCATCACTGCGGCACCGAGTTGAAAGTCGGAGGCTACATCTCGCGAAGCGATGAATGCCCACGTTGTAGCTCCGATGTCCATTGCTGCTTGAACTGCGATAACTACGACCAGCACGCGCATAACAAATGCCGGGAGCCGCAAGCTGAATGGGTCACGGATCGCGAGAAAGCAAACTTCTGCGATTTCTTTATTCCCAATAACCTGCGGCAAACGAGTGCCTTCAAGAGTCCCGCGGCAGACGCGCGCTCTGCCTTCGACAGCCTCTTCAAGAAATGACATGTAGGGGCCATTCAAGAAACAACATGTCGGGGCGATTCAAGAAATGACATGTAGGGGCGGCCCTCCGTGGCCGCCCCTGTTTCAGCCAGGGAAAAGCGCGCGTAAAGAGGGGCGGCCACAGAGGGCCGCCCCTACATGTGTATGCGCTCCCGACCTCAGAACATCGACTTGTCCGACAATTTCGTAGTGTTCACCGGGCGGATCGTATCATCAGGTCCAAGCGAATATTGAGTAGCGGCAAGCTTCGCCTGGGCGCGCGCAACGTCTCTCAAAGTAATGATCCCCAGCAGACGCCCGTCATCCGTGCGAGACACCACCGGGAGCTGCGACAACTCGCGCTGAGCCAGCTTCAACACCACGGTGTCGAGCGTCTGCTCCGGATGAGCGTGGACGACCTTCTTCACCATTACGTCTTCGAGTAACTGACTCTGGCGTCCCTGCCCTTCGAGTCTTCTGAGATCCCCGGTCGTGATCAGCCCAACCATCCGTCCGCTGCTCAGCACCGGGTATCCGCTGAACTCCAGTGAGCCAACCACATCAAGGGCCTCCCGGACGGTTATATCGTTTGGAAGCGTAACCACATCGTGAGTCATAACCGAAGCCGCGGTTATCCCCGACAGAATGTCCGCCTTCGGCTGCTCGATTAGATGAATTCCGTCCTGGAACATGAATGCCTCATAGATCGAGAGAGGCGTCAGTCGCGAAGCCACCGCGTAAGCAATCGCGTTGGCTACCATCAGCGGCAGGATGATCTCGTAGTTGTAGGTCATCTCGAAAATCAGGAGGATCGAAGTAATCGGCACGCGGATCACTGCCGCAAACATAGCTCCCATTCCTACAAGCGCAAATCCCCCGCGCGCGATAGCGGCGTTGGGCTCCACAAATATCAGCGCGTGCCATACTGCGACGCCGAGCATGCAGCCAACGAATAACGATGGACCCAGCACGCCTCCCGACATCCCTGACCCGTAGCTGAATGCAGAAGCGAGTATCTTCGCAAGCATCAACGCCAGCACTGCTTTCAGGATCAACTGATCTTCGCCGCGAAGCACGTTCCCAAGAAAGTCATAGCCGAGACCCAGTGCGTTCGGCTGCCATATGCCGATCACCCCTATGATCAACCCGCCGATAGCGGGCTTTGACCAAATCGGCACGTGAACCCGATCGCGGAAGGCGAAACGAAGCCACAGGATCAGTTTCGAAAATGCAACGCCCACTATGCCTGCGGTGGCGCCCAACCCTGCGTACGCAATCAGTTCTCTCGGATCGTTGAGCGCGTAAATGTTTGCGCCAATAAACAGCGGATGCGCGCCGAGCAGCCACCGTTCAATCGTAGCGGAGATTACCGCGGCGATTACGATCGACGCTGCCAGCTTTTGATTGAGGTCGCCGATGATCTCTTCGAGCGCGAACGTGACCGCGGCTATCGGCGTGTTGAAGGCTGCCGCAATGGCCGCCGCCGCGCCTACCGGAAGCTGGTTCATTTGCTTACGGCGCGGGATCGAAAACATCTTGGCGATCAGATGCGAAAGCGCGGCGCAAATCTGAACGGTTGGTCCTTCTCGTCCGAGGCTGGCGCCGGTACCCACGTTGATCGCCGATATCACCGCTTTGCCAAAGGCGACGCGCATTGGAACGCGCCCGTAGTTCATCGAATAAGCGATCTTGACTTGCGGGATGCCGCTGCCCCGGGCTTCGGGCGCGAAGTAGTGAATCAGCAAGCCGGCGGCCAGCCCTCCACCGGTCGGCACTATCAACATCCACAGCGAGTGACTGCGACCCTGACTCGCGATTGCGCGTTCGATCAAGTTTGCCGATATGAGCCGGATGAGCCAGTGATAGCTTACCGCGACGAGTCCGCACGCTACTGCGATTGTGACGGTGAGTACAAAATACTTTTGGTTGGTGGGAAGGCGAAGCCGTTGGAAGATGCGCGTGGCGTTGAGCTCGACGCTGCGCCACCTCTTGATGAGTTCTGTTTGTTCCACCTTCGCTTAAGCTGACAAGAGATCCGTGTAAATCCGTCTAATCAGTGTCATCAGTGGTCGATCATTCGAACGAGACCACCGATAGACCGCGGATGACCCGGATCTGACTGATCCGCGCGGACCACTGGCTGCCGCGCTCATTGACGTGCGCCAACTGCAGCAACTTTCAGATCATTTGTTACTTTCTTCACGCCCGCGACACTCTGAGCGACGCGTTCCGCGAGCAATTGCTCTGCGCGTGACCGCACGGTTCCGGAAAGCGTGACTGTGCCGTCCTCTGCTTTGACTTGCATGGTTAGAGTGTTGAACGCATTCGTTCGGTACAGCTCAAACTCAACACGCTTGGCAAGATCCGTAGTCAAGTCAGCCGGCAGCGAGCTTGCCGCAGGAGGCTCCGTCGCCGCCTGGGGATTCGTAACGTTCAGGTTGTTGGTCACGCCCGCAACGCCATCAACAGCTCGCGCGATTTGCTCGGCTCCGTTGCGCTGCGCGGGCGTTTCAACCGTGCCTGACAAGGTCACTGTCCGGTTGTCGACTTTGACGTCAACGCTCTTTCCTCCCAGCTCTCGACTGTGAGACAGGGCTTCGAGTATCGCGACGCGAATCTCCAGGTCCTCAACGTGAACGCTTTCGCTCGACGGCTGGGCGCCGGGCTCGATCGCGATCTCGTTCTTTACTTCCGTAACGCCGGGAGTGTCCCTCGCGATTTCTCCGGCGAGCGACTTCGCGTCTTCGGACGGCACTCGCCCGGTAAGCGTGACCACTCCATTGTTGGTGTTGGCATCGATGTCGAATCCGGCAAGACGCTTTGAAAGCCCGACTGCAGTCTTCACCTTTCGAGTGGTGGCCGCGTCGCCGGAGGATGAGAAGAGAGAGCTGAAGCTTCCGGGCTTCTTCCAACCATGAGTGTAAACGTAATAACCGGCGACACCCACTACGACGAGCAGAATCAGCAGCGTTATCAGCTTTCGCATTCAATTCCCTCCCCTGCGTAGAATTTAGATGATAGCACCCGGCTTATATTCAACGAAGGCAACAACTCCATCAGGCGTATTCAGTTCGGCTTGCGAGGAGAATTAACCGCTGATTCACGCAGTCTTCGGTACGCTGATCGGCGCAGATCAGCGAAACAAAGTCAGCGCAATCAGCGGTTAATCCTAGCCGGGTCATGCCGTTGCTCATCGTCATCTGTATCATTGCGAGCGCTTTCAAGCGGGCATCTCATAAATTCGGTAGACCTTCGAGCGGCGGCCACCAACCAACTCGGCCGCGCGATTCATCATTATGTTGTTCTCCAGCACCCAACTCATCTCGCCCGTTCCCAGCCCGGCGGCTGGGGCTCGACGATATATTTCGTCCAAAAAGATCGACCCAATCCCAAGGTTCTGGAATTCAACGATGCCGCCCATCGTGATGACACGGATCGCGCCGATCTTGCGCGAATGCCATAGCAGCTTCAGTAACCCAAACGGCAGCAAGCGCCCGTTTATCTTCTTCAGCGCGCGATTTATGTCGGGCACCGCAAGCAGAAATCCTACGGGTCTGCGACCTCCTCCTTCAGTTTCCTGTTCGGCAATCAATACCACTCGCGGATCAACGATTTGCTTGAGGTCTTTCGCCATATGGTCGAACTCTTCTTCGCTCATCGGCACAAATCCCCAGTTGCGACTCCAGGCGTCATTGTAGACCCTGCGGACTATGCCGACTTCGTTTCTGAAGTCCTTCATGTTTACCGGCCGAACGCTGATGTTGCTCTTCTTCCTTAGTCGTTCGGCGACGCGCTGAAGCTTATTCGAATGATTGAAGTAACTGTCGGCGATGTCGTAGGCGTACAGATCCATCGCCTTCTTCAATCCGCACGCCTCCAGGAGAGTCGCGTAGTAAGGCGGGTTGTAGGTCATCATAACCATCGGGTCGAGATCAAATCCTTCGACCAACAACCCGCATTCATAATTGGTTGAAGGATTCACCGGACCGCGGATAACTTCCGCGCCACGCGCGCGAACCCAGTCGCGCGCAGCTTCAACAAGAGCGGCCGCCGCCTGGCCGTCGTTCTCCGCCTCGAAGAAACCGAAGAACCCGGCGCGCTCGTTTTGAAACTCGTTGTGCGCGTGATTGAGGATCGCCATTATTCGCCCGACGACTTTGCCATCACGCTCGGCGAGAAACATCTCCGCATCAGAAGTCTTATAGAACGGATGAGTCCGTGTATTGAGGATGTCTTTCTGGGCAAGCCTCAAGGGCGCGATCCAGTGCGCGTCCCCTCGATAGAGCCGATATGGCAGGTCGATAAAGTTTCGGAGATCACGGGCCGAACGCACCGGCAATACTTGGATCGCGTCAGCCATCGGTTCTGCCATATTTGTAGTCCTGTGCCCGGCTGCAAAGGGCGCGTGGTTGGAAGCGCATTATAGGGAAAACACCGGAGCGGCACAACGCTACTGAAATCATCCGGTTGATATTTCCAGCAGACATGTAGGGGCGGCCCTCCGTGGCCGCCCCTGTTTGGCATATTGTTTGGCATATGTGATCTACCGGTAACCAAACAGGGGCGGCCACGGAGGGCCGCCCCTACATGTCTGCCTTACGTTGACCATCCAAAAAAGCACAGCGTAAGATTCCCTTTTGCATTTGGGCCGTGAGGGACTACATGGATGACCGCACTCTCAAGACTCTCGATTTCGAATCGCTGATCAGCCTGCTGGCGCGTCACGTTCAGACGCCGCTCGGCCGCAAGCGAGCGATTGCGCTGTTGCCATCCAGTGATCGCGCTCACATTGATCGCGAGCTTGATCGGACTACGGAGTGCGCGAACTACCTCTCTACCGGTGGCGCGTTTGGCCTTGGTGAGATAGAAGATCCCGAACAGTCCCTCTCCCAGCTTCAGGTCGAAGGCACAAGTCTCGACCCGCAACAAGTGCTCGGCCTTCAGCGAATCATCGGCGCGGGAATGGATGTTCGGGCGCAGTTCTCCGACGCCGAGATCAGGAGCCGCTATCGTGAGCTGTCATCGATAACCGCAAGCCTGCCGGATCTCAGGCGGGTCCTCGCATCGATAAGGGGAAAGATACTTCCTACCGGCGAGATCGACGATGGCGCCAGCCCTGTGCTGCGCAGGATTCGCCGAGAGATTAACGAACGCCGCACACGAATTTATCGCAGTCTCGAATCGTTGATGCACGACCGCGCGCCTTCGGCCATTCAGGAGGACATAGTCACCATCCGCAATGGCCGGTTCGTCATTCCGGTGCGAACAGACGCTCGTTCGCAAATACCCGGAGTCATGCACGGGCTCTCATCGAGCGGGCAAACAACCTTTATCGAGCCTCTCGCTACAATCGATCAAAACAACGAGATGGTCCGCCTGCGCGAGGAAGAAGAGATCGAGATCGCGCGCATTCTGCTGGAAATCAGCGAAACTCTTAGAGCGAACCGCGCCGGCATTGTCTCAATCGCGGACGCGTTGGCCGAGATCGATTTCACGCAAGCGAAAGCAAGATTATCCGCGGAGTTCAACTGCGTTCGGCCCACGATGACCGACAGCCGCTCTTTGGTGCTTGAAGATACACGTCATCCGCTGCTCGAGCACTCGCTCAAGAAAAGTGCCGGCAGGATTGTTCCGATCTCTCTTGCGATGGATGAAACTCATCAGACGATGGTGGTCAGCGGACCGAACGCCGGCGGAAAAACTGTCGTGGTAAAGACCGTCGGGCTGATCGCGTTGATGGCACAAGCCGGATTGCATGTCCCCGCTTCCCGAGCCGTCGTCCCGGTCTTTGGGCAGGTGCTTGCCGACATCGGCGATCAACAATCGATCGCAGCGAATCTGTCGACCTTTACGGCGCACATGCGCAACATCGCGGAGATGGCTCAGAACGTCTCGCCGCCCGCGCTGATTCTGCTCGACGAAGTGGGCACGGGCACTGATCCCGACGAAGGCGCCGCGCTCGGCGTTGCCATCGTAGACTTTTTCCGGCGCGCTCAGGCGACTACCATTGCGACGACTCACTACAACCCGCTAAAGACGTGGGCGTCTCAGATCGATGACGTGCTGAATGCGTCGGTCGAGTTCGACGAAGAAACGCTGAGACCCACTTACCGGTTAATCGTCGGGGTCGCGGGTTCGTCGGCAGGTCTCGAGATCGCGCGCCGAATGAATCTTCCAAGCGAGATCATCGAGGAAGCAAAAGTGTGGATCGACCCGGCTCACATCGAAGCAAGCGACTACCTGAAACGGCTCAAGAAGCTTGTGGATGAACAGGAGGGCCTGCACGCGGCGCTCGAAGACGAACGTCAGGCGACCGCGGACAAGTACGCCCAGCTTGACATTGAATTCGCGCACCGCGAAGCCGGCCGCCAGCGAGAATTCGAAAGCCAGCTCGCTCAGGTTATCCGCGACTTTACCACCGAAAGCGAGCGAGTCCTCGACACTATCAAAGATCGCGCGACCGCCGCCCGATTGAAAAAGGAATCAGAGGTTCGGGCTTCCGAATTGCGAAAGTCCGCGGCAGTGCGCTTGCGCAAACAGGTAGCGAGTGCGCCGGTTGCTACAGTTCCGCTAGCAGTGACCACTGCGGCTCAACCGGCAATTGAATTCGCTTCCGATACCGCGGATATTCAGCCGCGCGACCGAGTCAGGATCAAGACTCTTAATCAGGAAGGGACGGTCGAATCGATCAGTGACGGCGAATACACAGTGTTGGTCGGATCGTTAAGATTCCGCGCTCAACGCGATGAGATTCAACTGATGAAAGCGTCCGCAGCGCCGTCTAAGCAGGCGGGCGCAAAGCCTCGCGGCGCCAGTGCCAAACAAAAGTCCGACGTAGATGTCGATCAGAATTTCACACGCGAGGTCAACGTGATCGGCTTGCGAGCTGACGAAGCTACGGACCTGGTGGACAAGTTCATGGACGAAGCGTATATGGCCGGCGCCGACGCGGTTCGCATTGTACACGGCCACGGCACTGGAGCATTGCGACGCGCGATCGCGGAACTGCTGACTGGTCACGCGCATGTGGACCGCTTCAAGGCTGCGCCTTCGGATCAAGGCGGAACAGGCGCGACAATCGCGGAACTCAAGAAGTAATTCGACTAACTGACAGGGGAGAAGGATTTCTGCGGGCATTGCGGTCCTTTGCGTCTTTGCGTTGAGTATTGTTTCTCGCAAAGGACCGCAAAGCTCGCAAAGATTCAAATCTACTTCGGCCTGTACACCGGCGCCTGCACCGTCGCCGGTTGGCCTTTCAAGTCATCACCGCGAACGCCGTTGATGTCCGCGTAGAAGGACACCTTGCCGCTCTTGCCGTAAGCCGTCGGCGTCGCCGTCGCGAAGTAAGACTTCTGATCAGCGCTCACGGTCACGTTGAATCGATAACCGCTCGCTTCTCCGTCTTCGATGTCCTTCGGAACTGCGTTGAGTCGTATCAATTCCGGGAGTGGGATATTACGGCCCTCGAAACGCCGCGAGTAGATCAACTCCGCGCCGATGATCCGTTGTAACATCTCATACGCCTCGCTCTCATTCACCAGCATTCGAGCGTTGAAGAAGAACGCCCGCCCCTGGGCGTTCACGAGCGCAAGCGTTTCCTGATCCCCGACCAGCCATTCTCCTCCCGAACGAACCAGCACAACCTGTTGAATGTCTTCGGCTCCCGCGAACTTCAGAGAGACTGTCGCAGTCTGCCCGGTGATCATCTCACCTCGCGCCTCGATCTTTTCAGGGATGGTCGAAAACGTGCGCGCAAAGTCAGGCTCGAGCTCCTGGAGCTCGGCGGCTGTCAGACCTTCAACGGCGTTGCGATAAACCGAATGCCTGAAGCCTTCAACGTAACGCTTCTCTTTCAGCGCGCGATAGAAGCCGAGCGCCGCGTCGGTGGGTGACCCGGGCTTCTGCCGAGCGACGACGGCAAACGCAATCAGGAGCAGCGCTAAGACGGAAGCGATTGTTCGAGTCATTTCTTTCCGGCGCTCTGCCCCGTTGATCGGTGCTTCAGCAATTGAACTATGTCGTCCTTCTTTTGATCTTCTGCGTAGCTGGTTGCGGTGCGGCCTCCTGTATCTTTCACCGACGGGTCGGCTCCCGCGTCCAGCAGAATCTTCACTATCTCTGTTTGTCCGACAAGCGCCGCCTGCATCAAGGGAGTGTAATTCCCCGGAGTCCGATGATTCACATCCGCTCCCTTTTTGATCAGCAGTTCCACCAGGTCTTTGTCTCCCATGCCGGCGGCGTTCATCAGCGGAGTGATGCCGGTGTTATTTGCGGCGTTGACATCGGCTCCTTCGTCCACCAATCGGCGCGCCTCGATGCCGTTTCCCACATTCACGGCGCTCAGCAGCGGGGTGTTGCCTTCGGCGTCTTTCGAATCACTTGAAGCCTGAGGAGTCTCAGCCTGGGAGTTCTTATTTGACGTCGACGAGTGACTACAGGCAGGGATTAAGAGCGCAAGCAGGATCAGGGCCAGGGTCTCTTTGCGCATCACAAACATTCCTTTCATACAGCGTGAGAATTTGCTCGGCAGCGCCGAGTTGCAGAGCCGTGAATTTACCATAATCTCGCGCACGCTTCAAAAAAGGCGGCGGTCTGCGCCTTCAGATTCCTTGCGTGCTTTGCGGTCCTTTGCGTCTTTGCGTTGAAATAAGTTCTTGAGATTCCAAGTCGACGCTTCAACGCAAAGACGCAAAGGACCGCAAAGCACGCAAAGCCAGGAAAGCTTCCGCGGTTGGTGCATGTGATCCGGCGCTGTATAATGTCGGGCCGCATCGAACCTGGCCCTAAGAATCAAGACGAGGAAAAATCATGGACCTGAATTCAACACCAGCCGAGGATCGCTTTCGAAACGAATTTCGAAGCTGGCTTCAGTCGAATATTCCTGAAAGTTGGGACCCTGCCGGTCTTCAGGAAGAGGACTCAAAACAGCGCTTCGAGTTTCTGCGCGCCTGGCAAAAGAAAATGTACGAAGCCGGATGGATCGGCATTCACTGGCCCAAAGAATATGGCGGGCGCGGAGCCACGCTGATCGAGCAGACCATCTTCATCGAAGAGATGGCGCGCGCAGCCGCGCCTCCGCTGATAAACGTGCTCGGACTGTCGCTTCTGGGACCGACGTTGATTGCTTATGGAAGCGAGCAGCAGAAGCAACGCTTTCTGGCGAATATTCTGAGCGCCGATGAGATCTGGTGTCAGGGTTACTCAGAACCAAATGCCGGTTCCGATCTGGCAGCTCTCAGGTCCGAAGCTGTTCTCGAAGGCGACCACTTCATTGTCAACGGCCAGAAGACGTGGACGAGCTTCGGCCACTTTGCCGACTGGTGCTTTGCGGTTGTGCGCACCGATCCGGATGTTCCAAAACACAAGGGCCTTACTTACATGCTGATCGACATGCACAGCCCGGGCATCAGCGTGCGTCCCTTGAAGCAGATGACCGGTGACTCGGAATTCAACGAAGTCTCTTTTCAGAACGTGCAGGTTCCGGCAGAGAACGTTGTCGGCAAGGTAAACGATGGATGGAACATCGCGATCGCTACGTTGATGTTCGAGCGCGGGACGCTCGGTGCGAGTCTCCAAATAACCTTCAAGCGGCAGATTGAACGGCTGATCGAGTTGTCGCGGACCCTCGATCGCGGCGGAAGGCCGGCGAGCGAGGACCCGATCATTCGTCAGAAACTCGCACAGATGTATACCGAGATTGAGATTTTCAGGCTCAACCAGATGCGAGCTACAACCAGAATGTCCAAGAGCGGCGTACCCGGACCCGAAGGCTCGATTCAAAAAATATTCTGGAGCGAGATGAATCAACGAATGCAGCAGGTGGCCCTGGAGATGTTGGGCGCTTACGGCCAGTTGACCAAGGAGAGCGAGTACGCAATCGACCACGGCCAGTGGGCGCATGCTTACCTGCGTTCGCGTGGGAACACGATCGAAGCGGGCACTTCGGAGATTCAGCGAAACATAATCGGCCACTTTGTGTTGGGCTTGCCAAAGAGCTATTGAGCTTTGCGCTCTTTGCGGTTCTCTGCGTCTTTGCGAGGAACAATACTCAACGCAAAGACGCAAAGGACCGCAAAGAACGCTAAGAATGCAGCGCATCAGGAGAACAAATGGACTTCGAACTAAACGAAACTCAAAAACTTTTTCAGCGATCCGCCCGCGAGCTTTTTGCGCAGGAATGCCCGCCCGCTCTGGTCCGCGAGATGATCGAAAAGAACGAGCCGTACTCCGATGTCGTCTGGAGCAAGCTGGTCGAGCAAGGCTGGACCGGTTTGACCTTCGCGGAAGAAGACGGCGGACTCGGCTTGAGTACGGTCGAGCTCGCGATCGCATTCGAAGAGATGGGCCGGGCGCTGGTACCCGGCGCCTTCCTGTCCACGGTTGCTCTTGCGGGATCGCTGATCGAAAAAGCTTGCTCGTCCGAGTATCGCACTCAGCGGCTTCAAGCGATATGCGACGGCGGACTAAAGGCGACGGTTGCATTGCTCGAGAAGAGCGCCAGTTGGGACATTGACTCAGTGAAGCTTGCAGCTACAACTGTTTCCGGCGGTGTCAAATTAAGCGGCACTAAACTTTTCGTGAGTGACGCCTCGGTGGCCGACTACATAATCACGGTCGCGCGTTCGGAGACCGGACTTGTGCTGGCTTTCGTGAAACGCGAAGCCGAGGGTGTGACCATCAAACCGATGCCGGCAGTTGATGCAAGTCGACTGCTCTACGCGGTCGAGTTCAATGACGTCGTTGTGAGCGCGGAAGACGTGGTCACCGACAGCGCGACGGCTCGCGCGTCGCTCAAGTACGCGCTCGACGTAGCCACGCTTGGGATCGCCGCTGAGATGGTTGGTGGAATGCAATTGTTGCTCGAGGCTTCAGTTGAGTATGCAAAGACACGGAAGCAGTTTGGGAAACCGATCGGCCAGTTTCAAGCCGTGCAACATCATTGCGCCAATATGTTGCTGATGACCGAGAGCGCGCGGTCCGCGGTGTATTACGCGGCTTGGCTGATGGGCAATGACCTGCAAGCGGCTCCAGTGGCCGTTTCCATGGCAAAGACCTACGCCAGCGATTCGTATCGAGAAGTCGGCAATCTTGCTATCCAGGTGCACGGCGGCATCGGATTCACATGGGACGAGAACATACATTTCTACTACAAGCGAGCGAAGGCGTCAGAGCTCATGTTCGGCGATGCGACTTATCACCGCGAGCGAATAGCAAAGCTGATCGTCGATCGCCAGAGTGAGCCGGCAAGAACGGCAACGGGCGCCGCGGACTAGTTGCGTGTAACAAAGTTTTTGCCGGCGATTAAGGGCACACATGTATGGGCGGTCCTCCGTGGCCGCCCCTTAATGAGGAAGCGCTTCATCGAAGGAGGGGCGGCCCCACGGAGGACCGCCCATACATGTGTGCCCTTAATAGCTAGCGAAATGAATGTAACAAGCACTATATCGAAGAAGGTTGTGAAGATAACAAAAGGTGATATCGGGTGTTAGGTGTTCGGCTGTGTGCCCAGAGCCTAAACCTAACACCCTTCGTAACGCCCGTCGAAGAGGCGGATTCTTAGAGCGTTGATACGCGCGTTCCTTAGCCAATCGGCGTGCCAAAGAGAATTGCGGATTTCGGATTTCGGATTTCGGATTGGTTCAATCTAAGCGCAGAAGGATCCAGTGATAAACCCAATCAAATCGCCTGGTTGAGTTAGGTGCCGATTGTGAACAGCTAGGATCAGGTTTAGCCGTGATGCATTATTCAAATATTTGAATTTTTTCGTGTCCGCTTGTGGGATGACGTTTTCCCAGAGGCGAGAAGCCCAGCCCTGCACGAAGCAACCCTCACATCGAGGGGCGTACGAGGGTTTTAGTAAAGCCCTGAAATCCTCGCGCCAGCAAAATAGTGAGAAAGTATCTCTTCATGATCGTGTCCTCGGTCGGCCATCACCGCGGCGCCGATCTGGCAAAGGCCCACTCCATGTCCCCAGCCCGCGCCGATCAGGCTGAAGCGCTCGGGATATTCTGACTGTTGCTCGCGGGCCCCACGCACAACAAAAGCCGAGCTGTATAGATGCGATCGCGACAGCGCTCGCCGAATCTCAAGCTCCTTTCCGATAACCAGCGTGCGGTTCTCGCCGACGATCCTGAGCTTGATGATTCTTCCCGATTCGCCTCGCTCCAAGGCGACCAGCGAATGGACCCGTCCGAAGTCGACCCCGAGTCGCGCACGCAGAATCTCGCTAAGCTCCTGCTGGCTGTAATCCACATGCCATCGATAAAAGTCACTCGTCTCCTGATCAAACCCCGGCAATACGCGCGCGAGGAGGTCGGGAGTTGGAACACCGCAATAAGCAACCGGCGTCGATGTGATCCAATCCTCCGCGTTGACTTCGACTGACAACGGTAAGCGGTGTCCCGGCACCTCGCTGCCCGGGCCATCATAGATCGGTTTCAAGTATGGCACGTCCTGATCGTCCCACACGGCGCTATAGGCTTCGGTCATGCCGCCGCAACTTTTAGAGTAACGCGCATCGCAAATTTCTTCGCCGTACACCAGCACCTTGCCGCGAGTGGCGCTTATGGCGTCGAAGGCAGACTGAGAAAAGGCCTTCGAGATTCCCTGGTACCTCTGGCAATGATCGTCCGCGCACACATCGAAGTCGCGGTGGCTCTGGCGATCGTACCAGCGAACGATTTCGTCTCGGTCTCCGACCTCCTGCACGCTTTGCGACCGCGAATGCGTCTCGGTAACGCGCTCCCTGGTTAACTGGGCAAGCAGCCAGCTCCTCGAGACTATCGCGTGAGCGCGTAAGAGCTCAGCCGGGCACGCCGCACTCATTTCGGATGAGATCACGCTTACCAAATACGACTCGAGCGGAAGCCGATTGATGATCCTCAAGCCGTCCGCGCTCGGCTCGATTATCAGCTCGCCTTGAAACTGCTGCGACTCTTCGCGCTCCCAGTGAAAGTTGAGTCCAATCTTCACTCCCTGCACAGTAAATCGACACGCCCGAAAATCAGTTGGGGTAATTTTAATCGCCGGCGCTGTCACTTCTCGTCCGCCTTGCAGCTTAATTGCGCCGTTTTCCGGCGACGCTCTGTAGGCGCCTTCCTTAACCGGGACGCCATCGCCGTCAGTGAATGATCCCGAGAGTACAAACCTTACTTCGGGCGCGGTGTTTACAAGCCCGACACGAATCACCGGTTCCTTGTCCATTTTAGAGATCACCACTCGGGCTCCTCCACTTTCGGCAATGAGCATATTCCATCGATCAAATCGTTCACCAACTCTCTGCTCATACTGACTTCTGAAAATATTGCCGCCATCCTCGGCCCGTCGATCTTTTCAAAGTGTTCGCGCTCGGGAACGACTACGACGCCTGCCATGTCGATCGCGCCGGGGCTTACAACCAGGCGATCATCTCCGTCAGCAAAGAAGCTCGCAGGCCGGTGTTTTGAGCGCGGGAAAAGATACACTGTCCACATTTTGGGATCGTAAGTGCATACGATGTTGATTAGCGGTTCCTCTCGGTCAGTCTGCAGGGCCAGCTCTTTGATCACCTCGTAAACCCAGTGCGAAACTTCGTCGGGATTCCCGCCGCGACTTATGACAATGCTCCGACCACAACCGCCAAGCGTGAACAACTCAAAATTGTTCCGCGCGGTTTCTTCGCAGTAAGAACAGTCCTCGGACATCACCGGTTCGTCTTCGAACAGGTGCTCTTCAACCGGCAACAGCTCGCGAGCGCAGGCTTGAAAGTGCAGATGATCGGGAGCCGAGGCGCCACATTCCGGCCCGTTATACAAAACGAAGTAACTGGAGCCAAGGTCCTTTGCCAGCGTCAGCAGTGTTTCAACATTCCCCGCGATCTGCTGAGGGATGTGTTCCCGATGAACAATCGAAAGATGACGGTCCAACACCGGAAACGGATTGCACAGAATAACCAGCTCGCCGTAGCCGATTCCCTTCTCTTCCGCCGGAAGGTGTTCGGGACACAGGAAGCACCTGCGACGTTCTACTGACTCCTTATCAACAGCAGCGGCGGTGCTTCGAACGCGCAGCGGGTTGTGCTGGATGACGACCTCGGACTCTTCGACTTGAACGCGTTTGGTTTCAACCTGTGCGAACGCGTCCCGGCCTTCACGCAGCAGCGGCCACGCATCAAACTGTTGGTCCAGCAACGCCGCAACTAATGCCTCGAGACTCGAGTCGCTCTCGTCTTCCAAATAATCACGAAGCTCTTGCTCACTGATGAGCCTGTCATCCCAGTTCATTGCTGGTTCATCCTCTTTCTCGCCAATATCTCGACCGCGCGCAGGTGATCCTTGTAAGCGTCGTAACGGTTTGCGGTCGCGATCGGAAGCGCAGCATCCGAGTTCCCTTCCCAACGCCGGGCAAAGTACACCGGCTCAAAAGTGCGAGCGATCTCATACTCTCGGCTTATTCGCAGAGCGAGTGAATAATCCTCGCCGTAGCTGACGTTCGGGAAACCCATCTGTCGCAACACTGGAACATAAAAAGCCCTGGGCGCGCCGAGGCCGTTGATCCTCAGCGCGTTGTTGCGGCCGTTCTCTCGGGTCCACTCACGATGATCGATCAAGCCGGGCGGAATCTCATTCAGATCGAAGTCTACAATCTTGTATGCTCCGATCATCATCGCACACGGGCCGGACGGACCTTCGTCAAGCTTTTCGACTATTGTCGCAAGTGTGCGATCGCTTGAATACAAATCATCAGAATCAAGCTGCACGGCGTACTCACCACAACACGAAGAGTAGATTGCTTCATTCCAGCAGCCGCCGATCCCAAGGTCATTCCTGGCCGGCTGCAGGTGAATCAGCCGCCTGTCACGCGAAGCAATCTCTTCAAGGATCGCAGAAGTGCGATCCGTCGAATGGTTGTCGACGACGATCACGTTGAAGTCAAAGGGCGCTCGTTGAGAGAGCGCACTGCCGACGGCATCCGCGATCGTGCGCTCGCGGTTGCGAACGGGAATCACGACGCTCGCTCGCACGGGGAACACTTGCTCGCTGCGAGTAACAGATTTGAATTGCGGAGCGAGATACGCGCCAATGCGTTTGAGGTGCTCAGTCGCGACCTGCTCCATTTCGATTTGGTAATCGCGTTGCCGCGGATCAACGTAATCGAATTGACGCTGCCCGCTTGCCCGGGTGTCCGCAGGCACGCGCGTGTAAAGCGGCTCAGGGATTCGCAATAGCGTCGAATCGATCGAAAGCTTGAGCCTCAGGTCATATAGCCCAGCCCATCGCAACCGTTCATCAATGGGTCCGTGATTATTGATTGCCGCGTGGGCTGCGCTCCTGGAGATCAAACAGGCGGCGCCGAAGTCGAAGGTGTCGCGAACGCTCCCCGCTTGGTAGTCAATCAACGGATGATCGATAAGCTCGGCGCCAACAGCATCCTTGAAATCCGAGTACACGAGACCGGCGCTCGATTCTTCGGCTACCTGGATGATTCGTTCGAGCGCGTGCTCTCCAAGATTGATATCCTGACCCGGAAGGACTATCAGAATGTAGTCAGTCTTAACCGAATCGAGCAGCCTGCCAATCGCCGAGCCGCTGAAGAAGTCGCCCTCGATGAAACTCGTCTTGCTTTTCAGAGCCGGGCCCAATGTCAGTTCGCTCACGTTGTGACTCACAAACAGCAGCTCGGAAACTGCCGCGCTTTCCGCGAGTGTTTCGACCATCTCACGCGACGACTGAGTGTAGCTCCCGAGCACGGCGGTTACGGTCGGCATAGGGGCCTCGCGAGGATGAACCCGGTCATCCGGTTGGAGCGCATGAAGTCAATCAGTGCTTGCTCGACGACTTTGCCCGCCGAACGAGTTGCGTGTCTCATGAGAACCTGATCACCGTCTCGAATCAACATGCCCATATGAAAAACATCCAGATGTTTTTTGGTTGAAACGAACATAATGATATCGCCGGTACGAATCAGAGAACGCACTTTCGGATAACGGCGCTTTGGAAAAAGACGAAACGTAACCCGTCCGGGAGGAAGACCCGGGACGCCGCTGAGCAATCGGGTCTTAGGGATGCTCTGGCGTCCTCGCGTTAGATCAGCGACGGCTCCCCGAGCGATATTTCTCCGCAGCCACGCGGTCATAAAGTGATTCCGGCGAAACCAATCGACTTTCCCGCTTTTGTATCTCAGGTGGCGCAGCTCGCGGAAGAACCTCGCCGGGGTCTTCGAACACGACAGCGCCAGCACGGTCTCGACGTAGGTGACGCAATCAAACTCATCGAAGGAAACGCGAAAAATCTCGGGACTCTCGGGTCCGCCTCCAAGAGGATTTTCGGCGTAGCGCCGATCGCGGAACAGACCTGAGATCCGGACCAGGCGTTCTTCGAGGCCCTTCTCCCGGTTGAGACTGAACAACGCTCGGCTTACCCTGCGCTTATCGAAGCCGACCGGCGTGTTAACTTTTTGCCGCTTTCTCATTCGTTGCGAACCGGGCCACACTGTCATAGCTCGACTGAGTCATCTCCGAGCTGTTCGCGCGTCACGCGGGTCATCAGTTGTTTCAACGTTTCGCCCGTGCTTGCGAGCACGAATGCATTATCCGCACTCGACCAATCGAGTTTGTAACTTGCCATCCGCGCAGAAACCCACAGTTGATTCACCGAAGAGTTTGGGCTCACGATGAATCTCCCGGGCTCGCCTTCCTCGAAGCTGACAGTCAAAACATTGCTCTGCACCTGAACATCGAGGTCGCGGTCTTCGGCAAGGTCGCCGAACGCGCGCTCTAATTCAAGAATTGCCTGCTCGGCTTTTTCCTGAAACTCAGCTTCGGAGATTCGCTCAGTCATTGTTCCTCCGATCGACCACGAGTGGTCATTATAGACGATGAAGATTGAATCCTGCTCGGAACTCATGTGGAATTTCGGTCAGCGGGGCGGGGCGCCAATAAAAGCAGTCCTCGGCGTCCTCAGCGTCCTCTGCGGTTTTCTGAATCAGTACTGGGAATCAACCGCAGGGGACGCTGAGGACTGCCCTTGCTTGCGACCTGCTTTTTCCACGCTAAGGGAATTGCTCCTGCTTGTAGCGCCGCAACCGGTTCGCTATCATCTTCAGTTCTTGAATTCAGAAAAGAGGAGACAATATGGAGAGGACTTTGATCTTAATCAAGCCCGACGCGATAGGGCGAGGAATCATAGGGAAAATAGTCACGCGCTTCGAAGAAAAGGGATTGAAGCTGGTCGGCATTAAGCTCTTGAAGCTGACCGATGAGCTTCTGAATGAGCACTACAGTCACCTGCTGGACAAGCCTTTCTTTGGCGGGACCAAGCGGTTCATGCAACTGACTCCGGTCATTGCGATTTGTCTTGAAGGATTGGACTGCGTCGAGACGACTCGGCGGCTTTGTGGAATCACCAAGGCTCGTGAAGCTGCGCCGGGGACGATTCGAGGAGACTGGGCGATGAGCGTTCAGGCGAACCTGGTTCACGCGTCCGACTCGATCGAAACCGCAACGCAGGAAGTTAAGCGCTTCTTTGCCGATTCAGAATTGTTCGAGTACGAAATATCACTAACTTCGATGATCTACTCCGAAGACGAACTCACGTAGCACGGACTTCAGTCCGTATCTTTCTCTTTGGAATGTTGCCGCGGCCGCGCAGATAGCTTTCCCAACAATGTTAAACAGAGACTTCGACATAATCACGTTTGACTGTTACGGCACGCTCATCGATTGGGAGAACGGCATTGTCACTGCCTTTCAAACAGAAGCCGCACGCGACGGCGTCGCGCTGGCGGCGGACGATATCGTTACCGCGTATGGCATCGAAGAACCGTTGGTCGAATCCGGTCCATATCATTCTTACGGAGATGTGCTGGGTGAAACGGCGCGGCGAGTTGGCGCGAGGCTTGGCTGGAATATCGAGCCCGAGCGCGCCGGCTTTCTGGCGGCGAGCCTCCCTGACTGGACGCCATTCCCTGACACCAACGCCGCACTCGAGAGGCTTGCGAGCAAGTACGAACTGGGCATTCTGTCGAATGTTGACGACGATCTTCTTGCGGCTACGCGAAGACATTTCCCGGTGAGCTTCGACCTGATTGTCACCGCTCAACAAGTCAAGTCATATAAGCCGGGAGCGGCGCACTTCACCGAAGCGCTCGAAAGAACCGCAGGCAAGCGCTTAGTGCACGCGGCACAGAGCTACTTTCACGATGTGGTTCCGACGACCAGGCTCGGTATTCCCGTCGTATGGGTCAACAGACACGGCAGCCCGGTCGAGCCGGGCGGCCCGCTTCCAACGCACGAAGTTCGAACTCTGACCGAGCTGGCAGATTTTATGGGAGTTTGAAAACTACATTCGCCCGGTCATCGTAATATCCGGCAATGAGCAGCCAAAACATTCGCGTGGAAGATAACAAAGTGGCGGGAGCTTCCGCGTCACAAAGCAAAACAGTACCGGTTCGCAAACGAAGAACTGTTTTGAAGATCACGCTGGTGATCATCGCCGGCTTGCTGGCTTACACCGCCTATGATCTTTTGATACCGCGGACGTCGCGCATGCGGAGCTTCGATCCGGATGAAGTGGCGCGGCTCGACACTGCGATGTGGCGCTCGTATTACGCCAGACAACAAGTGAAGCTCTACAATCAGATGACCGAACTTCTGCGAACGCAGTACAACCTGCCCTTCGTCCGGTCGAACACTGTCGCGTATCAGGCTGCCAGAGCCGCTTTCGTGTTCAAGGGCGGCCATAGCAGGCAAGACTACGAGAAAGCGCTTCCCTATCTCGTCAGCTTCTACACTTCTCTTCACAAGGTGAGCGACATTCCTTTTGACATACATCGAGCCGCGAAGCTCGAACTCGAATGGTGGATCATTCACCGCGAGAGGGATAGACACCCGCCCGGTGATTTGGAGCGCGCGCTAGCCGATCTTTCTGGCGAACTCTATCAGATGCCTGCGGAACGCTTTTCTGAATATGCGCGCTTGAGGGCCGAGGCGATGACGATTCGGGACACTAAAGCGGATCAGGGCGGCGTCACCGAAGCGGACTGGTCGAGGATAGACGCGTTGCTTCACCAATCCTGGCAATCGCTGTTCAATGTAGTGAACGGCTAGCGTCAGATCGCGGCACTGGTATGTAAGGGCGTCCCTCCTTTGAAACCGCCCCAACGCCGCGAGCTTTGCGGTCCTTTGCGAGCTTTGCGAAAAAGGAATCTGAGAGATGCGTTAGCGCAAAGCTCGCAAAGGACCGCAAAGCCGCAAACAAGCTAACCCAAGGAGGGGCGCCCACGGAGGGGCGCCCTTACATTTCGTTTCGTTTGGCAACCACTAGCTCGCTGCTTGTTTTATAGCCTCGATTACTTCATCGTCGCCCGGTCGAAAAATAGGCAACACCGACCTGCGATAACGAATCACGCCTTGTGGATCGATTACGATTACTGCTCGTTGAGATCCGCCAAGCAGCGACTTTGCTTCAAACAATGTCGTCACCTCTCCTCGGTCGTCCGCGAGCAAACGCTGTGGCAGCCCGTGATGTTCGGCGAACTGTTTGTGCGATTCAACAGACCCTACCGAAATAGCGACGACTTCAGCGCCCGTAGATTGATAATCCGTCCAGCGGTCTCGCATGCTGCACATCTGCTTCGTACAGACGGGTGTTTCATCTTTCGGATAAAAGACGAGCGCGATGACTTTGCCGCGTCGATCGGACAACCGCCAGGTCTGATTGTCAGAATCGCGAAGCTCAAAATCCGGCGCCACGCAACCAACCTTTGTGCACGTCTCGGGTCTTGCGGTTGATGAGCTCATGCTTTTCCTCCGTCCTTACTTGTTGAGTGCTCCGTGCTTGCGCAGAATCTCAATGGTTCGATCTATCGGCAGGGCTTCGACTGTATGGCCCCTGCCCGTCACCGTACTGGCACGAAACAGTGAGTTGTAGACAGCTTCCTCAGTTGCTTCGATGACCGCGAGGAAGAGCGGGGACATTGCGTCATTCGAAAGTAGCTTTACATTTCCAGCGGTATACTCGGCCCCCGGCTCCGCGCGAGCTCGAACTCTCAAGTCCGAAGCTGACGAGAACGCGATGGCATAATCTCCGCTGCCGTTGCTCGCGGCAGAGCCGGTGCGCGCCAGCCCCATCATCGATCGCGCCGCCAGCCTCTTCAGATTTCGAGCGTCAATCGGTGCGTCAGTAGCAATGACTACTATCACTGAACCGTCAGCGATATCTGAACCGTCGCGGCCAAGGGTCTTGCTGCGCCTCGATGGATCAAGCTCCGGCTTCAAGTAGTAACGGCCCAGCTCCTGGCCTACGGGCACACCGGCTATCGTCAGCACGCCGCCGAAGTTAGTTTGCACAAGCACACCCACCGTGTAACCGCCCAATGACGCGGGCAGCTTTCGCGAAGAAGTCCCGATGCCTCCCTTGAAGCCGAACGCAACGGTTCCCGTGCCGGCGCCCACAGCTCCTTCTTCGACTGCTCCGCCCTTCGCGCCTTTGATCGCGCTAAGGACGTCATCGCGGGTTACGTGACGCCCACGAATGTCATTGAGGTAGCCGTCGTTGGTTTCTCCGACAAGAGGGTTGACCGACTGAACGTCTTCATTACCCTGAAGCCCCAGCACATAATCGAGAACCGCGTCAGCAACGCGCGGCACACTGAGCGTCGAGGTGAGCAGGATCGGAGTTTCGATCTCGCCCAACTCGTTTACTTGAGTCGAGCCGGCAAGCTTGCCAAAAGCATTACCGATGAAGACGGCTCCCGGGACTTTCTCGCGAAACAGGTTTCCCGTGTGCGGCACGATTGCGGTAACGCCAGTTCGAATGGTGTCACCTCGAATGATCGTCGTTTGACCAACCTGAACGCCGGCTACATCGGTAATCGCGTTGAGCGGGCCCGTCGGAAGCACGCCCGGCTTTAGCCCTATGTCTCTCGCGCGTGGTCTGTCGTTCTTTTGCATAGCCGAACCGCCGAGAGTCGCACCCAGCATTATGGCAATTAAGAGGAGTTTTATGGTCACTTCGTTCCTTCTACGTCGAGGCTGTAAAGGCGTTGCGATTAAAGCAAACAAAGTGAGCTTGGGCAACTGGTCCGTAGCGGGCGTTCAGAGTACCGACTTTAGTCGGGTAGTGCAGCGCGAAAAAGAATTTATCGAAAGCGCGAGGCACTGCCCGATCGGGATAGAAACTGGGCGCACAGCACTGCAGATCGAGAGTGACCGTCGCCTCTAGATCGCGACGGGTTCCTAGTTCGACTGCCGTCTACGGTTCCCAGAGCCCCCCTAT